>SL_3KL_010_SEDDRAFT_10003383_pt1 | contig 14481 bp, 9 predicted proteins | sample SodLakKL_010_SED_2_FD_10381 | JGI IMG/M metagenome (IMG submission 10381)
TGGCGGGAATGCTCCGTTCGTTCAGCTACGCCGGGTCTGTGGCGCTCGCGAACTGCACCGCTGAGCGGCCCGCCGATCGCGAACGCCTGCTGCCGCACCTGAGGGAGTGGGAGAAGGCCGCTGCCGCCGCCTTTGTGGATGGCTATCGGGAGACGGCGACCGGGTGCCCATCATCACCCGCGGACCTCGCTGCGGCCGATCGGCTGACAGATCTTTTCGTCATGGAGAAGGCGCTTTACGAGCTACGCTACGAACTCGATCACCGCCTGGACTGGGTCGGTATTCCGATCGATGGTCTCCTGAATCTTCTCGGGGAGACACGCGGGAAGGCTGGGGGGTGAGCATGTGGCTGCACGGCACCGAATGGGGCACGTGGTCGTGGCCGTTGTCTTTCTTCGCGGTTCGCGCATGAGCCACCCGGGACTCCTCGATCGATTGTGTGAGTGCTACCACATCGCGCCCGCGTATCGCGATATCTGGGGCAACCGTCATCAGGTCTCCGAAGAGACCCAGCGCGCCCTGCTGGGTGTCATGGGCGTGGCGACCGACAGCGACGAACACATGCAGCAGGCCCTGGAACGGGCCGAGGCCGAGAATTGGGGCCGTCCCTTGCCGCCGGTACGCGTGGCACGGGAGGGCGAGGATTGCATCCGCCTGGACATTACGGTGCGTGCGCAAAGCGTCGGTCACTGGCACCGCTGGACGCTCACGGAAGAGGACGGTGGTCGCCGGGAGGGTCGGTTCCGGCCTGTGGATCTCAAGCAGGAGGGCCAGCGGATGCTGGACGGCGAGGTCCGGGAACGCCGCAGGCTTCTGCTGCCGAACGACCGGCCGGGCGGCTGCCACCGACTCGAACTCGAGGACCTGGAGATGCCTGACGCGGGGATTTCGTCCGTGTCGCTGATCGTGGTTCCGGCGGATTGTTACCGGCCGCCGGCGGTGTCGGGCGGCCAGCGTGTGTGGGGGCTCAATATCGCGCTGTATGCCCTGCGCTCGAGCCGGAACTGGGGCATTGGCGACTTCACGGACCTGATCCGGGTCGTCGAATTCGCGTCCGCGGCTGGCGCGGACCTGGTCGGCCTGAATCCACTGCATGCCCTGTTTCCGCACAACCCCTCCCACGCGAGTCCCTACAGTCCCTCCAGCCGGCAATTCCTGAATGTGCTGTACCTGGACGTGGAGGCGTTGCCCGAATTCGCCGAGTGCGATGCGGCACAGCATCAGGTAAGAGACCGCGCCTTCCAGCAGCGCTTGGATCAACTCCGGAAGTCGGAACGGGTCGACTATCCCGGGATTGCCGGGGCGAAGATGACGGTGCTGGAGACCCTGTACGAACATTTTCGAAAGGAACATCTGGACCGTGGCGATGAACGTGACGAGGCCTTTGCCCGTTTTCGACGGTTACGCGGCGATGCGCTGCATCTGCATGCGCTGTACGAGACGATTCAGGAATCGCTGCATCGGGCGGATCCGTCGGTCTGGGGCTGGCCTGCATGGCCGGAGCCCTATCGACATCCGGAATCCGAGGCCGTGGCGGCGTTTGCGGCCGAAAACGCCGAACGAACGGGCTTTTACGAATACCTGCAATGGCAGGCCCATGCCCAGCTCCAGACGGCCGGCCATCGCGCCGTAGAGCTGGGTCTTGGATTGGGGCTGTACCAGGACATTGCAGTCAGTGTGGATGTGGGCGGCGCGGAAGCCTGGGCGAATCAGGAACTGTATGTACTCGAGGGTCGGATCGGTTCCCCGCCGGATGACTTCAATCTGGAGGGTCAGGACTGGGGGCTTCCGCCCTGGAACCCCGAAATGCTGCGGCGTTGCGCCTATGCGCCGTTCATCAAGACGCTGCGCGAGAACATGAGTACCGCCGGGGTTGTGCGCCTCGATCATGTCATGAGTCTGATGCGGCTCTTCTGGGTGCCGGCAGGGATGCCTCCGCGCGAAGGCGGCTACGTTGCGTATCCGTTCGAGGATCTGTTGGGCATTCTCGCGCTGGAGAGTCACCGCAACCGCTGCCTCGTCGTCGGCGAGGATCTGGGCACGGTGCCCGAAGAGGTCCGTGAGGCGCTGCGGCCGATGGGCGTGCTCTCTTACCGCCTGCTCTACTTCGAGAAAGCGGACGACGGCCATTTCAGAACGCCCGAGGATTTCGCCACGCAGGCCCTGATCGCCACCAGCACGCATGACCTGCCCACGCTGTCCGGCTACTGGGAGGGTCTGGATCTGGCGTTGCGCGATCGTCTGCATCTTTTCCCCACCGCGAAACACCGCGAAGACCAGATCATCGGGCGCGCGGAGGACCGGGCCCGTCTGCTCGTCGCGCTGGAAAAGGAGGGGCTGCTGCCCGCGGGCCTGAGCGTGCAGGCGGTTCCCGAGGGGGAAATGACGGTGGACCTCGCGGTGAGTATCCACCGCTTCCTTGCCCGTACCCCCGCGGTGGTGATGATGGCTCAGATGGAAGACGTACTGGGGCAGCGCGAACAGATCAATCTTCCAGGAACCACGGAAGAGCGTCCGAACTGGCGCCACAAGTTGAGGCTGGATCTGGAGCAGTGGGAACGGGAGGCGCGGGTTCAAGCCATCCTGAGCGCGCTGAGGCAGGAGAGGTCTGTTATCTCGTGACGATGACCCAGAACATCGCCTCCAACCCCTTGCCCGACCCCGCGATTGCGGAGGGGCTGCAGCTGCTTGGGAAGCGGCGTTTGGCACTGGCCATCCATGATCCCTGCTTTCCGGGACTGTCAGCCGAGGATATCGGGCGGGGCTCACCGTACAGTCGTGGCGCCAGGCAATTCGTCGCCTTTGTACGCAGCCTGGGTTTCGACACGATCCAGCTGGGGCCCATGGGGCAGACGCCTCGCGATGACCCTTCTCCCTACAACGGAACGGTGTTTTCCCGAAACGTGCTGAACCTCGATTTGGCAAGCCTGACGGGGGAAGGCGGTTCCAGCGATGTTTCCGGAGGCTGGCTGCATGCGGACACCCTCGAACGTCTGGTCGGGGAATGCCCGTGTGATGACGGCGCGCGCAGTGTGCATGGCTACGCTTTCGATGCCTGTCACAAGGCCCTGGAAGAGATCCATCAAAACTTCAAGGCGGCCCGCGCCCGAGGCGATTCCCGCGCCCTGAAACTCGATGCAGAGCTGAACCATTTCGCCGAACGCAATCGCGACTGGCTCGCACCCGACGCCCTGTATCACGCGCTGTCGGGGCGTCATGGAGAACGACATCACCGGCAATGGCCGGTAACCGATGCCGTCTGCCCCGATGCTGCACTGTACCGGCATATCGGCCAGCGATCGGATCCATGCACCTCGCGCCGGAGCGTACTTTTCGATACCCATCACGATGAACTCGAACGCTATCGGCTGGGACAGTTCCTCGTTCACCGCCAACATGCCACGTTCCAGGCCGCGTCGAAGGATTTGGGGTTGCGCCTTTACGGCGACCTTCAGGTGGGGCTCTCGGCATGCGATGAATGGAGCCGTGGCGGTATGCACCTGGCGGGTTACCGCATGGGTGCGCCGCCCAGCCGCACCAATCGCGACGGACAGCCGTGGGGCTACGGGGTGTACGACCCGGATCAGTACCTCGATGGTGACGGTGCGCCGGGGCCGGTGCTGCGTTTCATGCTCGCGCGGATCCAAAAGATGTTGGAAGAGTTCGATGGGCTGCGCATCGATCACCCGCACGGTCTCGTGTGCCCGTGGGTATACCGTAGCGACGACCCCGACCCCAGCCATGCGGTGCAGCATGGTGCGCGGCTGTTCTCGTCGCCGCATCTCGCAGACCATCCGGACCTTGGCCGTTTTGCCATCGCCGGGGTGGAGCAGCTGAACCCGGCCGTTCCCCGCTATGCGGACGAATGGGTACGGTGGCTGCGGCCGGATCAGGTCGGGCGCTATGCCCTGCTGCTGGATACGGTCGTGAGCGTGGTGCGCGAGCATGGGGGATCGAGCGAGGATATCCCCTGCGAGGTCCTGAGCACGTTGCCTTATCCCCTGGCGAGTGTCATCAGGCGCCAGGGTCTGGGGCGGTTTCGGGTGACGCAGAAGGCGGATCTGTTCAACCGCGACGACGTCTACCGCAGTGAGAACGCCGAAGCCCGGGACTGGATCATGGTGGGCACGCACGACACGCCCCCGATCTGGCATCTGGCCCGCCAGTGGGTGGAGGAGGGTGTGCGGGCCCGTCAGGAGGCGAACGTTCTTGCCGCGCGACTCGTCCCCGCCGGGGAACGTGAGGCATTCGCGCGCGAGTTGTCCGGGAATCGCAACAAACTGGTGCATGCGAAGCTGGCGGATGTGTTCGCCAGTCCCGCAGAACAGGTCATGGTGTTCTTCGCCGATCTCCTCGGTCAGGAACAGACGTACAACCGGGCCGGCTTCGTTGATCTGGAAAACTGGACCCTGCGCGTGCCCCGCGACTATGCCACTTCGTTTCCGCGCGCGGCGGCGCGGGGGGACGCCCTGAATCTGCATTGCGTGCTGGCGCTGGCGTTGCGCGCGCGAGGCGATGATTTCGCGCGGCTCCACGGCGATCTGATCAGGCGTCTGCGCGAACAATCGGGGTGGTGGTGTGGTGAGTGAAATGCGTCGTTTGCGACGCGCCTCCAGCGGTCGTGTGCGTCGACCGGCCTGGGGGGCGAGATCAGGTGATGCAGGGAAAGTCCATACTTAGGTCGTTACTTCTTCCGGAGGCGCCACGCTATGAGTGCTGAAACCATCGACGAACTCCTCTCTTCCCGGTCCGTATCGGAGGATCAGGCGGCTGTCGTGACGATGAGTCGCGACGACCTCGACACCACTTCGCGAGCGGATCTCCTCGCGCGTGCGGGTCGTTTGACGGCTGGTCTGCAGGATGCCGGTCTGGAGAAGGGGGATCGGGTCTTGATTCTCGCGCCCAACAGCGCGGACTGGGTGGCATCGGCGCTGGGCGTGATGAATGCCGGCGCTGTGGTGGTGCCCCTGGATACGCAGATGCCGGGTGAGGATCTGGAACATGCGTTGTCGGATTCCGAGCCGCGATTCGTCTTCACGACCTCCTCGCTGAAGGATCGTCTTCCCGATGAAATGGACGACGTGCGGATTTATCTATTCGACGCCGAGTCGGATGCCTCGGACAGTTGGGTCGGCCTGCTCGCGGACGAACCGGCGTCGGCCGTGGCCGAGAAGGATGACGTGGCCGCGATCTTCTACACCTCCGGCACGACGGGACCACCGAAGGGGGTGCCGTTGACGCACAAGAACCTGAGCAGCAATGTCGAGGCTCTGTGCGCCCAGGAACTCGCGGACGACAGCGACCGGGTGCTGGTGCCCCTGCCGTTTCATCACGTCTACCCCTTCACTGTGGGTATCCTGATCCCGCTGACGCTGGGAACCCCGATCATTGTGCCCTTCTCGCTGGTGGGTCCGCAGATCGTCCGGGCCCTTCGCGAAGGCGAGGCCACGGTGATGCTGGGCGTACCGCGCCTCTACGAGGCCGTGTGGAATGCGTTGGAGGATCGCGTCGCCGGCCGGGGGCGAATCGCGGCGCTGCTGTTTCGGCAGACGTTGGGGGTCTCGAAGCTTGCGCGCCGGCGTCTCGGCCTGCGCTTGGGCCGGCGCCTGTTTGCCAGTCTGCATAGCCGTCTGGCCCCGCGCCTGCGTCTGGTCGTCGCCGGCGGTGCGGCGCTGGATCCTGAGCTGGGACGCAAGCTGCAGGCGCTGGGCTGGGAAGTGGCCACCGGCTACGGGCTCAGCGAGACTTCTCCGATCCTGACCTACAACCCGCCCGACCGTTTGCGGCTGGAGGCAGCGGGTCTGGCTCTGCCCGGCGTGGAACTCGCCATCGACGATTCCGACTCCTCCGACGGACGTGGCGAGGTGATGGCCCGGGGTCCGAACGTCTTCGCCGGTTACCTGAATCTCCCGGAGAAAACCGAAGAGGTCCTCGACGAGGACGGCTGGTTCCGCACCGGGGACACGGGTGAGCTGGACGACGATGGCTATCTGCATCTGCACGGTCGCGAGTCGTCGATGATCCTTCTCTCCGGGGGCGAGAACGTCGATCCGGAACGCGTTGAGGATGCGTTGCAGGCCCTCGACGAGCTGCGGGAGGTGGGCGTTCTCGAACACGACGATCGTCTTGCAGCCGTCGTCGTCCCGGAATCGAAGCTGTTGCGCGAGGTGACCGGTGAGGATCTCGAGAAGCGGGTGAAGAATGCGGTGAAGGAGGCTGCCAAGGAACTGCCCAGCCACCATCGGCCGGGGACCATCCGTATTGCACTGGATCCTCTGCCACGAACGCGCCTGGGCAAACTGCGCCGGCACAAACTGGATGAGCTGTTCGAAAAACTGGGGGAAAGCGACGCCGTTTCCGAGGCGAAACCCGAACCCGTATCACCCGAATCCATGGCACCCGAGGACCAGCAACTGTTGTCGGACCCCGGCGCGGAGCAGACCTGGAAATACCTGGCGGAACGTTTTCACGACCTGCGTCTCACCCCCGACAGCAGCCTGGCGGAGGAACTGGGAATCGATTCGCTCAGTTGGGTGGACCTGACGCTGGCGCTGCAGGACCGTGCCGGCATCGACCTCGACGACTCGGCGATCGAGCGGGTCGAGACGGTGCGCGATCTGTTGCAGGAGGCCGCGGGCGCCTCCGAGGCCAAGGAGGGGCGTGGCGAGTTGAAGAAACAGCTCAAGGAACCCGAATCACTGCTCGACGATGAACAGATGCAGGATCTGGAGCCGCCCGGACCGGTACGCCGGATCCTTGGGCGGATCGTGCTGGGGCCGGCCCGGCTCGTGGGCCGGTTGCTGTTGCGTGTCGAGATTCAGGGGCAGTTTCCGGACGACGGGCCGTATCTGATCGCGCCGCGCCACCTGAGCTTCGTCGATCCCTTGGCGCTGCTTCCCGCCCTCAGCAGAAAGCAGCTCGAATCGCTTTACTGGGCCGGCCTCGAGGCCTACCTGTTTTCCAACCGTCTCACCCGCGCATTCAGCCGCACCGCCCGTATCCTGCCGATCGATCCGGGTTCGGCACCGCGAAGAAGCCTGGCCATTGCGGCGGCCTGCCTTGAGCGCGGTCACAGTCTGATCTGGTTTCCCGAAGGTGAGCGTTCCCCGGACGGCAAGCTGCAGCGCCTGCGGCCCGGTATCGGGCTGGTCCTGGCGGCGCAGCGGGTACCGGTGATTCCTGTGTGGATCGACGGCACACGGGAAGTGATGCCGCCGGGACAACGCTTCCCGCGCCCGGGGAAGGTGCGGTTGATCATCGGTGATCCGATTTCCCCCGATTCCTACGGGACGGATGAGCGGGAGATCGTCGAGACCTTGCAATCCGGATTAGAGGACCTGGGCCAGGCGTCGAAGTCAGGCGACTGAAGATTCGATAAACCGTGAACATCGGGGCGTCCGCGCCGCTTCTGGTGCGATCGCTGCCGATCGGAGAACGACAGGAGGACCTGCACAATGAGCAAGGAACCGTTGACGCTGAGACTCTCGGAACTGACCAATGCGGACACTGCCATGGTCGGCGGGAAGAACGCCAGTCTGGGCGAGATGATCGCCACACTGGAAACGCGTGGCATCCGGGTGCCGGGTGGTTTTGCCACCACGGCGGCGGCCTACTGGCGCTTCATCGACGACAACGACCTGCGCGACCGCATCGAAAGCGCCATGGGCGAACTGAAGTCCGACCAGTCCAATCTCAAGACCGTTGGTGCCAAGGTCCGGCGGATGATCGAGGGGGGGCACTGGCCGGAAGATCTCGCGCACGCCATCGTCGAAGCCTACGACGAAATGCGCCGTGAAACCGGAATGAAGGACCTGGATGTAGCGGTGCGTTCCTCGGCCACGGCGGAGGATCTGCCCACGGCCAGTTTCGCGGGCCAACTCGAGACATTTCTCAACATCCGGGGGCACGATGCATTGCTCGACGCCTGCCGCAAATGCTACGCGTCGCTGTTCACGAACCGCGCCATCGCCTACCGCGAGCGACAGGGCTTCGATCATCTGCAGGTGGCCCTGTCGGTCGGCGTCCAGCGGATGGTGCGTTCCGACAAGGCCGGATCCGGGGTGATGTTCTCGCTGGACACGGAAACCGGCTATCCGGACGTCGTGCTGATCAATGCCGCCTGGGGGCTGGGCGAGACAGTCGTCCAGGGCAGTGTCGATCCCGACGAGTACCACGTCTTCAAGCCACTCCTGTCAAAGGCGCAGCCGGACGGTCCGTTGCTCCCGATCATCGAGAAGCGCCGCGGGGGCAAGGACATCAAGATGGTCTATGCGAAGAAGAAAGGCGACGAAGGTACTGCGCGCACCGTTGAAACCTCGAAAAAGGAACAAGCCGCCTTCGTGCTCTCCGATGAGGAAATCCTCACGCTGGGTCGTTGGGGTGAGGTCATCGAGGCGCATTACGGCAAACCCATGGACATCGAATGGGCGAAGGATGGCGACAGCGGTGAACTGTTCATCGTCCAGGCGCGTCCGGAGACCGTGCATTCCCAGAAGGCGAACGAGCCATTCCGGTCCTGGAAGCTGTTGTCCAAGGGCAAGAAGCTGGTCGAGGGGACGGCCATTGGGGATGCCGTCGCCACCGGGATCGTGCGCGTGCTGGAAAGCCCTGAGGAGAGCGACAAGCTGAAGGAAGGCGATGTGCTGGTCACCGGCATGACCGATCCCGACTGGGTGCCCGTGATGAAAAAGGCCGCCGCCATCGTGACCGATCACGGTGGACGTACCAGTCACGCGGCGATCGTGTCCCGTGAATTGGGCGTGACGGCCGTGGTCGGAGTGGGCAACGCCAGCGCGGAATTGAAGGACGGTCAGGAGGTGACGGTGTCCTGTGCGGAGGGGCAGCGGGGCTTTGTTTACGAAGGCGAGGCCGAGGTGGAAGTCAGCGAAACCGATCCCGACGAGATCGAGGATACGCAGACCGACATCATGATCAATCTCGCCAACCCCGGGGCCGCGTACCGCTGGTGGAGGCTGCCTGCCAAGGGGATCGGTCTGGCACGAATCGAGTTCATCATCGGCAACGACATCAAGGTGCATCCGCTGGCCCTGATGCATCCGGACCGTGTCGACGACGATGCGGCGAAGAAGGCCATTGACGACCTCACCCAGGGCTACAAGGACGGCGCGGAGTTTTTCGTCGATCGAATGGCGCGCGGGATCGCGCGGTTGGCGGCGGCGCAGTGGCCAAACCCCGCGATCGTCCGGCTGTCTGACTTCAAGACCAACGAATATGCCGGGTTGATCGGGGGCCGGGGTTTCGAGCCCGAGGAGGCCAATCCGATGCTCGGTTGGCGCGGTGCCAGCCGGTATGTCGACGGCCCCTACGCCGAGGCCTTTGCGCTGGAATGTGCCGCGCTGCGCCGGGCACGGGAAGAAATCGGGCTGGAGAACATCCGCGTGATGATTCCGTTCTGCCGGACCGTCGATGAGGCCGACCGCGTCCTGGCCACGATGGCCGAGCATGGACTGGTCCGCGGCAAGGCGGGACTGGAGATCTACATGATGGTGGAGATCCCGTCGAACGTGATCCTGGCGCGCGATTTCGGCGCACGGGTCGATGGCTTTTCCATCGGCACCAACGATCTGACGCAACTCGTACTGGGTGTCGATCGGGACAACGATCTTCTTTCATCGCAGTTCGACGCGCGCGATCCTGCGGTCAAGGCGTCGATCGCGGAGCTGCTGGAAAAGGCCCGCGATGTCGGCGTGAAGACCGGCCTGTGCGGCCAGGCCCCCAGCGATTACCCGGAGTTTGCCGGATTTCTGGTCGAGCACGGAATCGACAGCATTTCCGTCAGTCCCGACAGTTTCATCGCCGTGAAGCGGATCGTTGCCCAGGCCGAGCGCGAGCGGGATCTCGCGGATGGGAGTGCCTCCTGATCATGGCGTTGCATGCAATGGCGGTGCAGGATCCATTGCGGCACGGGGCATGTCCGTACAGGGATCATGTTGGCAACACGACGAGGAGGTAGAGCCATCACGATGAAACACGGAGGCAAGCGCGACGCGGGCAAGGAACCGAGGAAGAAGCCGGGACTCGAGTGGAACAGAGGCACCGGCGATTCGAGCGGTGCGCCTGACGGTGTCTGGGAGAAATGGCTGATCTTCGTCTGGCTGTCGCTCGCCCTTCTGTTCGCATTTCATTTGATGGAGCAGCGGGAACAGCCGCAGCATACGGTCCTGACCTATAGCGAGTTTCTGCGGGCGCTCGAGGAGGGTCATGTCCGCGAGGTGGTCCTGCGCGGGCAAGATGTCAGGGGCAACCTGACGGAAGCCGGCCGCGAAGCGCTGGACGTCGAGGAGCCCGGGTCCTTCGAGACGGTCCGCCCGGAGCTGGCCGGCGAATCCCTGTTGCAGAAGCTACAGGAGTCTGAGGTGGAGATCGTCGCGGAACCGGCCGAACTGCCCTGGTGGCAACAGATGCTGATCCGTGCGTTGCCTTTTCTGCTGTTGCTGGGTCTGCTGGTATGGGTCTGGTATCGCATGCAGCAGCGCACGATGGCTGGGGGCGGGGGCGCATTCGGTTTTGGCAAATCGACCGCCAAGCGGATCCGTAGCGAAGACAGCGATACGCGCATGGATGACGTCGCCGGGGCTGAGAATGCGAAGAAGGAGATCATGGAGACGGTGGAATTTCTGAAGGACCCCGATCGCTTTCGGGAACTCGGTGCGCGCATCCCCCGCGGTATCCTGATGATGGGTCCGCCCGGTACCGGAAAGACACTGCTCGCACGGGCGGTGGCGGGCGAAGCAGATGTGCCGTTTTTCAGCATCAGCGGTTCGGAATTCATCGAGATGTTCGTCGGTATGGGGGCCTCCCGCGTTCGCGACATGTTCAAACGCGCCAAGGAGGAGGCCCCCTCAGTGGTCTTCATCGATGAACTCGATGCGATCGGGCGTTCCCGTGGGGCCGGCATGGGGGGTGGTCACGACGAACGGGAGCAGACCCTGAACCAGATCCTGTCCGAGATGGATGGCTTCGAGGGAGAGGAGTCCGTGGTGGTGCTGGCCGCGACCAACCGACCCGACGTACTGGACAAGGCGTTGCTCCGGCCCGGTCGATTCGACCGCAAGATCACCCTGGAGAACCCCCATCGCGAGGCGCGGCGGGCCATCCTGAAAGTACACACCAAGTCGATGCCGCTGGCGGATGACGTCGATCTCGACCGCATCGCCGCCGGAACCATCGGGTTCTCCGGTGCCGATCTGCGCAATCTGGCCAACGAGGCCGCGCTGTTTGCCGGTCGCCGTGGATTGGAACGGGTGGACGCGGCCTGCTTTTCCGATGCCCGCGACCGCATCATGCTGGGCGAGACGCGGGAACAGGGGCTGTCGGATCAGGATCGCCATATCGTCGCCTACCACGAGGCAGGGCACGCGTTACTGGCTTATCTGTTGCCCAACGCCGATGCGCTCGAGAAGGTGACCGTGGTTCCGCGCGGACGCGCCCTCGGCGTGACGGCCCAGGTGCCGGAAGAGGATCGGTACAACTTCAGCGAAGCCTATCTGCACGACAAGATTGCGGTGATGTTCGGCGGCCGGCTGGCGGAATCGATCATCTTCAANGAGGTGAGCAGCGGTGCGGAAAACGATCTCCGGCAGGCGACCCGCCTGGCGCGAAAAATGGTCGCGCACTGGGGGATGAGTGAACGGATTGGGCCGGTTTCCTTTCCCCAGAGTCAGCAACAGGTCTTCCTCGGTCGGGAACTAGGCCAGGAGCGGGAACACAGCGAGACCACTGCGACCGCCATCGACGAGGAGATCAGGACGCTGCTCGTTGCGATCGAACGCCGTGCGCGAGAGACCCTGGAGGAAAACCGCGATGCACTGGAGACGCTCGCGGAGGCCTTGGAGGAGCATGAAACGCTCGAAGTCGAGGAAATTCGGGAGATCCTGAAAGGAAAGGTGCGGCAGGAAAAGGCCTGATCCCCTCCTGACCTCTGCACAGCGTGGTCGGCCGAATGCTTTCCCGTTGGACTCGCTGCGATCGCAAGTGGGACGTGAATTGGGTACATCTGAAATCGAATTCTTGGAGACGATGCCATGAGCCTTGATGACAAACACGTCGCCATCCTGGTGGAGGACGATTACCAGGAGCTTGAGCTGCATTACCCGCGCCTCCGTTTGCTGGAAGCCGGGATGCGCGTGTCCGTGGTGGGCGCCGGCAAGCCCGGATACGCCAGTGCAAAGGGTTACACGGTGACGGCGGACGCCAGCGCCGATGATGTCGATCCGGCCGACTTCGACGCGATGATCATCCCGGGCGGAATGGCACCCGACAAGATGCGCAGGCACCGCGCGATGGTCGATCTGGTGCGGACGATCCATGAGCAAGGCAAGCCGGTGGCATGGATCTGTCACGGTGGTTGGATGGCGGTGTCGGCCGGTATCCTGCGCGGAAAGCGGGCGACGTCCTTTCACTCGATCCGCGATGACATGGTCAATGCGGGGGCCGAGTGGTGTGACGAGGAGGTCGTGCGCGACGGCAACCTGATCAGCAGCCGCACCCCCGACGATCTGCCCGCCTTCTGCCGCACGTTGCTCGCGGCGTTGGGCTGATCCGGCGATGGCGACGATCCGCTATGCGAACGGCGGGGATGCGGCTGCGATCGCGGCCATCTGGAATCCTCAGATCCGCGACAGTGCGTTCACGTTCGATCACCGGGTCTACTCGGTGGATGACATCGCCGCCATGATCGTGGAGCGTCAGGCTGCCGGCCATGTCTGGGTTGTCGTGGAGCACGAGCGGCACATTTCGGGCTTTGCCAGTTTTGCGCCATTTCGCCAGGGCGATGGCTATGGCCGGACGATGGAGCACACCATCTTTCTGGATCCGGAGGCTGGAGGGGATGGCCTGGGGGAGCTCCTGATGCAGGCCGTCGAGCACGAGGCGCGGGCGCGGGGCGTGCATTCCCTGATCGCCTGTGTGACGGGCGAGAACAGCGTCGCCCTGAAATTCCACCGGAATCTCGGGTTTGCCACGGTCGGCACGATTCCGCAGGCCGGGTGGAAGTTCGGTCGCTGGATCGATCTGGTGATCCTGCAGAAAATGCTTCCTGAGTCGAAATGATGCGCTCCGATCAGCAGCCCGAGTGCAGGCCGCCCGTGGTCGGATGCGTGTTGGTTGAAAGGGCGCGGATGGATGTAGGAGGCCAGCCGCTGGCCGATGGGTTTTCCGGCCCCAGATCGGCGAGAGGGCTCGCCTCCTCCGGGCAATCAGGAACACGAAAGGCTTTGAAGATTTCGGTGTGGGCCTCTATACATAAAGCATCGAAGCCGATCCGCAGGGCCGGGCTCGGCATGCCGGCCTATGCGGATCCGCCGCGACAGGTCTATGCCTAATCGGTCGTCGCAGCTGCGACGGTCTGGTTTCCCCGCGATAAAGAGGAGACGACAATGAGTGATCGCGATGCGTATGTGAAAAAGATGCAGGCAAAAATCGAAGAGTGGAACGCGGATCTTGCCAAGCTGGAGGCGAAGTCCAAGGAGGCGGAAGCCGACATGCGGGTGAAATACGACAAGCAGATTGAGGAACTGCGTGAGCAGCGCAATGAGGCCGAGGAACGGCTTCGTGAACTGCAGGAGGCGAGCGGAGACTCCTGGAAGCGGCTGCGTGAAGGGATGGAATCGGCCTGGGACGACATGACGAAGGCGTTTCGGGACGCTGCTGATCGCTTCAGATGATCCGATGACGCGGTGGGCGGATTCACCCCGGACGACGGGGTAGTCCGCAACGCCGTGGGACCCGGGCTTTCAAGTCTTCCACTTGAATATAGAAAGAATCTGCAAGGTATTGATAGATAGTAAGCAGACCGGGTCCAGGAGCTAGCGGCCGATGCCCAGCACGGCGACCGATTCACCGGGAAGGGCGAGGGTGTCGCCCTGCCAATCGATGGCGCGGCTGGACCGCAACAGCACCCGGTGCCCGCGGGCCTCGGGACATTCGACCGGTTGCGGCTCTGTCTGCAGGTTGCAGGCGATTGCAAGTTCGGGGCGAACGATGAGCAGCCAGCGACGTTGTTCATCGAACCGGACCTGGACCTTCTCCAGGCGGTCATCGGCGAAGGCGGGATGGGTGACGCGCAACCCGATCAGTGCTCGGTGCCAATCCAGGATTTCCGCATGCGGTTCCTGCAAGCGCTCCTCCCAGTCGAGCCGGGAGCGCTCGTAGGTTTCCCTGGACTGGGGATCGGGAATGCTCTCTGGATCCCAGCCGAAGGCGGCGAATTCCTCCCGACGGCCTTCGCGCACGGCAGCTGCCAGTTCCGGGTCGTGGTGATCGGTGAAATACAGGAACGGGCTGCTCGCGCCCCATTCCTCGCCCTGGAACAACATGGGTACGAACGGAGACGTCAGGACCAGGGCCGCNCCCACCTTGAGCANNCCTTGGGAGAGCAGGNGNCCGCTGCGCTCGCCGGTGGCGCGATTGCCGATCTGGTCGTGATTCTGCAGGCAGGCGACGAAGCGTCGGCCCGTCAAT
>SL_3KL_010_SEDDRAFT_10003384_pt1 | contig 14480 bp, 13 predicted proteins | sample SodLakKL_010_SED_2_FD_10381 | JGI IMG/M metagenome (IMG submission 10381)
CTGATGCTGCTTTTGGCAGTTGGACTTGTCTCTTCTTGTGACGATACCCCGATAGTTGGCGGCAACCTGTCTCCTGACGATGTGATGGTGCAATCCGATTCACTGTTGGTTTCCTCTCTTTCGGTCGTCAGCTCCCCCTCTTTCAGTGGAAACCGGCCTTTTGTCACAACAGGCCGGATCGAAGACCCCGTATTTGGAGAAATGATGGCCACGGCGCTGCTGCAGCCGTCCATCGCAAAGGAGGCCGAGGTCGACACCATAGGTGAAAATGCCGTCGTGCGCCTCAGCCTGAATGTCAGCAGCAGATATGGTGCGGAATCGGCAAGGGGAGATTTTGAAGTTGTGGAAATCACCCGCCCGTGGAGGAGCTCTTCCTGGCGCTATGATTCCATCCCCGCCCTTGCGAAAAATCCGGATATGAGCAAAAAAGTGATCGGGCAATTTACCATCACCGCCGCTGACTCGATCACTGTTCGTCTGGATGAAGAATGGACGGCCAGATACCGTGATATTTTCAACAGAAGGGTTTCGGATCTGCGCGACTCCCTTTATCGCGCCCAAATGCCCGGACTGGCGATCGTTCCGGCCGAGGGTACCGAGAAAATGTTCTCAATTGAGGTTTCCCGGGCAAAACTGCTAATTCAGGGAGGCGATGGCATGCGGGATCTCAGCAAGGATATGAGAAGGTCGGCAGTCTCTCTTGAGAAGGAATTGCCGGAGGAAGGTGCGCTGGGCTCGAGCAAGCCGGTCTTCAACACAAGAGGCAGTATGCTTGAACTGGACGTTGATTTTACGGAAGAGTTTCTGGGCACCACCAATTTTTCAAGAGTGGAGCTCGTTCTGTATGAAGATACTTTGCGCATGAAAACCGGCGTTCCCGCTGATTTTGAACGGCCGCGATCCGAGACCATGCAGGTCTATTTCTTAACCCCGGATCAGGTGGGTTTTGCGATTGCTGTGGATCCGCGTTTCCAGGTCACGCGAAGGACAGGAGATAGTTCCTATCGCGTCAACCTGACCAATCTTGCCAATGATCAGTTACGAACCGGTGGAGATGACCGCAGGCTCTATGCCGTGGTTGGTGCAAATGACGGACGGCTTTTCCCGACGCTGGTTTCCGGATTGGACAGTCAGGGCAGACAGCCAAAACTGTTAATAACCAGTATTACCAAAGAGTAGCAAGCCCACGCTTACATTATGAGACGATTTGCAAAATCCATACCGGTTTTAGTCATCTTGCTTGCCGGGATCTGTTCACCGGCCAAAGCCCAGGATGTGTGGAGGGGGGGATCTGCCTATTCGCATTTCGCGCTGGGCAGTCCCAATGACTTCCGTGCATCATATGCAAAAGGGATGGGTGTCTATGGAGTTGCCCTCCATGATTCAAGGGTTCCGGGTATTTCCAATCCGGCTGTTTGGTCGCGGGCGGTATTTACCAACGCTAGCGGCGCCTTTGAGATTTCCAGTTACGATGCCACTTCCCCCGATTCGGAATACCGTTCCACCCAGTTTCACAGCGGACCATTCCAGGTGGTGATGCCGCTCAAAAGAGATCGCATTGGAATCAATCTGTCTGTTTCACCGCTGACATCCTCCCGGTTTACCACACAGAACGTGTATCAGCTGGCACCGGAGGAGAATCATACCGGGGAGAACCTGAATTATGCCATAGAAAACAGGGGCAACGGTGGCATCAACAGGGTGGAACTTGGAATTGGTTACCGGTTGACAAGCAGCCTTTCTGTCGGGTATGCCCCGTCACTGCTGATCGGCAATATCCGCAGGGATCAGACTGTAATTTTTGATAATCCGGATTACCGGCCTACCAATCTGAGGGAAACAACATCGCATTATGGATTTGGAAACCGTTTTGGCTTATATTTCCAGCAGAGGAATACATTTCGGCAGAATGACCGGGTTACATTGGGGGCGATGATATCTCTGCCGGTCAATCTCGTTTCAGAGCGAAAACTTGAATCACGGATCGATTTAAATGATGTAACCATTCGTCCGCCTTCCGATTACGGTGACGGGCAGGTGGTCTATCCTATGGAGGCAAGTGCCGGGATTTCCTACAATCCAAATCCATTTTTACAATTTACCACCGATGTGCTCTATCAGAACTGGAGCGGTTACTCCAACTTCGATGGACAGTCCGAAGACTTCCTGAAAGACCGTTTCAGGGTTGGCCTGGGCGGACAGTACATAGCAGCCCGAAGGGATGCTTCCGGCTTCCTTTCGAACCTTATATACCGGTTGGGCGTATCATACGATACAGGCAACCTTAAACTTAATGACAAGGAAATTGAAACGTTCACCATTCATTCCGGCATCAGTATTCCGTCTTTCCGGTCCAACTCATCCATTGATATCAATGCCGAGTACGGGTTCCGGGGAACACAGTCGGCCGGACTGATTTCGGAAAGGGTTTTTGGATTAAGCGTCTCTTTCAACTTGTCAGAACTCATGTTTATACAACGTCGTCTGCAGTAGCAAACAGCAACAGATTAATCTCACTATCATGACAAAATCGATTCTTATTCTGATTACGGCGCTGGTTATTTCCAGTACGGCAGGCGCCCAGCCATTCGGTTATACACCGCTGCAGATTCAGTCTCTGTTCTCCGAAGACTTCCGGAACGAGCAGTACGAACAGGCGCTGATCTATGGACGATGGCTGGTGGAAGCGCATCCCAGAGAGATGGAAGATTATCCCGGCAATTATCCGGCCGAGCGAAACTTCCGCCGGATGATAGATATTTATGAATACATGTCCACCCAGCAGGAAGATCCTGTCTTAAGGGAGGCCTACCTTGACTCAGCCTTGCAAATGTTTGACAGGGTATTTGCGCTCTTCACCGAAGATGAGATTGACAAATACCGCTGGCATTTCAATCGCGGCAGGTTCTATCAAAGCAACTCGGATCATATCCAGAATGCTTTCCAACTGGCGCTCAAGAGCTACGAGGAGATGTTCCGCCTGGATCCGAAACGGGCGACCGAATCGGGTGGCGGTTATTATGTGCAGATCATTGTTCAGAATTATGCCCGGCAAAATGACCGGGAGAATGCCTTTGCGATCATCAACGAAGCCGAACCATTTGCTGATGAGAGTACCCTGGAGTTTTTTGCCCAGACCAGGAATGAACTTATTACAGATCCGGCCGAGCGAATAAAATTGCTGACAGACGACCTGCAGGAAGACCCGGGCAACGTCGAATTGATGCAGGAGCTATATGAGCTTTATCTGGCGGTCGGTAACCAGACCGACGCCAGAGCAATGGCAGAGCGAATGTATAAGGTGGAGCCCAGCGTTACCAACATCACGCGTCTTGCCGACAAGGCCGAAAATAACGGGGAATACCGCGATGCTATTCGCTATTTATCCGAAGTACATGAAATCCAGCAAGGCTCCGTGAGGGCCCGCACCTCACTGCGGATAGCAGACAACTATCTGAGCCTCAGGGATCTCCAGGAAGCGCGCCGCTTTGCGCGCCGTGCTGCAAGCGAAGACCCAAACTGGGGTGAGCCGCAAATCACCATCGCGCAGATCTACGCTGAGGCTGTTTCGCGTTGCGCCGGCAGCGACATGACGCGTATTGACAAAGCCGTATATTGGTTGGTGCTGGACTATCTTGACAGAGCCAAGCAACGCAATGCGGGTGTTGCTTCCACGGTCAATCGCCTGTACCGATCCTACGAGCCGGTTACGCCAACCGCAGAAGAAAAATTCTATCAAAACTGGAATACGGGTGAGAAAATCCGTATAGACGGTTCCCTTAGAGATTGTTACTCCTGGATTGCCGAAGAGACTACCATCCGCTGATCCAGACGGACCCAGACGGTATGGCCGTTTCCATCCGGGAATAACTCCTTTCTGAGAATAAAGTATCGTCCTGATAACGTTTCCACGAGGACAAAGGGGAAAACCATGTTTTTCAGTTGCCTCCCGGCAGAAGGGAAGGTTACTGGAGACCCCTGTATTAGCTAAAAAACCAACAAAATGAGTAATTCCCAGGATAAAAAAGCGCGCAATCGCAAGAAGAAAGGCAAAAAAAGCCGTCCTAAAGGTAAAAAGGGCGGCAATCAGCAGCGCGGCGGCGGCCTGCCCAACTTCCTTGACAACCAGCATGTAAAACCGGCAGGCCTGTACTCCGGAATCATGGAGGTGACGGAAAAAGGGGTGGGATTTTTACGGAAGCTGGATCATGAGTTCACCGCAACGCCCCAGGATCCTTTTGTGGTACCGGATATGGTCCGATTTTTCAACCTGAAACCGGGTCTTCTGGTCGAGGGGGAGATTGAGCAGGATCAAAGAGGGAACAAGCGACTGGTCAGCGTGCACACCGTGAACGGCGAGCCCTACGAAGTTTGGGCCAAAGCTGTCCGCTTTGATTTACAAACCCCAATCATGCCCATCGAACAGATCAAACTTTCGCGCAGCCCGGATGAGATAGAACTGCGTGTCATTGATCTCATTGCACCGGTTGGAAAAGGACAGCGGGCGCTTATCGTTGCTCCGCCACGCACGGGCAAAACCGTGCTTCTGAAAAACATTGCCCGCTCCATAGATGACTATCATCCCGACATCGAACTGGCCGTGCTGCTGGTTGATGAGCGGCCGGAAGAGGTTACCGACTTTATCCGCACCACGCGCGGCCGCGTGTTTGCCTCTTCCAATGACAAATCCACAAAAAGCCACACACGCATTTCAGAAATGGCTCTCGGCCACGTAAAACGAAAAGCCGAAATGGGCAAAGACGCCGTGCTGCTGATCGATTCCATCACGCGCCTGAGCCGCGCTTACAATGCCGCACAGGCCGGTGGCGGCCGCACCATGTCGGGCGGACTCGATATCAGGGCGCTCGACATTCCAAAGAAGATCTTTGGATCGGCCCGAAAAATCGAGAATGGCGGATCGCTTACCATCATTGCAACCTGTCTTGTGGAGACGAACTCCCGGATGGACGATCTCATTTTCGAGGAGTTCAAGGGAACAGGAAACATGGAGCTGGTCCTGGACCGTGAAATTGCCGACGACCGCATTTTTCCTGCGATCAACATCGCCGCATCTGGTACCCGGAACGAGGACAAATTCATCGATGACTCTCTGGAAGAGCGCAATATGGTGCGCCGGTACCTGCTGAAAAAGTCACCCAAGGAATCCATGGCAAGCCTGCTTCAGGTTCTAAAGCGGACCAGCAGCAACGAAGAGCTGTTGAATCAGATCGCTGCCTACGTCTGATTCGCCGAAACCACTCAGTCACTCTCTCTGTGTCAGTACTTCGGGAGGCTGGGATCAATATCGTCTGCCCACTTCAGGATGCCTCCTTTGAGGTTCCTGACATTCTTGAATCCCCGGGACATGAGCATGCGGCATGCTTCCGCACTTCGGGCGCCGCTGCGGCAGTAAATGATCACAGGTTGATCCTTGTGTGATTCGATTTCAGCGAGGCGGTCTGTCAGCTGCCCCAGCGGGATGAGGTCGCCGCCGATATCCACAAGTTCCTTTTCGAACTTTTCCCGCACGTCGATAAGCAGAACAGGATCTTTTTCGTCCTGAATTTTCTTCAGTTCCTGAACGGTAATTTCTTCTACAGTCATTATTGTTTTTTTCCTTCTGATTCGTAATTGTATCGATCCAATCGGAATTGCTCGCCAAGATACAGCTTTCTTGCCTCATCATCCTCCGCCAAAAAGTCCGAAGAACCCTCTTTGAGGATGCGTCCCTCGAACATGAGATAGGCTCGGTCTGTGATGGCCAGGGTTTCGTGAACGTTGTGGTCGGTGATCAGGATTCCGATATTTTTCTGTCGCAGTCCCGATATGATCTGCTGGATATCTTCCACGGCAATAGGGTCGACCCCGGCAAAAGGTTCATCCAGCAGAAGGAAATTGGGTTTTGTGACCATTGCCCTGGCGATTTCGGTTCGTCGCCGCTCCCCGCCGGAGAGGTTGAACCCCTTGTTGTTGACGACGGTCTGCAGGTTGAACTCCTCGATAAGCTCATCGGCCCGCTCCCTTCTTTCCGTCTTGCTCATATTATAAAACTCCAGAACGGATTCCAGGTTCTGCCTGACGGTCAGATTCCGGAAGACACTTGCTTCCTGCGAGAGGTATCCGATGCCGTACCGTGCGCGCCGGTACATGGGGAGCGTGGTTATGTCTTTGTCGTTGAGGTAGATGCGTCCCTTTTCTGCCCGGATCAGCCCTACAACCATGTAAAAAGTGGTGGTTTTTCCGGCACCGTTGGGTCCCAGCAGACCGACGATCTCCGACTGGTTCACGGAGATGGACACATTGTTCACAACGGTGCGCTTTTTATACCGTTTGACAAGGTCCTTGCAGTGTAGTTTCTGGCGTTCAGGCTGGGTCATGAAACTTGTGGATGGGTTACGAGGCGGAAGAGATTGCCAGGCAGGTGCGATTACAGGGCGGCTGCGATTACGAAGCGGGTGCGATTTGCGCCAGTGCCGAATCAAAGAAAAAACGCCCGTCTGTCGAACCGAGCTGCTCCTCTACGGCACGCTCGGGGTGTGGCATCATGCCTACCACGTTACCCTTTTCGTTGCAAATACCGGCAATATTTGCCGTCGATCCGTTCGGGTTCGCTTCTGGCGCGATGTCGCCCTCTGCGGTGCAGTATCTGAAAACGATCTGGTTTTCGTCTTCAAGTCTTTTCAGAAGGTCATGGTCGGCATAATAGTTCCCTTCTCCATGCGCCACCGGGATAGACAATATCCGGCTGTCCGGTATGCTGGCGGTAAACGGGGTGTTGCGGTTCTGGCAGATCAGGTTGACATATTTGCAGGTAAACCGCAACTGCTCATTGTGCATCATGGTGCCCGGAAGCAGATGCGCTTCCAGCAGGATCTGAAAGCCGTTGCAGATGCCAAGCACCGGCCCGCCCTTCTGAGCAAAACCGGCCACCTCGGTCATTACAGGGGAGAATCGGGCAATAGCACCGCTCCGCAGATAGTCGCCATACGAAAAACCGCCGGGTATGATGATGCCGTCCACGTTTCCGAGGTCCGTATCCTTGTGCCAGATAAAGGTGGTGTCAATGCCGTGCTCGTGCTTCAGGGCATGGTATGCGTCGTGATCGCAATTGGATCCGGGAAAAACAATAACTCCGAATTTCATGTGTTTAAAATCATTGGATTCATATGGTCACATAGAATGTCCATGACCGGTTTTAGTCATGCGCCTGTGTGTCCTGGCGCCAGCCCGGTCATGAATATTTCATCTGTTTAAAAAGTTGGATTTATAAGGTCAGAATGAATTCACATGACAGGACTTAATCATCCTCCTGTGTGTCAGCCGGTGGCTGTCATGTTCATTTCATGATAATTGGACAGGCTCAGGTTATGGGGGATTGATGGGTCTCGGGTGGATTCATTTTGTGCTGGCATCGGGGATGCGGATTTCGTAGTTCTCCATGACCGTGTTGGCCAGGAGTTTTTCACAAGCAGCGGCAGCAAGTTCGCGCGCCTTGGCGGGGTCGTCGGTGTCCACTTCGAGCTGGATGAACTTCCCGATGCGGACAGCGGATATTTCCTTGAAACCGAGGTTTTCAAGCGCGTGATGGGATGCTTTTCCCTTTGGGTCCAGAATGGACTCCCGAAGCATAATGACGATATCTACCTGCATGGTTGGATTGGTTGAATGGATTTGGGTGGACGATGGGTTGGACTGAGCGGATGGATTGAGTGGATTGGATTACTTGAATGGATTTGTGTGGACGATGGGTTGGACTGAGCGGATGGTTTGAGTGGATTGGATTGCTTGGATGCGGAGTGACTGTGGTAATTGTAGGGATTGCGTGAGGTTTGTTGAATTTTCCAAAGGTACAGCATTCAGGTTTCAGCTGCCAGCTGTTCCGTCAAGTTGCATATGCGAAGGGCAAGATTTTTTTCGGACTGTCCGCTTTGATCCATCCAGGTGACACCTTCCCAGCGGCGGAACCAGGTAAGCTGCCGCCGTGCATATCTCCGGGTATTGGTTTTTATCTGTGCGATCATTTCATTTTCTGAAAGCCCGCTGTGCAGATGGGCGATGACTTCCCGGTACCCAACTGTTCGAAGCGACTGCAGCTCCGGGTGATATCCCATATCCAGGATGTTACGGACCTCGTCCACAAGTCCCTCTTCGAGCATGCCATCGACCCGTTTGCTGATGCGGTCATGAAGCTCCTGCCGGTCACGGTTCAGGCATATGAGCAGCATGTTATCAGGGGGACGGAGCGGACGGTTACGGTGAAAGCTGCTGAAGGGCCGCCCGGTCTGCATCCAGACATCCAGTGCCCGGAACATACGGTGCGGATTGGGTCCGTCTATTCGTTTGAGGTAATCAGGGTCCACATCCTCCAGTTTCTTCCGGATGGATTGCAGTCCTTCCCGTTCCGCAATTTGCTCCAGTTCACGGATGTTGGCCTCGTTCTTGGGGGGGAGGGGATCGAGCGGACGGATGAGCGATTCGATATAGAGCGTGCTTCCACCGGCGATGATTACGGGTTTGCCCTGATCGTGGATGGAACGGCTCCATTCGCGGCAGCGGTCTGCGAACTCGGCGGCCGTGAATGTTTCGTCGGGATAGAGCGAATCTATGTGATAGTGGGGGATTTTGTCACGGATCTTTTTAGGGGCTTTGCCGGTACCGATATCCATGTACCTGTAGCATTGTCGGGCGTCCGCAGAGATTACGGGTGCGTGAAAGTGACGGGCCAGGCTCAGTGAGAGATCGGTTTTTCCGGTGGCGGTGGGACCCGTAATTATGACGGTTGGCGGAGTTTGGACCTCGTTTGTGGGCGGTGCTGTTTTCACAGTGTCAGCTGAAGGGAAATCCGGTGGGTGAAGCCAAGGTCGGAGGCGATACCGGCGAAGCTGCTGAAGCCGTAATCCACCATGAAAGCGCCTATTTTAAGTCCGGTTCCGAGTGTGGGGGAGACGAAAACGTTGTTCCGGTCGTCAAGGTGCAGGTCGGTTACACCGGCGCGGATGAACACAAGGTCCTTGTAGCCCAGTTCGGCGCCGATATTAGGCTCAAAGCTGATGTCGCCCGCATTCAGATAGTAGGTGCGCCGGCCTTCGAAACGCATGTGAGTGTCAAAGGCGGCGAGCAGGCTGAAGTCGCCGAAGTCGAAAAATCGTCCGGCCCCGATGCGCAGGGAGGGTTTGACATACTCGTTGGTGCCTTCCGGAAGGGTTTCGGGTTTGCCCGTTTCGGGGTTGATGAAATCCTGAAGCGCGGCCAGTTCGTTCTGGTCGACGGACCAGAATTTCATGAGTGTGGTGAAATCGACCAGGTTGATTCCGAAATGATACCGTTCGCCGCGGTGCTGCAGGCCGGCATCCAGGCTGTAGCCCCAGGCATTGGCAAAGGGTCCGAGCCGTGAATGGATTACTTTGGCCGATACGCCCCAGTGCCAGTTTCCGGTAAGGGCGTTGGCATAGGAGAGGTAGAGGGCCATATCGGATGCGCTGAATTCACGCATATAGCTGGTCGGGTCGGATTTCGGCCGGTTTTGTTCAGGATCCCAGGCATGGAGTGTGTTTTTGATGCCATCCACCCCCTGACGGATGAAGCTGAGTGCCAGTACGCCGCCCGATCCTTCGATGGGCATTGCGACAGCTCCGTAGTCATATCCAACCACACCGGCAAACCGTTCGGAATGCATGTAGGCGAACTGCCAGTTGGGTATCCCTGAGAGTCCGGCCGGATTCCAGTAGCCGGACAGTACGTCGCTGGTCACGGCGGTGTACGCGCTGCCCATGCCAAGCGGTCTGGCGCCGCCTCCTACGGAGAGAAAATCGCCACCGTACTTGGCTTCTTCGAACGCCTGTCCGTCTGATGTGGAAACAAGCAGGACAGCGAGAGTCAGGAATGTGTAAAAAACTCGGATCACCATGGAATTGCAATAGCGCTCTTATGCAGGGTAACTGACCCAATGATAACGCGGATCAAATGTTGGTTAGTCTGGGCAAGATAAAAAAAGGGGAGCAATGAATCAGCACCGGGCGTATAAATCGGATAAACGGACCGGTTCGGAGGTGCGACTATTGTTTAGAATAGAATCCATATTTTTGTACTTTATCTCTTGCATAAAAAGTTTGAAACAAACCATTCCCAATCATCAGGTAATTCTATGAAATTCAATGTCACAAGCGGTGAACTGGTAAAAAGTTTATCGGCGGTTACCGGCGCCGTTCCCAGCAAGGCGACCCTTCCGATCCTTGAGACCGTATTATTTGAAACGGAAGACAGCCGGATCAAATTAAGTGCTTCGGATCTGGAGGTGAGTATCATTGAATATGTGGGGGCCGATGTAGAGAACCAGGGTGCGGTTGCTGTTCCGGCCCGCCGGCTCCTGGAAACATTGAGGCAGCTTCCGGACATTCCGGTCACATTTGAGGTGGATGAACGTGCCCAGGTCCGGTTCCGTACGGATAAGGGGACTTACAAATTGGCGGGGGAGAAGGCCGAAGACTTCCCGGACATGCCGTTGCTTGCGGATGGAAAACAGGTCAAAACAGATACGGAGAGTCTTAAGAACGCCATCAAAAAGACCAGTTTTGCTGTTTCGAGTGACGATTTGCGTCCGGCCATGATGGGAGTCTTTTTTGATATTGGCGAGGAGGAAAGCCGCGTGGTGGCCACGGATGGTCATCGCCTGGTGCGCCTGGTCCGCAAGGACATCTCCTCGTCCAGCCCCATATCCTTTATTGTGCCGGAAAAAGCGCTCACGCTTGTTTCCAAGACGCTGGATGATGCGCAATGCGAGATGGTTGTTACGCAGGATCATGTCAGTTTCCAGTCCGGCAACACGCAGGTTATCACACGGCTGATCAATGAACAGTATCCTCGTTACGAATCGGTGATTCCACGAGAGAATGACAAGACACTCAAGGTCAATCGGGATCAGATGCTTGCAACCGTAAAGAGGGTATCGGTTTTTTCCAGTTCCACGACGCGACAGATACGACTCGAACTTAAACCTGACGAAATTGTGATTTCGGCCGAAGATCTGGATATGAGCAGTGAAGCCAAGGAGAGCATTGCTTCCGAGTTTTCCGATGAGCCCATGGAAATTGGATTCAATGCCCGTTATCTGATGGATGTCCTCAACAATATTGACGATCCCGAGGTGGTATTCGAGTTTTCCACTCCCAACCGGGCAGGTATCGTGCGTCCCTCCGTACAGGATGACGAGGAAGATATGCTCATGCTGGTGATGCCCGTTATGTTGAACACGTACAGCTGATGACATCATGCCTTCTCCGTCCGGTATCATAACACTGACGAGCGACTTCGGGAGTCAGGATTACTATGTAAGCGCGATGAAGGCAGTGATTCTGGGGATTTCACCCGATGTGCGGTTGGTTGATATCTCTCATGACCTGCCGCCGCAGGATATTATGGCAGGGGCATGGGTGCTGAAGAATACGGCGTTTCTGTATCCGCCCGGGACGATCCATCTGGCGGTTATAGATCCCGGGGTGGGGAGCAACCGGCGGCCCGTGTTGGTCCAGGTCCGGAATCAGCTGTTTGTGGGTCCGAACAACGGGCTATTCTCTTTGGTGGTTGAGAGCCAGGAGCACCGGGTGTTTGAGCTGACTATCCAGCGCTTTTGGCGGGATGTTGTTTCGCCGACGTTTCACGGACGTGATATCTTTGCGCCCGTTGCGGCCTGGCTCAGCAGAGGTGAGGCTCCGGAGCAGTTTGGCAGGGAGCTCAAAGAACTGACGACATATCGTTGGGCCAAACCCATTGCCGATGAGGAGGGGGTCCAGGGCTGGGTGATGCATATCGATAGATACGGGAACCTCATCACAAATATTCCCGAATCTTTTATCCGTAAATACGAGCAGTACTCCGCATTCAAGATCTATGTCGGAAACACCATACTCAAAGAGATATCCGTTTCTTTTTCTGAAGTTCCTGACGGGGAAGCGGTTGCGCTGATCGGAAGTTCGGGGATGCTTGAAATCGCCATTAACAAGGGGAATGCGGAGCAAATGCTTGGGGTGGAAAAAGGCGCGCCTGTTTCATTGGTAATCCAAAAAAGTGTATCTTAACTACAAGCAATTAATATACTTTACAATAAGTTGAACTAATCGGGGAAATATCTGAAAACAATCAGGTTTTTTTAATAAGCCAGAACCAATTCATGTCCAGGGGTTTCGGTTAGTAATGTTATTGAAAGCACCCTTGTATACTGTTTGAAATAATTACGTGTTGCAGAATCAAAAGCTGCAGGAATATCAGTGAAATTTAGAAGAGGACTGCTAAAAAACACTATATGGCAAAAATTTATATAGATGAAAACCGATGGCCGATAGTGATCATCACGCTTTCAGGAGGCGAGTCGCTTAAGGACATCTCGGACCTGATAAACCGGCTTGAGGAGTATCAATCCCGTGATGAAGACTTTTGTTTCGTCATGGATCTCAGAGAGATCCGCCATCTGCCCCAAAGCGCCCGAAATCGCCTTATATCATGGCTTATGGAGGCGGATATTCACCAGCTCGCGGGTACTGCTGCGGTTGTTTCATCGCCGATAATGAAAGCATATCTCTCATCAGTCGTATGGATGGCCAAGTCATTGGCCAGGCGGAAAAGGCCCTTCAAGCATAAAACGGCTCGTTCTCTCAGCGAGGCGTATGAATGGTCGCGGATGCGACTCGACAAATCGCGGTCAAACCGTCACAGTCCCGGCAAAGGGTGAAGTTGTAATGGTGGATGGTAAACCTGCTCCGGGGGACAGTCCTGCACCGGATGGTAATTCCGTGGCGGGTGGCAATGCTGCACCGGATGGTAGTTCCGTGTCGGGTGGCAGTTCCGTGTCGGGTGGCAGTTCCGTGCCAGGTGGCAATGTTGCACCGGGTGAGTTGTTACTGAATCCGGGTCGGATCGTCTACTGTCAGACGGGGAGAATGCAGCCGTCACCTCGCAGGCAAATAAATAAAGCGGGTCAGGGTTTGCCTTTGCGGTTTCGTTCAGCTTCCATGGCAGAACGAAGCAACCTCTGGAAACTAACGGCAATGGTCTATGAGCCTCTTTGGCGCAGATATTCAACGGGCATACTGACACGAGGTGCCTGGTCATTGCGGGAGGAGTGCGATATTGTGGTGGAAATGCTGAAGCCGGTGCGTGGTGCAAATTATCTGGATCTCGGTTGTTCCACAGGTGTTTATGCAAGGGCTGTGCTGGAACGAGAGCCGGAGTCGGGCATGGTTCTGGTGGATTACTCCCTCCCCATGCTTGAACGGGCCCGGAAGAAAATCGGCAGGGATGCTCGTGCGGTATACCTGCAGTGTGATGCTGGAATGCTTCCGCTCCCGGCAGACTGCATGGACGGCGCCGTCATGGGCGGAACCCTGAACGAACTGTCCGAGCCGGAGCGGGTGCTTTCTGAACTTGCGCGCGTCCTGGAAAAAGGCGCCACGGCAGTTGTCATGCATCTTGTCCGGACCGGCAAACCGACGCTGCTCACAAAGATGCTGGCTCCTGGCGGTGTGTGGATTCCGGAGGAGCAGGAAGTGGATGCACTTTTCAGGTCAGCCGGTTTTGAACTGGAGGATTCCCGAAGGGCCGGGGCCATGCGGATATCCCGGCTGCGCACGAAGGAGTGAAACGTCTCCTCGCTGATGCACAGGGCTCCGGGTTGGTTCAGGTCGACAGCGCCAACGTACGTCAGGCTCTTTCCGGTGTCAGACCCTTTCTGGTGCCAGGCCCTTTCCGGCCTCAGGCTCTTCCCGGCCTCAGACCCTTTCCGGTGCCAGATACTGTCTGTGGATATCAGATAGTATGCGATATGATATTTTGACTGTTAACTATGTCTGGCACGACAATTATATCTTGCCGGGTAATCACATTTTGTCCGGTGCGGATATGCCCAGTATTCCGAGTCCGTTTGCCAGCACGGTTGCTGTGACGGTAAGCAGTTCGGTGCGTGCNAGGGCGAGTTGTTCTTCTTCGCCAAGGATCCGGCAGTCGTGATAGAATTTGTGGAAAGCGGTAGCAAGTTCGTTAAGATACTGGATCAGTTTGTGCGGCTCTCGCTGTCCGGCAGTCAATGAAAGGATATCGGGAAATTCGAGAATGCGTTTAATCAGTGTTGTTTCCGAATCATGGGCAAGCAGGCTGAAGTCGGGCGTTTTCCCGGTGAAATCATAATTCTCCCGCACTTTCCTCATAATGCTCTGTATCCGGGCGTGGGCATATTGCAGATAGAAAACCGGGTTTTTTTCACCGGCCTGCTTCGCTTCATTCAGGTCAAATTCAAGGTGTGTTCCCGGAGCGCGCATCAGGAAGAAAAAGCGGGTGACATCGGCGCCCACCTCGTCCATCAGCTCGTCAAGTGTAACAAAATTGGCTTTGCGGGTGCTCATCTTGAACGGTTTGCCATCTTTCACAATGGTGACGAACTGGTAGACGATCACGTCAATGCGGTTGCTGTCAAACCCGCATGCCTGTACAGC
>SL_3KL_010_SEDDRAFT_10003385_pt1 | contig 14478 bp, 8 predicted proteins | sample SodLakKL_010_SED_2_FD_10381 | JGI IMG/M metagenome (IMG submission 10381)
GGCGGCCGCCACCAGCGCCGCTTCCATCATGCTGAGCCAGCCAATGGTGACAACCGCCACCATCGCCGCCATCAGCGCCACGGCGATCGGCGCCTTTTCGTGTCGCGGCGCCGCCGAATCCTCCAGCTTGCTCACCAGGAAGAAATCACGATTGTTGCGCTGCTGCTCCAGAAAGGCGGGGCGCGCTTCCAGCAGCAACGTGTCGCCGGGTCGAAGGACGATGTCCCCAACCTTCTGGCGCAGGCGTTGGCCATTTCGCGCCACCGCGATCACAACCGCATCGTAAAGGGAGCGAAACCGGCCATCGCGAATGGACCGTCCCGCCACCGGACAGGTTTCCGAGACTACCGCCTCCACGAGCGTACGTTGTGAACGGTGCCCCTCGAGCTTGAACACCTGGTTGGTGGCAGGTGTCAGCCCGCGGATTTTCTGCAGTTCCACCACCGAGTCCACCACACCCACGAAAACCAGCCTGTCCCCGGCCTGCAGGCGTTCCTGGGGCGACACCGCCGGTATGATCTGGCCATCACGTTCGATTTCGGCCAGGAACATGGCTTCAAGGTGCCGCAGCCCCGCATCCTCAACGCTGCGTCCGACCAGCGGCCCGTCCCGGTCCACCAGCATTTCCACGGAGTACTCGCGTGGATCCCCCATCTGGCTGATGGCCGGCCGCCGATCCGGCAACAGCCAGCGCGTGGTCAGCAGAATGAAGGCGAGACCGACGACGGCAACCGGCACGCCCACCCAGGCCAGTTCGAAAAGTTGCAGTCCCGATTCCGAAGTCTTGTCGATAATCAGGCCGTTGACGACAAGATTGGTACTGGTCCCGATCAGCGTGCAGGTGCCGCCCAGGATAGCGGCATAGCTGAGTGGCATCATCAGCTTCGAGGCGGCAAGACCGAACTTGCGCGACCACTCACTGACCGCCGGGATCAGCATGGCCACGACAGGCGTATTGTTGAGGAAGGCGCTGAGGATAGCGACCGGCCCCATCACCCTGACCTGGGCGTGGCCGAGCGAGCGCGGCTTGCCCAGTACCCGCTGCACGATCCAGTGAATGCCCCCGGTTTCCTGCAGCCCCGCCACCACCACGTAGAGCACCGCCACGGTGATCAGGCCCTGATTGCCCAGTCCCTGGAAGGCCTCGCCCGGGCTCACCACACCGCTGATCAGCAACAGCGTCAGCCCCCCAAGGAAGACCATGTCGGCAGGCAGGCGGCTGAAGCTGAGAACGCCGAGCACGCCCACTACAACGGAAACGGTAAACCACGCCTCCCAGCCCACTGACTGGCATCCCCCCAGGAAAGGCAAAAAGAGAAAGCCGCTCCCCCGCACAACGGAACGACGCCGGCCCGCGGCACCGCCACGGGAGCCCGGCACTGTACCGTTACCGCGCGGGTATGCCAAATAAGCAGCCGGGATATGCTTAGGCTGGTCGGGTATTTGCGGACTCCAGCATGAGACGGCCGGAGCGCACCCGAACCTGCGCCGCTTTCACATCACGAGGGTGCGTATCCTTTTTCTCAGCCGCGATAGTGGATCGGCGATTCCCGGGGCGCGTCCATGGGCTTGCCGGTTACTCAGCGGTTTCTGAGGTAGTCAGCGAAGGCCGAACCGAGCTCCGGATGCTTGAGTCCGTATTCCAGGGTCGCCAGAAGATAACCCAGCTTGCTGCCGCAGTCGTAGCGGATTCCGCGGTACTCGTGAGCAAGCACGCGCTCGCGCTGCAGCAGTGCGGCGATGGCGTCGGTGAGCTGGATCTCGCCGCGGGCGTCGGGCTGCGTTGTTTCCAGCAGTTCGAAGACAGTGGGGGTCAGGATATAGCGTCCGACCACGGCGAGGTTGGATGGCGCCTGCTCCGGCTTGGGCTTCTCGACGATGGCATCAACGCTGGACAGTCCTTCGGCGAAGGGGCTTGCGCTGACCACGCCATACTTGTCCGTGTCCTCTCGCGGCACTCGCTCAACACCGAGTATGGAGCAGCGGTGCTCCGAGTACTCCCTGACCATCTGCGACAGCGCTTCGTCGCCGTCACCGTCGATCAGGTCATCGGCCAGGATCACCGCAAACGGATCATTGCCCACCACCGGGCGGGCACAGAGCACGGCATGCCCCAGACCCAGGGCCTCGCCCTGGCGAATGTAGATGCAGTTGACGCCGTTGGGCACGGTATTGCGCACGATCTCCAGCATGGCCTGCTTGCCGCGCGACTCCAGCTCAACTTCCAGTTCATAGGCCTTGTCGAAATGGTCCTCGATGGCCCGCTTGGTGCGCCCGGTCACGAATATCATCGTATCCGCGCCCGCCGCCACCGCCTCTTCCACGGCATACTGAATCAACGGCTTGTCCACCACCGGCAGCATTTCCTTGGGGCTGGCCTTGGTGGCCGGCAGGAAGCGCGTACCGAGCCCGGCGACGGGAAAGACTGCCTTGCGAATGGTCTGGCTCATGGATGGCTCCACTGGGCTGCGATGTATCAACGGTGACGATGCACGTATTCCAGCAATCCGCGGGTCGACGGATCGGCATCGATGGCGCGGTCTTCTCCGGTAACCGCCGGCAGCATGTCCCGCGCCATGCGCTTGCCGAGCTCCACGCCCCACTGATCAAAGGGATTGATCTGCCAGATCACGCTCTGGACGAACACCTTGTGCTCATAGAGCGCGATCAGCAACCCCAGCGTATACGGGTCAAGGCGATGGAAGAGCAGCGTATTGCTGGGCTTGTTGCCTGGATGCACCTTGTGGGGTACCGCCGGTTCCACGGCCTCGCTGTCCATGCCCGCCGCCAGCATCTGCTCACGAACCTGCTCGGCGCCCTGTCCTTCCATGAGAGCGCGGCTCTGGGCGAAACAATTGGCCAGCGCCAGATCGTGGTGCCGCGGATATTCCGATGAGCCGTTGACGGGCGCCAGGAAGTCGGCCGTGACCATGCAGGTGCCCTGGTGCAGAAGCTGGTAGAACGAGTGCTGTGCGTTGGGACCGACTTCGCCCCAGACAATCGGGCAGGTCTGCCAGGCAACGGGGGCACCGTCGCGGGTCACACGCTTGCCGTTGCTCTCCATCTCCAGTTGCTGCAGATAGGCGGGAAACCGATGCAGGCGGTGGTCATAGGGCAGCACCACATGGCCGCCGGCGCCCATGAAGTTGCCGTACCAGACGCCGAGCATGCCCATGATGACCGCCATATTCGCCTGCAGCGGAGCATGCCGAACATGCTGGTCCATGGCGTTGAATCCATCGAGCATGGTCTCGAACTGATCCATACCGATGGCGATCGCCACGGGCAGGCCGACTGCCGAGGACAGCGAATAGCGGCCGCCCACCCAATCCCAGATCCGGAAGCGGTTCTCCGCCGCGATGCCAANCGCCGCCATGGCCTCGTCATTGGCGGACACACCCAGAAAGTGCGTCATTGCCGCCTGCTCGTCCTCCACGTGCCGAAGGAACCACTCACGCGCTGTAAGCGCATTGGTCATGGTGTCCAGGGTCGTAAACGATTTGGAGGAGATGATGAACAGGGTGGTCTTCGGGTTGATTCTCTCCAGTACGTCGGTTACGTGGACACCGTCAATGCTGGAGACGAAATGCATGCGTATGGCGTTGGTCCGGAACGAGGCCAGTGCCTCGGTGGCCATGACGGCCCCCAGATCAGACCCTCCGACGCCGATATTCACCACATCGGTGATTGCCCGCCCCGTGCAGCCCCGATACTCGCCGCGGTGCAGGCGGTTGACGAACAGCCGCATGCGGACGCGCTCGCGATGGACCTCGGGAACCACGTTTACGCCGTTGACGTACATGGCCTCATTGCCGCGGGCCCGGAGGGCCACGTGCAGGGCCGGCCGGCCTTCGGTGGCATTCACCCGATCGCCACGAAACATGCGCTCGAGCCATTCGCCCACGCCCCGCTCCCGTGCCAGCGCCATGAGCAGGCCGATGCTCTCGGCAGAGAGCAGATGCTTCGAGTAGTCCAGCAGCAGCCCGTCGACGGACAGGCTGAACTCGTGGAAGCGATCAGGATCGGAGAGGAACAGGTCCCGTATGCGCTGGTCCCGCATCCGCCCGGCATGGGCCTGCAACGCCTTCCATGCCGGGGTCTCGCCAGTCTCGGCGGTCTGCTGCTTGCTGCGCGATCCAGCCTGCCTGCTCATCATCCCCCCGGGTCTACATCCCGCGCACGCTGGCGCCGCGACCTATCGCATAGTAGGTGAAGCCACGCTCGAGCATGTCCGCCGGCTCGTACAGGTTGCGTCCATCGACCACCAGCGGTTCCGACAGGGCGGCACGCATGCGCTCGAAATCCGGACTGCGGAACACCTGCCATTCCGTGCATATGGCCAGCGCATCGGCACCGTCAAGCGCATCGTAAGGGTCGTCGCAGAGATCAAGATCATCACGCTGCCCGTAGATTCGCCGCGTCTCCCCCATGGCCTCGGGATCGTAGGCCCTGACCCTGGCGCCGGCATCCCACAGCGCTTCCATCAGAGTTCGCGCGGGCGCCTCTCGCATGTCATCGGTGTTGGGCTTGAATGCGAGCCCCCACAGACCGATCGTGCGGCCCTTCAAACGACCATCGAAATGTTCGTCCAGGCGCTTGAACAACACCTGCTTCTGCCGGCTGTTCACGGCCTCCACCGCATCCAGCACCAGCGGCTCATAGTCGACACCGCGGGCGGTCCAGGCCAATGCCTTGACGTCCTTGGGAAAGCACGACCCCCCGTAGCCGCAGCCCGGATAGATGAAATGGTAGCCGATACGCGGATCGGAACCCATGCCGTGACGTACGTGCTCGATATCGGCGCCCAGGCGCTCCGCCAGTCCGGCCAGTTCGTTCATGAAGCTGATCTTGGTGGCCAGCATGGCGTTGGCCGCGTACTTGGTGAGTTCCGCCGAGCGCACATCCATGACGATCAGCTTGTCGTGGCTGCGACTGAACGGCCGGTAGAGGTCACGCATGATCCGGGTGGCGCGCTCGTCCTCGCTGCCGAGAATGATGCGATCGGGCTTCATGAAATCGGCAACCGCTGCGCCCTCCTTGAGAAACTCCGGGTTCGAGACCACGCTGAACGGGTGACTGACACCACGCTCTCCCATGACCTCCGCCAGCGTTGCGCGCACGCGGTCGGCGGTGCCCACCGGCACCGTGGACTTGTCAACCACCACACGGTAATCAGCAATGTACTCACCGATGGAACGCGCTACCGTCAACACATACTGCATGTCGGCGGAGCCGTCCTCGTCGGGCGGGGTACCGACGGCGATGAACTGGACCACGCCGTGTTCCACCGCGCTCGCCACGTCGGTGGTAAAAGCGAGCCGCCCGGCTTCCCGGTTGTCCAGGATCAGGCTTTCCAGCCCCGGTTCGTAAATCGGCACCTCACCGCGATTCAGACGATCAACCTTGTCCTGGTCGATGTCGACGCAGAGGACCTCGTTGCCGGCATCCGCCAGGCAGGTGCCGGTAACAAGGCCTACATAACCGCTTCCGAAGATGGTGACTTTCATGACTTTCGTTTTCCGTTCCCGATTTTCGCTTAGCCACTACATGCCATTGTCGGCTTTCCGGATCGAGCCGGATCAGGCGTTACAGAAGTCCCGATACCGGTCCACGAACCGCTTCACACCCTCCTCCACGGGCACCCGCGGACGGTAACCCGGATCACGCGCCAGGTCGTCGACGTCGGACCAGGTCTCGCTCATGTCGCCCGGGTTGCAGCGGCAACAGGGTCGCCGCGTGCCACGAGGGGTTTCGCAACGGCGGCGCCAACGAAGCCGGCGGCGCCGGTTACGAGAATATTCATGCGTTCGGTGTTGCCTCCGGCCTGTTCGTGCACGCGCTGCACGACCACACATCCGCGCGATGCGGCAGCGCGTAACGTAGCACAGCGGCCGTCGGGGTACAGCCTCGAAAGCGCCGGCGACGACCGGGGCGCCCGGTGGCGGGCAGCCCGCGACTGCTCGAATCCGGTATACTACGCGGCCCGCTTGAGTTCCACGGAGCAATGCTGCTATTCCATGAGTGACGTCAAGACACATCTCGAAACCGCCCTCGCCGAACGGATTCTGGTGCTGGATTCGGGCATGGGCACCATGATTCAGCAATATCCGCTTGCCGAGGAGGATTTCCGCGGCGAGCGCTTCCGGGATCATCCGCACGATCTCAAGGGCAACAACGACCTGCTGGTACTGACCAGACCGGACGTCATACGCGAAATACACGACCACAACCTGGCGGCCGGCGCGGACATCCTGGAAACCAATACCTTCAGTTCCACCACCATCGCCCAGGCGGACTACGCGACCGAAAGCCTGGCCTACGAGCTGAACGTGGAGGCCGCGCGACTGGCGAAGGCTGCCTGCCGCGCCGCCATGGAGCAGAACCCGGGCTGGCCGCGCTATGTGGCCGGCGCCCTCGGGCCCACGAACCGCACCGCGTCCATCTCGCCCGACGTCAACAATCCGGGCTACCGCAACGTCAGTTTCGATCAATTGCGCTCGGCCTATCTGGAGGCGGCGCGCGGCCTGGTCGACGGCGGCGCCGACCTGCTGCTGATCGAGACCATCTTCGACACCCTGAACGCGAAGGCGGCCATCTTCGCGCTGGAGGAACTGTTCGTCGAGATCGGCCGGCGCCTGCCGGTGATGATCTCCGGCACCATCACCGATGCCTCCGGCCGCACCCTCTCCGGGCAGACCACGGAAGCCTTCTGGAATTCGGTTCGTCACGCACGGCCGTTCACGGTGGGTCTCAACTGCGCCCTGGGCGCCGAGCAGATGCGACCCTTCGTGCAGGAAATCTCGCGCGTCGCGGACACCTACGTGACCATCTACCCCAACGCCGGTCTGCCCAACGAGTTCGGCGAATACGACCAGAGCCCGGCGCACATGGCGAAGCTTGTGCGGGATTTCGCGAAGAGCGGCTTCGTCAACATCGTCGGCGGTTGCTGTGGCACGACACCGGAGCATATTGCCGCCCTCCGCGAGGCGGTGGCTGAGCTGCCGCCGCGGACCATCCCGCGGCGCGAGAAGGCGATGCGCCTGTCCGGCCTGGAGCCCTTCAACATCGATGCTGACAGCCTGTTCGTGAACGTGGGCGAACGCACCAATGTGACCGGATCGGCACGTTTCAAGCGACTTGTCCTGGACGGCGATTTCGACACCGCCCTGGAGGTGGCCCGGGACCAGGTGGAGGGCGGCGCGCAGATCATCGACGTCAACATGGACGAGGGCATGCTGGATGCCCGCAAGGCCATGGTCGAATTCCTCAGCCTTGTGGCGGCGGAACCGGACATCGCCCGCGTCCCGGTAATGGTCGACTCCTCCAAATGGGAGGTGCTGGAAGCGGGTCTGCAGTGCCTGCAGGGCAAATCGGTGGTCAATTCCATCTCGCTCAAGGAGGGCGAGGAGCCGTTCCTGGAGCAGGCCCGCCGGATCAGCGCCTATGGTGCCGCCGTGGTGGTCATGGCCTTCGACGAAGCCGGCCAGGCGGATACCTACGAGCGCCGGATCGAGATCGTGGAACGCGTCTACCGGCTGCTGACCGAAAGGGTCGGATTCCCGCCGGAGGACATCATCTTCGACCCCAACATATTCCCCGTGGCCACGGGTATCCCGGAACACGACAATTACGGGATCGATTTCATCGAGGCCACCAGGTGGATCAAGGCGAACCTCCCTTATGCGCGAGTCTCCGGTGGCCTGTCCAACCTGTCGTTCTCGTTCCGCGGCAACAACGCCGTGCGCGAGGCCATGCACTCGGCGTTTCTCTACCACGCGATCAAGGCCGGGCTGGACATGGCCATCGTCAACGCGGGCCAGATCGAGGTCTACGACGATATCCCCGGGGAGCTGCTGGAACACGTGGAGGACGTGATCCTCAACCGACGCTCCGATGCCACCGAGCGGCTGCTGGAGTTTGCCGAGTCGGTGAAGGGCACCGGCGGCAAGGCCCGGGTGGAAGACCTGTCCTGGCGTGAGCAGCCGGTGGCCAAGCGACTGGAACACGCGCTTGTGAAGGGCATCATTGACTACATCGATGAGGATATCGAGGAAGCTCGACAACAATTTGACCGCCCCATCGAAGTGATCGAAGGCCCGCTCATGGATGGCATGAACGTGGTCGGCGACCTCTTCGGTGACGGCAAGATGTTCCTGCCACAGGTGGTGAAATCCGCCCGCGTGATGAAGAAGGGTGTGGCCTACCTGCTCCCGTTCATCGAGGCCGAGAAGAAAGGCGAGCAGAACCGGCCGGCCGGCCACATTCTGCTGGCCACCGTCAAGGGAGACGTCCACGACATCGGCAAGAACATCGTCGGCGTCGTACTCCAGTGCAACAACTTCAGGGTTACCGATCTGGGAGTAATGCAACCGGCGCAGAAGATCCTGGATACGGCCGTCGAGGAGGATGTGGACATCATTGGCCTGTCCGGCCTGATCACGCCGTCTCTGGAGGAAATGGTGAATGTGGCCGGGGAGATGCGCCGCCGCGACCTGAAGCAGCCGCTGCTGATCGGCGGCGCCACCACCTCGCGTGTCCACACCGCGGTGAAGATCGCGCCGGCCTATGACGGCGAGGTCATCTACGTCAAGGACGCATCCCGCGCCGTCGGCGTGGCCTCGAACCTGGTCAGTGAGACCCGCTACACGGATTACGTGGTCGGCATCCGGAAAGAGTACGAGCGCGTGCGAGAACAGCACGCTTCCCGGCAGAGGAAGCAGAAATGGCTGAAAATCGAAGCCGCGCGTGATAACCGCACGCCCATCGACTGGGACGGTTTCGAACCCGTGAGGCCCAGGCAGCCGGGTGTCCGGGTCCTGGACGATTATCCGCTACGGGAGCTCACCCGCTACATCGACTGGACGCCGTTCTTCAAGTCCTGGGAACTGGCCGGAAGTTATCCGAAGATCCTCGAGGACGAGGTGGTGGGCGCCCAGGCGCGCAGTCTGTTCGCCGACGCCCAGGCCATACTGCAGCAGATCGTGGAGGAAGGCTGGCTGACGGCGCGAGCCGTCTTTGGCCTGTTTCCGGCCAATGCCGTCGGTGACGACACCAAACTCTACAGCGACGACAACCGCGAACAGCCGCTGCTCACACTGCATCACCTGCGCCAGCAGACCGAAAAGCCCGCGGGACGGCCCAACCAGAGCCTGGCCGATTTCATTGCCCCCCGGGAAAGCGGCAAGGCCGATTACATCGGCGCCTTCGCGGTAACCGCCGGCATCGGTATCGAGGAGCATATCGCCCGCTTCGAGGCCGACCATGACGACTACAACAGCATCATGCTCAAGGCGCTTGCCGACCGCCTCGCCGAAGCCTTCGCCGAACACCTGCACGAGCGCGTCAGAAAGGAGTTCTGGGGTTACGAGCCGGAAGAGAACCTGTCCAACGCCGACCTGATCAAGGAACGCTATACGGGGATACGGCCCGCGGTCGGCTATCCGGCCTGTCCCGACCACACGGAAAAGGACATGATCTGGGAATTGCTCGACGTGGAGAACCGTATCGGCCTGAAGCTGACGGAAAGTCGAGCCATGGTTCCCACGGCAGCGGTCAGCGGCCTCTACTTCGCGCATCCGGAAAGCCGCTATTTCGGGCTGGGCAAGATCTACCATGACCAGGTGGCGGACTACGCCAGGCGCAAGGGCATGAGCGTGCGCGAGATGGAACGCTGGCTCGCGCCCAACCTGGGCTACCAGCCGGAGGACTGACCGGGGACGACACCGGTGGGCCGGATCCCTTCGGCATGAACAGAGACCATTGCCGGCAGCAGCCGGCGCGACATGACGACCTGTCCTGGGTGGCGCTCCCTCCGGGGGAGCGGCTGGAGCGGCGCATACCGGTCACGCCCACGCGACCGTATATCCGGATCAGCGGCGCCCGAAGCGTTCCTCGGCCATGCGGTCCGCCACTTCTTCCGGCGGCTGCCCACTGGCCCGGGCGCGCCTGAAAATGTCGCGCAGGGTATCGGCAATTCCGAGCACACGGCTGCGCACGGCGTCCGCATCGTAATGCGGATCGCGCTGTGCCGATACATCGATCACGCCGCCGGCGTTGATGACGTAATCCGGCGCATAGCGAATCCCGCGTTCCTGCAGCATCACGCCATGTTCCGGGCGCGCCAGCTGGTTGTTCGCCGCACCCGCGACGATGGGCGCGTTGAGCTCGCGCAAGGTGGAGTCGTTAATCGCCGCGCCCATCGCACAGGGTGCGAACACATCGGCCGGCACGGCGTGAATTCGACCGGGGGCTACCATGTGGGCTCCGAATGCCGAGGCCGCCCGCTCGGCTCGTGCGCGGTCGACATCGGCAACCACCAGAGCGGCGCCCGCCGCGTGCAGGTGCTCGGCCAGACGGAAGCCGACACTGCCCACACCCTGGATACTGACAGTGATTCCATTCAGCAGGTCGCTGCCCCGCTCCTCAAGCAGGCACGCCCGTATCCCCGCGAATACGCCCAGGGCCGTGGCGGGTGACGGGTCACCGCTGCGTTCCCGGCCATCGGCGTCCAGACCGCCCTTCACACCGGTGACGTATGCCGTGCACTCCGCCAAATGGCGGAGATCCTCGACACTGACACCGGAATCCTCGGCGGTGATGTAGACTCCGTTCAGCCGATCGATGAACCTCCCCATGGCATGCATCAGGGCGGGACTGCGCTGCCGCGCCGGGTCACCGATGATCACGGCCTTGCCACCGCCCAGCGGCAGGTCGGCCATGGCGTTCTTGTAGGTCATGCCGCGCGACAGTCGCAGGGCATCGGTGACGGCCTCCCCCCAGGAACCATATGGCCACATGCGCAGCCCGCCCAACCCCGGACCCCGAAAGGTGTTGTGTACGGCGATGATCGCCCGCAGACCGGTGCGCTCGTCATGGCCGTAGCTCAGGAGTTCATGGCCATCGAACGCGACGTTGTCAAACACGTTCACCACCATGAGCAAGTACCGATCCGTTCATGCGCTTCGGTCCGGAACCTGGCCCGCATATCTCACCGCCATTCTACTACGCGCGCCGATCTGCTCGCCGTGTCGGGGCGTACTCCCTGCAGCCGGCTCGACGTAGTGTCAGCTGCGCCTTCGCCGTCTTCCGCTCCGTGCCCCCCGTCACAGCGGCATCTCGACGCCCTTGCGACGAACGGCGGTGAGATATGCGGGCCAGGGAAGGCGGAAACATCTCCGGGCAGTATGCCATTGATCACGACCGCGCCGCTTCAGCGCGGCGGCGGTTCCTCGAGAATCTTGCTCTTCACGCAGACCGCCAGGTTGCGCGGAATGACCCGGCGCCCCCTGGCTTCGAGGTTGGCGCGCGTGAATGCGGCGCCAAACAACAGGATAAGGGACGAGTAGTAGACCCAGAGAAGCAGCATCACCAGGGAGGCGGCCGCGCCGTAGGTCGACGCAGTGGCGGTGTAGGCCAGATAGGTGGCGATCGCGAAACGCCCCACCGCGAACAGCACCGCGGTCACCACGGCGCCCACGGCGACGTCGCGCCAGGTCATGACCACGTCGGGCAGAATCTTGAAGATCGTGGCGAACAGCAGGGCGACGACGGCGATGGAAACCGCGAACTCGCTCCCGCTCAGGACGCCACCCGGCACCGGTATCTGATCCTCGGCGAAATTGATCAGGGCGCGCAGGGCGACACCCGCCAGCAGGGACACCAGCAACACGAAACCGATTGCGAGCACCACGGTGAGTGACAGCACACGGTTCCTGATGAATATCAGCAGACCGCTGCGCGTGGGTTTGGCCGTCACGCCCCAGATGGCATTCAGCGACACCTGCATCTGCGCAAACACGGTGGTTGCTCCAACCAGCAGCGCGACGATACCCAGGACCGTGGGAAACAGGCCCGCCTCTTCGATCCGGCTCCGGGCCACCGCGACCTCCACTGCTCCCGCGGCCTCGGCGCCAATGGCTTCCTCGAGCTGGGCGACTATCTGTCCCTGGGCCGCGTCCTCGCCGAAAAAAAGGCCGATCACGGTCACCGCGATGATCACCACCGGCGCCAGCGAAAACAGCGTGTAGAACGCCAGCGACCCTGCGTACGTGAACGCGTTGCGGTCCAGCCACAGCCGGACAGCCTCTCGCAGGATGCACCACCAGAAGACCCCGGTTTCCCTCAATATCCGCAAACGCGCTTTCATCCGTTACCGCCCGCGCCCGGTTCAGAAACTGTAGGCGACCGCAGTGGCTCCAAAATACTGGGTTCGACTTCCCGCGTCGCGCACGATCGGGCTGGCCGCCGCATCGTCCGTCAGCCGCCCGACGCTGGCTATCACGGTCGCCGACCAGCGAGGCGCGAACAGGTACATCAGGCGGCCGGTGGCACGGAATTCCGACAGCCCCGTTCCGGCCCGATGGGGCTGCAGCCCCGCGAGTACCGCATCTTCATCGGACAGGCCGTACAGCGCGTTGGCCCAGCCGGCCGTGATCCAGACCAGGTCCGGGCCGACGCCGACTATCAGGCGTCGCGACACCGCCGCGGTGTAACGCATGCCAAGGGTGACCCGGGCACCGCGGAGATCACCGGTCCATGGCGTCAACGCTTCGCCTTCCAGCGCCAGGGACTGCCACGTCCATGACACGAATACACCACCCGCAGCGCCCCCGCGCACCGAGCGCAGGTCGGACAGCGCACCCCGGCCCCGCCGCCCTCCCACGTAACTCACCACCGGCCCGGCAGTGAACGCTTCCGTCCGCACGGCATTCCAGCCAAGCCCACGGAACGGGTTGAGGAACAACAGATCCCCGTAACGCAGGTCGAAGAAGGGCACCGGCAATGCCCGGTAGCTGTCTGACCCGGAGTAGTCCGGCAACACCAGTGCGCCGCCGCCCAGGCTGCCCTGCCAGTCCGAGCCGTGATCGCGCCTGGGGCCGTCCTCTGCCATGGCGCAGCCACCAAGGCAGACAACCGCGAGCAGCGAACCCCGGCACCAGGCAGCGAACCCGTATCTCATTCCATTCATATCCCCTCTCCGGCATTGCAGGCGGATCATACGTCATTCGGCTGCGTTAATTCGGCGCGAAATCGTGGCAGGGGCGCGTGCGGCAACACACGCTTGCCAGCCTGCAAAGTCGCCGAACCGGTCAGGAACACGGCAGACAGACCCGAAACCAGACAAAGGGTGCGGCCGGGCCTCCGATCGCGATTGTCCGGCGAAACGCAAACCCGGAGGTGACGCTTTCCCCCGGAGCCCGTCGCGCCGGCTGACCCGCAGTCCGGAAGAGCGGCCCGGGAAAATCGGAACACCATGGCAGCGACCCCATGCCGGGGCTTGTCGACACTAGCCCGCATATCTCACCGCCCTTCTACTACGCACGCCGATCTGCTCGCCGTAAAGGGGCGTACTCCCTGCAGCCGGCTCGACGTCGTGTCAGCTACGCCTTCGCCGTCTTCCGGTCCGTACCCCCTTCACCGCGGCATCCCGACGCCCTCGCGACGAGCGGCGGTGAGATATGCGGGCTAGGCCCGCGCCGCAGGCGTGCCGGTCAGCCAGGCTTTCAGGCGCTCCGCCGGCCCACTGACCAGCAGATAGAGACAGGGCACGACGAACAGCGTCAGCAGCATGGAGGTGCTGAGTCCGCCGATCACGGCCAGCGCCAGCGGACGCATGATCTCGCCACCCCCGGCAACGCCGATGGCGAGCGGCAGCATGCCGAGCACGGTTGTGGAGGTTGTCATCAGTATCGGGCGCAGGCGAACTGACCCGGCTTCGACGATGGCCCGCGGTATTGACAGCCCGCGTTGGTGCCGGCCGAGCTCGATATACTCCACCAGCAGGATGGCATTATTGACCACGATGCCGATCAGCAGGACCACGCCGATCAGCACGGGCGCCGAAAGCGGCGTGCCGGTGAGCCAGAGTATGCCGACCACGCCGATCAGCGACATGGGCGCCGCCGGGATGATGACCAGCGGGTTGCTGAGCCGCTCGTACTGTACAGCCAGCACCACGAACACCAGGAACATGGACAGCAGGATCACCGTCGCCAGTTCGCGATTGGTCTCCTGGATGGTCTCCCACTGGCCGCCGTAGAGCAGGCTGATCTCGTCCGGGAGTTCCAGATCGGCCAGGCGGGCATCCACCCGGCCCATGATGGTGCCAACGTCGGAAACCCGGGTATCGATGTCGGCGACCACCCGGACCACCCGCGACTGGTTCTCGCGCTCGATGTGCGCGGGCCCTTCGCCCAGTTCGAAGCGGGCAACATCGCGCAACAGCACGGGGGCGTCGCCGTCACGGAAAAGGATCACGTTGCCCAGGGTATCGACGTCACGCACTTCCTCCCGGGGCAGTCGCAGGCGGATGTCATACTCCCTTCCCGCGGAGAGGTAGCGCGAGGGCACGCCGCCGTCCACCGCTGTACGCAGCGCCGACGCCACCTCGGAGACTCGCAACCCCCTGTCCGCGGCCCGTTCGCGATCGACGGCAATGCGCATCAGCGGACTCTCTTCCTCGCGACTGAGTTCAACACC
>SL_3KL_010_SEDDRAFT_10003386_pt1 | contig 14475 bp, 10 predicted proteins | sample SodLakKL_010_SED_2_FD_10381 | JGI IMG/M metagenome (IMG submission 10381)
GTCATTTCGTTAAGCATTTATTTGTTTTTTAGAATCAATTCAATTCTGTCAGGATCAGAGTGAATTTTTTCCAGGTCTTTTGTGATGTCTATGGTGATGTTACGGGTAATTTTCTGGACATAAAGATAGCGACTACGGGTTTCATTCCAGGATCCGTTATTGTCCGCCCAGTGCAGCCTGTACGTATAAAGGCCCGGGGGGATGATGGAGCCGTCGGCAAGCCGCCAGTTCCACTCAATTATTTCCGGAAGATCAGAAACCCCTTGTATTTCATTGATGACTTCTCCGTTTCCAGCATAAATTCTGAGCGCCCATTCGCTTGCCGAAGTGCCCGCTGCGTTCACAGGTCTGATCCGGGCATTTTCAGGTGTCAGGACGGTAACTTGCTGATCTGCGAGCAAATCCCGGCTTGCCGGGGTCGCCGGCCTGATGGAATCATCCTGCTGCGACCGATAGATCACCGAAACGGGAACGTCCAGTCCGCTTTGCTGGCGGAACTGCTCCCTCAGGCCTGCAGCACGAACCTGGGTTCCATCCTCTACCACCAATTCCATGAACCGGTCGTTTGAGAGGATGTGATCGCGGATGAAGTTAAGAGTTTTGCGATAATTTTCGGTTATGACCGGCTCCGGCGCCGCGCCGGCCGGCAACGGTGCGGTGTAGGGCCGCCGTCCGCTGTAAGGCTTCCGGTAATAATCCTGCTGATGCTCCAGGTTGCCGATATCATAAGCTGTCAGGTGCAGCAGATCTTCCTCAGTCACGGTAGTCGTATCGATTCTCCGCGTGAGAGTCACTTCCTTGTATTCGAGATGGTCTGTGGATGAGGTCAGAACAATAGCAGCGGGTATAACCGCATCGGTGCGTGAACGGGCTACCTCCGGCATGGCAACTGCCGCAGGACGGCGTTGCGGTAACGGGGATACCCTGTTGAATTCGTAAACCAGAGAAAACATGTGCGAACCATAAGTCTCCGAAAGGACGTCATTGAATGGCATTTCAAATTGATAGTTGACACTTACACCACCATAAACGTGCATCTGTGCCTCGATATAGCCTCTGTCGAAGCTCATGTTCGTACCTATCCGGGCAAAGTATCCTTCGGTTGAAAATGCCTCCACGTGCACCCTTGTGTCGAGTCCGTACCTGTCGTTGACAAACTCGACAGTTCCTCTCAGTATATCATAACGGTAACTCAGCGCGCCGAATAATTCAAGAGGCTCCTTGACACCATTCCCTGACAGGGATATGTCAGGCTCGTTCAGGTTGCGCGCACCCAACGCCAGTTCCACATGTGATAGCGGCCGTGCGTATATGCCAATTGCGGAGTTGAACGTATTCCGGGAAAATCCATTTTGAAAAACCGGATCTCCAAAGTCGAAGTCCACAAAATTGTCACGGTTGTAACCGAGATGATGCAACGACCCGGTTGCACCGATTGAGACCCGATGCCACAGTCGGACAGAGAAGGATCCGCTCAGCTGACTACGGGTAAATATCGGGCTGTTGAAGTAGCGGGCATGAGCTGCGGCGCCAAACCTGCTGCCCCTGATACCTGGAAGTGATGCGACGAAATAGCCTTGCCTGAAGCCTGATTCAGAACTGTCGGAAAAGCCCGAGTAGTGCGTTTTCACCCCTAGGGCCACCTGCGGCCGCTGGAATGATATCAATGCAGGATTTCCTAGGATGGCCTTGTTGTCAAGTGTGCTTGTGGATGGCCCGCTGATAAAATCCTGTGATTGCACCTTACCGGTTGCAGCCGAGATGAACAGAATGAGTAATATGCAAAAGGGAATTCGCCTCATGGGGATGACACTACAAAGCCAGTGTTATTGATCCGCGACGGACCACACGATTGTTTCTTTCTATAAGATAAAGGTAGATCCCGGGTTTCAGTACCGATCCGCCTGAATCAGTCCCATCCCAGATTATTTCGGATTGTCCGTTCCCGGCAAGTGAACGCAGCTGCTTGCCGTTCATGTCAAAGATCCGGACCTGGTAACCGGTAACCGCGTCGGCCCCTGAAAAGTCAAATCTGACGAAATCATTGAATCCGTTGTTGTTTGGGGTAAAGGGGTTGGGTCCGACCCTGATGCCGTCATTATCACTAAAAACTGCTGCTGCATTGTCATTGAGAGCAGGCATTTCGGTCTTGCTGATCACGTTCTGGTATTCCGGGGCGACTTCTGCAGTCACTGTATCGATGACCACCAGATGGGCCATGGCAACTACCAGCAGGAAACCGGCATTGCGCCAAAAAACTCGTAATGTTTGAGCAACATGTATCATCCGGGCAGATTTCTAAGGATTGTGGTCAAGTTCGGATTGGATAATCCTGTAACTCTCAGTATCACCGGCCAGTTCATAAGCAAGAAGCAGCATCTCCTTGTGGTCCCTGTTGTCGGGATCGAGCAAAAGCAACCTTTCGTTTGCTTGTACCATAAGGTCAAAGTTGCCTGTTTCAAGATAGATCGATGACAAGGCAGTCAACACCGTTTTGTCGTTGGGGTTGGTCTTCAGGCAAAGTGTAAAAAAACGCTCTGCTACGTAGATTTCACCTTTGTTGTTGAGTTCAGTTGCAAATTGAAGGACGGCGTCATAGGTAGCGCCTGCCTTGATGTAACGTGAGAAAAAAGCTTCGCCATCAGCAACATTGCCCGTTTCAAGACTGGCGTATGCCGCAATTTTCAGAAGGTTTCGATCTTCAGGGAAAAGGGACAGATATTGTCTTGCAGTTCTTTTTGCCTCTTGAAACTGCCCGTCCCGGAAATAGGAGATGGCCAGATTGGTGCTGCAGAAACGTTGCAATCGTGGAACCGAAACGCATTGCTGGAATGCCTGACGGGCCTGAGGATACTGTCCGAGATGTTTGTGAGATTCTCCTTTGACGGGATAGGGCTCCCATCGCTCGGGAAAGATCTGAATGGCGGCATCAAGATGGCGAATCGCAGTTTCAAAGTTCCCCCGCTCCCATGCGCTGTTGCCCGCGTTGAATTCCCTTCGATAGCTGGCCTCCAGATGATGGGCAATCTCCTCTTCGAAGGTTGGGGCTGCATTCAGGGATCGCTCGAAATAGGATTTTGCTTGCGGATAATTGCGCTCTTTCAAATGGATCTTGCCCATTAGATATAGTGCTTCCGGATTGGATGGATCCGTAGCCAGTGCATTTCCCACATGCTCCTTGGCAAGTTGAAGGTCTTCACCGCTCATGGCAATAGTAAACTCTCTTTTCAGCGTACTTTCACAAGCAAAAAAGAGCAATAACAATCCCAAAAGGAGTAACCTTGCTGCCATCTGTAGGTGTTTGACTTGGTGAAATTCGTTTGTTGCGATCAAAATGGGTGCAGCCAAATGCAAAAACTACTGTTAATCTGCTTCTATAGCAAGAAAAAAAACCGAAATGGACGAATTTGTGAGCATCAAAATTGCATCGAAAAAAAACTGCCCGTTATGCGGACGTGCCGTACTGCAGATTCCGTCTGCATATGTTATATTGACAGCACCCCGCATGTGTCACACAATACCGTAAAGCTTCACATAACAAATCATTGGATCACATGAGTGATGCTCCTTCTTTTCCGGGCAGCTCCAGGTGGGAAAAGGCGCAGGAATACGAGTCCGCCTGGTGGAAAAATGTCACGGATATTTACGATACGGACTATCTGGAACGGTTTGCTTCCGATATTGAAGAAAAACTTGCGAAAACAGATCTGAATATTCCAGAAGCCGATATTATTGAAGTGGGCGCCGGTCCGGTTGGAATCGTATCCCGCCTCAAGGGAAGGCGCCGTGTCGCGACCGACCCGCTTAACAATCTGTTCGAATCGGAGGAAACCTATCGCAGGTATCGCGAGGAAGCAAGGGAGCAGGGGATCTCCTATGTGGATGCGAAAGGAGAAAATCTGCCATTTGACGACCAGGAATTTGATCTTCTCATAACGGACAATGTGTTGGACCACACAGAGTCACCAGCTCAGATCATATCCGAAGCCCGTAGAGTGCTCAAACCCGGAGGAATGGTCTATCTCCGGGTGAATGTATACCATTTCTGGGGAAGGTTCATACGGTGGCTGATGGAGCTTGTGGTAATCGACAAGGGCCATCCCTATACCTTTTCTTCGCGAAAACTGAAAGCCATGGTAGAAGGACATGGATTTCAGATCCTGTCATCGCATCGGGCCCCTTATTCCGTGAGCTGGAAGAAAGACTGGGCCCGTGCCCGTGGCGGAAATCGAAAAGCGTTGATTCAGGTCCTGCTTTTTGTGAGCCGGGCGCAACATGAATTGCTGCTGCGACGGTAGGGGAGAGTACGGTTCCTTATCAGGTACCGGCGCCTTGTTTTGTTCCGCCGGCAAACTTCTCAAAATTGGATCCGGACGGCTGCTGGTAATGGCGTAACCCGAATTCCTGCAACACCGCCAGCAGGTGATCGAAGATCTCTGCCTGGATGTGCTCGAATTGCGCCCATTGCGTTGTGTTGGCAAATGTGTAAATCTGAAGGGGGAGTCCCTGAGAGGTAGGCTCCAGTTGCCGCACAAGCGTTAGCAGCTTCTTGTTGGTCTGTGGATGGTGCTTCAGGTATTCGAAGGCATATATACGAAAGGTGCCGATATTGGTAAGCCAGCGGCCGTTTGTAATTATATTGGTTTTTTTCAGGTTTTTCTGGTTGTAGGCATTTACCTCTTCGAGCTTTCCGCTTATGTAATCGCGGAGCAGGTATGACTCCTTAAGATGCTCCACTTCACGCAGGGTGAGAAAACGGATGCTCTGGATATCGATCAGCAATGACCGCATGATGCGCCGTCCGCCGCTTTCCTGCATGCCGCGCCAGTTTAGAAAACTGTGGTCCAGAAACTTGTGTGTCGGGATGGTTGTGATAGTCTTGTCCCAGTTCTGGACCCGCACATTGTTCAGGGCTATGTCAATGACATCACCATCCGCTCCAAACTGCTCCATTTGAATCCAGTCGCCCACCCGTATCACATCGTTGTTGGTCAGCTGTATGCTCGCGACAAGTGAGAGCAGTGTATCCCGGAAAACCAGCAGGAAAATCGCCGTCATGGCACCAATCCCGCTCAGGAAATACCATGGAGACTGGTCGGCAAGCTGAGCGATGATCAGGATGATCGCGACTATGTAAATTACTACTTTGAGCAGCTGAATGTAGCTTTTGATGGGCTTTCGTTCCCTTCCCGGCCGGCTTTGGTAAATGGTGTGAAGCGTGGAAAGAAACGCATCCAGAGTCCGCGCCACTACCAGGATCATAAGGGAGTTGATCAGGCGCATGAAGAAGTTGAGCAAATCTTCCGGCAGGTCAGATACCCAGTCGACGCCACCGTAAAAAATCAGCAGCGGAAGAAAAAACAGGGCCCGTTGCGGGACCCGGTGTTGCATGAGTGCATCATACCACGGGTGATTGGCTCTTCTCCCCAGTCTTGTGAAAAGCTTGATCAGCCAGCTGCGGACAATGACATGCAGGAAAACAACGAGCAGAGCAAGCAGTATGATTCCGACAACCGTCTCTGCAACGGGAGTTTGAAGTTGCTCCGGTAGGTGCGATACCACCCATCGAATGATATTGTTACCGGAGGCTTCAATCTCTACCATATTTTTTTATCTTGTGTCATTGACCATTGTAAAAGTATTGCAAAAGTACCAAAAGAGCAGAGAAATATGAAAGCATTTATTACACCTTTTTCAAGGACGGCAACCATTGCAACCCTTGTCCTTATTGCCCTCAGCAGCAACGCCTACGCTTTGGTCGGCATCCAGACGGACGGACAAGGCGAAAATCCCTATCCAGCCTACCGTATAACCGGATTCATGGAGCAAAACTTCTCCTACGAACAGGATTCGGACGATCCGGTAGCTTTTTCGATTTATCGTGCAAGGATCGGGCTTACAGGCCGTTTCAATGAACTGATCTCCCTCAATATTGTCGCCGGAGCGCTGGAGCCGCCCAACCGTAATCCCCAGCTCGTCAACGGATTCCTCGATTTTGACATCCATCCCATGTTTCAGCTTCGGACCGGGCAGTTCCTCGTGCCATTCGGCCTTGAGGGACCGGAACCCATTTTCCTGAATCCCGCTATTGAGCGATCATTGGCATTGCGCCGGATGAATGACCTGCGGATGTTCCGCGACGTCGGCATCCAGGCCAGTGGCTCTCAGGACGGAATCAGCTACGCTATCGCAATCATTAACGGAACCGGCGCCAATGTCGCCGAACGCATCGACCCGAAAGACCTTATTGGAAGGATCGGATTCCAGGCCACCGATGAACTGGCTCTCGGGGCATCATTTCATATGGGCAGAAGGCCGGTGGCTGACGAACCCAACCGGTATCGCTTCGGGTTGGATGCGACCTGGCGCTCGGACCCGTTTCTGGTCCGCGGCGAATACATCATTCGCACTGATGAGCAGCCGGATGGCGATAATCTGAACCAGCATGGAGGTTATGTGCTGGCCGGATATCATTTCAATGAGGAACTGCAAGGCATCCTGCGGTTTGAAATGCACCGCCCGGATACCGACGTGGACTTTTCCGACTCGGCGCTGACCATTCTCACGGCCGGAATAAACTACTATCTGCAGGGACAAACACGCATATCACTCAATTATGAAGTGCGCGGGGATCGTCGGGATAATGTCGATCCTGGCAACCTGCTTACACTGCAGATGCAGATTGTATTGTAACATGCCATTAAAAGAACATGACAAAGTAGGAGCACTGACAAACATGCACATGATCAAAACCGGTCATGGCATTGCATATGACCTATTGAAACCAAGATCATAAATACGTGAAGACAACAGGTATTCGTCATGAGGACAAATACGCCCCGGAGCGCCGTACTCCGCTGGTGCCGGAAGATGTCCGCTATCTGATCAGTGAGCATAACATTCCGTTCAAGGTGGAGTCTTCACCAAAACGCGTTTTTTCAGACCAGGAATATGAAGCGGTCGGAGCGGAAGTGACCGGAGGCGAAGTGACCAGGGACGAAGTGGCCGGAGTGGATGCGGCCGGCGCAGAAGTGGCCGGAGGTGAAGTGACCAGAGTGGATGCGACCGGAGGTGAAGTGACAAGAAAGGAAGTGGCCGGAGCAGATGCGGCCGGCGACTTGTCCGGGTGCGAAATCATACTTGGCGTCAAAGAGATGCCCGTCGGTTATTTCCGAAAGGGCAAGGTCTACGTCTATTTTTCACATGTGATCAAGGGACAATCACAGAACATGCCTATGCTCCGGGATCTGATGGATGCGGGTGCCAGCCTGATCGACTACGAACGCATCCTCGATAATCAGGGACGGCGCCTCATTTTCTTCGGCCGGCATGCGGGGATCGCCGGTATGATCAACACGCTTTGGACGCTGGGACAGCGGCTGAAGGCGCTCGGGAAGGCCAATCCTTTTGAAAGGATCGGTCAGGCCGCAACCTATGATTCGCTGGACCAGGCAAAATCGGATATCCGCCAGGCAGGGGAGGACCTGTTGGCAAACGGACTTCCGGAGGGCTCGGAACCGCTGCTGTTTGCCGTGACCGGAGATGGAAATGTATCGCAAGGGGCCCTGGAGATTATGGATCTGCTCCCGGTGGAAAAAATTTCAGCGGCCCGGCTGGCCCGGGACAACAGCCGAAAACTATGCGTTGATCCCCGTAAGATTTACCTGGTGAACCTGATCCCGGCCGATTACATGGTGCACAGGGAAGGGAGGGAATTTGATCTTGCGGATTATATTGCGCATCCGGATGCCTACGAATCCCGCTTTGAGCATTTTCTGGAACCGGTGGATGTTTTGGTTAACGGCATCTACTGGGATGAGAAATATCCGCGACTGGTTACCAAAAAGTGGCTGAAAAAGCGGGATGCTCTGGGTACACTCAGGCTCTCCATTATCGGCGACATTACCTGCGATCCGGAGGGCTCCGTGGAATGCACGGTGAAGGCCACCGGGATTGAGGACCCCGTGTTCGTCTACGATCCGGCCACCGGTGACCATGTAATGGGCTTTACAGGTCCGGGTGTGACGGTTATGGCCGTGGATATCCTGCCCAGCGAGCTGCCGCGGGAATCTTCGGAGCACTTTAGCCGGCTGCTTACGCCGTGGATCCCAGCGCTGGCAAAAGCCGATTTTCAGGTTCCTTTTGAGAGGTTGCAACTGCCGGCAGAGTTAAAACGCGCCTTGATAGTCCACAACGGGCATCTGACCCCGGATTACGCATACCTTGAGCAGTATCTCTGAGCAAGACCTGGGGAATCCGACAACCAGGCAGTCCATTTGGCTGTGAGAAGCTCAACTGTCAGCGGTAGGCGCCATTCCTGACCGGGTCATTCCCGTCCCTGCCAGCCAGGACCCCTGACGAACTGGCCCGGCATGGCCTCCGTGTGTTCTCCGTTGCGCAGCACGGTCACTCCGTTCACGAGCACATAGTGGACACCTGTCGCGTAGTGATGCGGATCGTCATACGTTGCGTGGTCGCGGATCTCCTGGGGGTCAAAAATGGCGATATCGGCATGGTAACCTTCTGCCAGATATCCGCGATCCCGGTCGATTCCGAGTATGCGGGCCGGAAACGCCGTAAGCCGGTGGACCGCATCCTCCAGGGTAACCAGTCCAAGGTCCCGCACATAATGGCCCAGCAGCCGGGCGAAGTTTCCGTAGGCGCGTGGATGGGGATTCCGGTTGAGGAAAGCACCCTCGGCCGCTATCGATCCGCCGTCGGATCCAAAGGTCATCCACGGCAGCTGCACCTGTATTTCGACGTTTTCCCCGGACATGAGATGGTACACCGCGCTGATGCCGGAATTGTCTTCAGTGATCAGGTCCAGCACCGTCTCGGATGGCTCCGTGCCACGCAGTTCGGCCACTTCGGCCAGCGACCAGCCGATGAAACGCTGCAGTTCTTCGGACCGGAATCCGACCAGGGTGATGTCATCCGGTGACGCCACCATCTGGAAGAAGTTTTCCCAATCGGGATCATGGCGTTCCATCTCCTGGATGATCTCGGCCCGAATGACAGGATTCTGAAAACGCTCGATCATGGCCTGGCGCCCGCCTTCCCGTGCCCAGGGCGGCACAACGGCTGAAAGCTGGGTGGATGCGGCGGTATACATGTACATATTGGACGTAATGTCGAGACCGTCCCGCTGCGCCTGTTCGACGCGTTCGATCACATCGTCGATTTTGTGCCAGTTTTCGGTCCCGGCCGCTTTTAGATGGTGGATATGGGCGGCGATTCCGGCTTGTTCCGCTATCTGAAGCATCTCTTCGATGGCCTCGAGGAACCGATCGCCCTCACTGCGCAGATGAGTAGCATACACGCCGTCGTACCCGGCGGCCGCAGAAGCCAGGGCGATAAGTTCATCGGTATCTGCGTACCATGCAGGGGCATAGATCAGGGCGGTACTGAGTCCCATGGCACCTTCCTGCATGGCCTCGCTGACCAGTTCCTGCATTTTGGCAAGCTCGTCAGGTGACGGTGCGCGATCGTCACGGCCGATGACGTAGATCCGCACCGTCGTAGCTCCGACAAAAGAGGCCACATTGGTGGAAACGCCGCGCTGTTCCAGATGCTCCAGAAAACCGCCGAGCGTGCGCCAGGTCACATCGTAGGTGATATCCCCCTGATCCTCCTCCCGTTCCAGAGCCATCCGGTCGGTGAACGGACCCATGGACCATCCTTCACCCATAACTTCCAGAGTCACCCCCTGTTTGATGTTGCTCATGGATCGTCCGTCGTGCAGCAGGGGCACATCTGCCCAGCTGAGCATATTAATGAACCCGGGTGTGACAGCCATGCCGCGCGCATCGATCATTTCGGGCGCCGTCAGACCGTCCGGGAGCTCACCGACATGGGTTATGCGGCCGTCGCGCACGGCTATGCCGCCGCTGTATGAGGTGCCGCCGGTTCCGTCGTAGATCGTACCGTTGGTGATGATGATGTCATGCGTATGGCGTTCGCAGGAAGAGAGAGAAAAAAGACCCGGAACAACAAGGATAATGATGGCCACCACGCAGACGAGGCGGGAGACATGAGATTCTTTGCAGGCAATACAAGATTTCATTGCAATGAGGAAAAGATTTCAGGAAATATGAGGTGATTATGTCAGGAATGTGAAGTGATGATTGCGGGAATACGAAGTGATGATTTCAGGGTTATGAGGTCTTGATTACAGGATTCAAGTACAATAAAGATGTAAAAATATATCAATAGATAAGGAAAAACTTTTCTTTTCTTTGAATTCTGTTCATCTTGTTGACAATCACATAGTTTCACCGAAAACCCAAATGGAGAGGTGAATATGAGAAAGACCATATCCCTGATTATTGTCGCCCTTCTGCTGTCAGGTATTTCTATTGTCCACGCCCAGGAAGAAGAATACGCAACAAGGTTTGAGCGAATTATTGAACAGTACATGAATACAAAGGATGGCCTGGTCCACAATCGATCGGATCTTGCCTCCGCTTGGGCAGAACGTCTGGAAACCACTTTCTGCACTGCCCAGGATGCGATATTTCCTGAGGATAAGCGGCCCCTGTGGCACGAGCTCCGCAGCCAACTGGTCCAGGCGACCGGGGATATTGTGGATGCTGAAAACCTTGAAAACCAGAGACAGGCGCTGGCGGTACTCTCGGCCAAAATGATGGAATTAATTGAGCATTTTGGAAATCCAAATGAGAAAATATACGCTTTTCATTGTCAGCACAATGAGGACGACAGAGTCGTATGGCTAAGCCGGACTTCCCGTGTTGCAAATCCATACCACGGCCCGGAAATGATGGATTGCGGCGAAATTATTGCAGAGCTGTAGTTCAATCTGTCGGCCTCGCTGAGATAATTGCAACGTCGTAGAAAACGAACGAAACCCGGGTCTGTCAGCCCGGGCACGCTATCCTTACCGCTTGTTGCTGGTTAACCTTTTCCTGAATCAAAGCTGCAACAGATCGGAATAGGCAATCTCTTCAAAAGATGAAATGACCCTTCTGCAGTGGCTGAATTCTTCACGGCTATGGGTTCCCGTGACACCGACTACCCGTGCTCCGGCCTTAATGCCGGCTGTAACCCCGGCAACAGAATCCTCGAAAACTACACACCGACCGGGTTCCAATCCAATGGCCCGGGCCGACTTGATGTAAATCTCAGGATGCGGTTTTCCCCTGGACACGTGGGCGGCATGCAACACGGCATCAAAAAATGGAGTGAGACGGAGATCTTCAAGGACAAAAACAGCATTTTCCTCCGGAGCGGAGGTGGCGACAGCCATGGGTATCCCATTGCTGTGCAATTCTTTGATGAAGGGAAGTAGTCCGGGTATGACGGCACCGGATGGGTTGAAGGTATCACGGAACAGCTGCTCTTTTTCATCCGCCATCCGGTCAATTTCCTCAATGGTTTTGTCAGAGAAAACGAGCGGGATCCACTCCCTGTTGGTCCGACCCGATATGTTTTCCAGAAAAAACGATTCAGTTATGTTCTTGCCATGTCGGGAACAGAATGCGCGGATGACCTCTTTGTGGACGGGATTGCTGTCGACCAGCACGCCGTCCATGTCGAAAAGCACACCAAGTCTGTTATTAATGCCATGCGCCATACTGAAAACGAAAAATAGTAATTCAGATCATCAGGGTTTTTTTATCTTTCGGGTTCAAGGTAAGAAAAATCGTATTCATCCCGACAAACCTCACCTGACTTCTCCTGAACAAATCCATTATTGAAAACCATGAACAATACCAGAATTAGCAATCACTTGTTTGCCTTTATGTTAGTCTTATGCGCGGCGCTATGGCTGCTGCCCGTGTCCGCCGCAGCAGATACGCAGGCAGCTGATGAAACACGCCTGCTGCGCTTTCCTGACATCCACGAGAACCAGATCGTCTTCTCCTACGCCGGAAACCTTTACACCGTGCCCGTAAACGGCGGCACGGCCCGCCGGCTCACCAGCCACGAGGGGTACGAAATATTCCCGCGATACTCGCCGGACGGCCGGTGGGTCGCCTTTACGGGTCAGTACGACGGTAACACTGAGGTGTACCGGATTCCCGCGGGTGGAGGCAAGCCCGAGCGGATGACCTTCACACCGACCCTGAGCCGGGATGATGTCGCCGATCGCATGGGCCCGAATAACATCGTCATGGGGTGGACTCCCAACGGCGAGCAGGTTCTTTTCCGCTCAAGGAAACGCGAATTCAACTCCTTCAAAGGACACCTTTACCTCACCCACCCGGAAGGTGACATTGCCGATCAGCTGCCGCTTCCCCGTGGCGGTTTCGCATCCTACTCGCCCGACGGCTCAAAACTGGCCTATAACCGAATTTTCCGCGAATTCCGGACCTGGAAACGATATCGCGGGGGCATGGCCGACGATATTTGGGTGTATGATTTCGAAACGAAGGAGACCACCCGCATCACCGACACACCCGCTCAGGATATCATACCCATGTGGCACGGTGATCGCATCTATTTCATCTCGGACCGCGAAGAGAGTGGCCGGATGAACCTCTATGTTTATGACCTGCAATTGGAAGAGACCCGAAAGCTGACAAATTTTGTTAACTTTGACATCAAGTTTCCGTCCATCGGACAGCGATATATCGTTTTTGAAAATGGCGGATATATCTATCGCTTCAACCTCGCAACAGAAGAGTACCAGCGGGTACCGATCCGTGTAAGAGACGACCGGCTTACCGGACGCGGCGGACTCACCGATGCATCCGATATCATCCATTCCTTTGATGTGTCGCCTGATGGCAACCGGGCGCTTTTCGGAGCCCGCGGCGATGTCTTCACGGTCCCGGCACGCAGCGGCATCACACGTAACCTGACCCGCACCCCGGGTGTGCACGACCGCAACCCGGTCTGGTCGCCGGACGGGCGCCATGTCGCCTTCATCTCCGACATGAGCGGCGAAGATGAGATATACGTTATCCCGCAGGACGGTTCCGGTGAACCGCGCCAGGTTACAACAGGCGCCGACACCTACAAGTACCGGATAGTCTGGTCGCCCGACAGCGAAAAAATCCTCTGGGCAGACAAAAAACTGCGTCTGAACATGGTGGATGTGGCAAGCGGTGACATTACGGTAGTGCGCCAGGCCGAGGCCTGGGAGATGTCACAGTACACCTGGTCGCCCGACAGCCGGTGGATTGCCTACACGTTGCCCGAGGTGGAGACCATGAATCGCATCTGGCTCTATTCCCTTGAAAAGGATGAGCATTTCAAGGTGACCGACGGCTGGTATTCGGCCAGTCATCCGGAATTCAGTCGTGATGGCAAGTACCTGTTTTTCGTTTCCAATCGTGACTTCACCCCCATTTACAGTCAGACCGAATGGAACCACGCCTATGCCGATATGCAGCGCATCTACTTTGTTACGCTGCGGGCAGACCTGAAGTCACCGTTCAAACCAAAAAACGATGAGGTGAAGATTGAGGATGAGGAAGAGGAGGGAGGCAACGACGATGATCCCACCGAGCGGATCCACATCGACACAGAGGGGCTTTCCGCCCGAATTATCGACCTGCCTGTTTCCGCATCCAACTACGGGAACCTGCAATCGGTCGGCTCGCGTATTTACTATCTGCGCAACGGCATGGCGGACCGCCAGACCATGCTGCTGTTTTACAATCTGGACGACGAAAAGGAGCAGACCATAGGTGCCTACAACAGCTACCGGATTTCGCATGATGGTAAAAAAGTGATGTTGGCGCGTGGCAATACCTATGCGATCGTGGATCTGCCGGCGCAGGAGACCGATCCCGATCCGGCACTGGACCTGTCCAACATGAAAGTACGCCTTGACCGCACAAAAGAGTGGGTACAGATCTTCAATGAAAGCTGGAGGCAGATGCGTGATTTCCTCTATGCGCCGAACATGCATGGCGTGGACTGGGATGCAGTGCGAGAGAACTACCGTCCGCTTGTGGATCATGTGGCCCATCGCAACGACCTGACCTACGTCATTGGCGAGATGATCGGTGAGCTCAATGTGGGACACGCGTATGTCGGCGGCGGCGACCGTCCGCAGCCTGAGCGGATCCAGATGGGACGCCTGGGAGCCGAACTTGCCCGTGACACGGAAAGCGGGTTCTACCGGATCGATCGCATCCTGAAAGGGGAGAACTGGGTGAATTCGCGTCGCTCGCCTCTTACGGAAGTGGGGCTGGCGGTCACCGAGGGCATGTTCATCATCCGTGTGAACGGTATGTTGACATCGGAGATGGCCAACATCTACGAATCGCTGATCGACAAGGCCGGAAAAACGGTGGTGCTGACGGTGAACAACCAGCCGCAGGTTTCCGGAGCCAGGGATGTGGTGGTCACGCCGATTGCCGATGAAGCCGATCTTTATTACTACAACTGGGTGCAGGATAATATCCGAAAAGTCACAGAGGCCTCAGACGGCCGCGTCGGATATCTGCATATTCCGGATATGGGTCCCGGCGGACTCAACGAGTTCGTCAAGCATTTCTATCCGCA
>SL_3KL_010_SEDDRAFT_10003387_pt1 | contig 14472 bp, 19 predicted proteins | sample SodLakKL_010_SED_2_FD_10381 | JGI IMG/M metagenome (IMG submission 10381)
CTGAGACAAAGCTAGTGAAGTAATGTACGCTTCTTGCTGCTTGTCATAGGAAATTGCTCCGTATTCTTCTAGATCTCCAATATATTCCTTTACNGTATAATTTGGACCAACTCGCATTTTTCCTNTTTCCTTTTTTATTACTTCTTTAACTTGCTCAATAGTAAAGGGCTCATTTTTTTCTAAAAAACTNANGATAATNTCTTTTGTTCTCTTAAATTTTTTTTTCACTACCCTTCCCTCCTTTCTTTTAAAATTTTATATATAAACACGTAGTCGTGTAATTTTTTTAATGAGCAACTATTTTGCGCTATTATACAATATTATTTTAAAAAAACAATATTTTAAAAAAATGCCCTGCCAATTGTAATCGGCAGGGCTTTTATCTAGTCCTTGCAAGTAAGATTCTTTTCTTTAAAAAATCTCTTTAGATTCTCCATTACCTCCTTTTCAAGAAAAGGAGAAAAAGTAATTTCAATTACTCCTTTTCTAATAATAGAGAAGCTATTTTCGTCTAAGGCTACCTTGATTATTTTTTCTCCTGTTACAACCTCTACATCTTCTGCTTGCTTCTCAATTTCATTAGCTAATTCAAAGGAATCTAGATATTGTCGTTCTAAAACTACCTCAATTTTTACTTTTTCATTACTATTTCTTCTGTAAAAGGTTAAATGATTATTGTTAGTGGAGTTTGTTTTTTTCAATGACATCACTTCCTTTAAGGACAAGCTCGCCATCAATCAGGAAAGCTTTCTCGCCAGATCGATTGTATACCCCTGAACTGTCTCTCCAGTGAAGCCTTCCACAGTCATCACATGGATATGAAGACGAGTGAGATATTCCGCTACAACCTGTCTGAAGCGAGATAACTATATTAAAATTAATCACCCCAGAACAGTCTATACATTTCACTTTAAACCCTCCTTTACTGATAGTTTAGAACTTAAAAAAAGTACAATCTACTCTGCTTTGTATTATACAACAATTTATTTAAAAAACAAATAAAAATTTATCTTACTTTTTTAAGTAGTTCCATTAATGCCTCCTTAATTGGTGCAACCTCCAAAAGCTCTTCTTCTTCTGTATGAAGTATTGCAGGCTTTTTGGTCGCTTTTGATATATATAGTGAGCGAATTGGAAACTCAACATCTGTTTTTCCAAGAATATTGTCAGTAAGAATAACTTCTCTTCTTGCTCCCCTTTCATAAATATTTCCATCAGGCATACAGAGTGCAAATGCATCAACCCATGCTGCATCAACCTCTCCCCCATTTTCCTTTGCTACATTTTGCCAATAGGAGGAAACCAGCCTAAAAACCTCTTCCTTGCTAAAGTTATCTTCACTTTTGCTTAGCGCAATTCTTTTTGGATTTCTTACAAGCCCTTTTCCTTTTACAAAAAAACCGGCGTCGTTGGCGAGAATAGGAAGGTCTGTTTTCCCAAAATAAGATTGAGCTTTCTTTTTTGCATTCTCTTCTAGTGTGCCATCTTCATTGATTTCAACTACATCTATACCAATATCTTTTGGTGAATATAGATTAATTTCAGGATCTATTTTTTTTACAATTCTCTTGTATCGCTCAAGTTTTCCTCTATTGTTTGTCGCTACTAATATCTTCTTCATATAATAAATACTACAAATTGATAAAAAATATTTCTAATATCCGGGAAAATAGTCTCTCTTAATTTTTGCCTGTTCTGCTCCCAAAGAGATTAGTATGTCGGCTGTTATATCCACCATCTTTTCCGGGCCAGAAAGATAGAAAGAAAAACCGCTAATCTCTCTTATATGCTTTGTTATAATTTTTTTATCTATATGACCAATTTCATAGATTGTCTTTATTCCTAATTCACTTTCCCCTGCCTCAAAAATATCTTCAAAAACAATCTCATCTGCCGATTTTACCCCATAAATTTGAAAAATATCTCTTCTTTTTTTTGTATCAAGAAGATACTTTATTATGCTTCTAAAGGGAGTAATTCCTATTCCACCGGCAATAAAAATATCTCTCCCCATCTCTTCTTCAGAAAGAGTAAATTCCCCGTATGGCCCTTCCGCCATAATTTTATCTCCTATTTCAAGATTTTTTAGTGATTTTTTGAATGTGCTTGATTTATCAAATATTTTAGTAGCTAACAAAATTCCATCCTCTGTTGGAGAAGACGCAATAGTAAAAAATCTATCTACTCCCCTACTATCAGGATTGCTGTGATCTAATCTCCATTTTAAAAATTGTCCCGCTCTAAATTCAACATTTTGACCACTATTTTTAAACCAAAACTGATAGATAGAGCTGGCAATCTCTTTTTTTTGGGTTAATGTTAATTCAAAGTTCATTTTTAAATTTTAGATTTAATGTCTTTTCCCTTCTCACAATAATAAAAATCGTGAAAATGATTTATCTTCCAGACAAAACATTTCGCGCAGATACATCCTTTCTTTTCTATCTTAAATTTACTCTTGCCAAATTCGCAATAAGTTATTTCATCTCTTCTCCTAGGATAACTTGGGCATCTGTTGCAAAGACAAAAAAGAGAAATTATTTTTCTGAAAATTTTTTTCATTATTTACCTAATATTTTTTATTACATCCTTATTCTACACTTATTTTACAATAAAATAAACAAAATATTGTTTTTTTATAAGATAAAAGGCAGTAAATTTTTTCTTTACTGCCTTTTTTAAGGAGCTTCAATATACCCAGCATCTATAGGGTTTATAGATTCTCCATTCACTCTTACCTCGTAGTGGAGGTGAGGTCCTGTTGATCTCCCGGTAGAGCCGACTTCTCCTACCTTTTCTTCTCTTTCTACTATGTCACCCACCTCAACAACAATACGACTGAGGTGGGTGTAGTAAAAAAGTTTTTTTTCTACCTCCACGATAACTGTCTTTCCTCTGTTTCCTTTCCACGATGCGTGCACAACTTTTCCTTTATCTGTTGCGACTACATCGCTTCCTATATCTGCAACTATATCTACGCCATGATGAAAGGTGCTTTCACCATTTTTTGGATCATTTCTCATGCCATAGCCGCTAATAATGGTGGCATTTTTACAGATTACAGGAAAAACATTTTGAGATATCCCGTCATCTAATATCTCTTCTTCTATTATCTCTACTGTTATTCCGTCGTCTACTACATCCTCTTCTATTATCTCTTCTTCTATTATCTCCACTGTTATTCCATCATCTACTACATCTTCTTCTATTATCTCTTCCTCTATTATCTCTACTGTTATTCCATCATCTACTACATCTTCTTCTATTATCTCTTCCTCTATTATCTCTACTGTCACCTCTTCGTCTCTCACCATCTTACTTGCAGTCACTTTCTCTGATGAATATTTTCTAGCAAGAAGCACTTCTTCTACTTCTCTTAGAAAGATTAATTCATCAACATAGATTGCAAAGATAATCCCTAGTTGCAAAGCAATTACAAAAGACATGGCCACCAGCCAGCTGCCGATTTTCATTTTCCCACCTCCATTTTAATTTTAAAGAACCTTTAAAAAGACATTCTTTTTAACTATCAGTATTATACAATATTTAAGAAATAAGTAAACCCTTGTCCTTGCAAGGGTTGCTTTTAAAAAAATGTTCTAGTCCTCTATTCTTTTTCTATCCGAATCGCCATTCCTTTTATTATCGCTTTTGACATCTTTTTGTGTGCTGATGATAAAATCCTCTGAAATGTACTTTGCGAAGTTTTCATCTTCTTTGCACACTCAATTTGAGAAAAATTATTAATATTTTTTAATCTTAATGCCTCCACTTCTTCAATGCTAAGAGTAGCAACCTTAAGATCTCTAAGTGGAACGCCTCTTGGCTTAAAATAAAAAACGTTGGGAGAAAATCCAATTCTTCTATTTAGTCTCGGTCTAGGCATGCTGTTATTGAAATTATATCTAATTTTTATTATTCTATAGGAAAGAGGGCCTATCCCCGCTCCGCATCGCGAAGCGGGACCCAAGGCCTTCTTTTTATTTTTGGCCCTCTATTTCAGACAATTTCTCTTTTGCGGCAAGAAGTTCATTTTCAAGATCCTCAATATCTTCCTTAAGAAGACTTTCCTCTTCTTTTTTAGAAAAAAATCTTCGTCCAACCCCTCTCCCTCTAAAATAGCACGGTCCCCTTCCTCTTCCCATTGTTCTCCCATCTCCGTAAGGGCCTGTTCCATCAAAACCTGGCATATATTTAATATTTAAATTATAATCGACCTTTCTGTTATAAATATATACCCATAATTATTTTTTGTCAAATTTACTATAAAATAAAACAGGAGCAAAGCTCCTGCAAAAATTAAAAGATCTCATATGCTTTAAATATTCCAAAAAGAATAAAGCCACAACTAGTAAAAAAAATAAAAAGAGCAACTAAAATTGATATATTTATCTTCCTCTTTTTTCCCATTTCAATCCCTCCTCCCTAAATGCTTAATTTAAAAAAATAACCTTACTTGAAATAATAAGGTTATCAAAAGAGCTCTGGCTGGTAATATGGTTCTCTCTCTTTTTCCCCTATCTCCTCTATCTCATATACTTCTGCGTTCCCTAAAAATATCCCTTCTCTCCTGTAACCAAGAGCACGTGCAAACTTTATCCCAAACTGATGCCACGCTTGGGCCTTGCTGTATGCTCTTGTCTCCAGCCCGGGCCTATCTTCTTTTCTTAGTCCTTTAAATAAATTTTCATCTATTTTGTGCTCTTGATTACTGCCAGAAATACTCATTAGCCCCTTAATTCCGTACTTTCTTTTTTCCGCCACTATTTCCTCCTCCTTCTATTTTAATGTACTTCTTGTATTATACAATAAACTTTAATAAATTGCAAAACATCTACACAAATTTCCCCGTCGTACACCCCCGGGGTGTACGAAGGGGTTTTTTGGTGTTGTTAGATTATTTAAAATACTTTATGTTTTTTAAAACAATCTTTGACCACTCTTCCATTTCATAGTCTCTATTTTTCACAATCTCCCTTATCTCTTTTATCTCCCTTAACTCCCCTTCTTTAATTTCCGGTGCCGTTGGTATTATATCTCCTTTAGTTTTTGCCAAATAGAGTAATCCAAAATGAACCCTTCCAACGCTGTTTGAATCGTCATTAATATAGCCGATAAGTTTTAACTCAACAATACCACCCTTTATCTTAACCTCCTCATCAATTTCTCTTAAAACACTTGCTTTTATCGGGTCTTTCTCTTTATCATCAGTTTTATCTATGTGTCCCCCAATCCCAAAGGACCACATTCCCTTTAATCTTTTTTCCGTTATGTCCTTATTTTTAACTGCTCTTTGATATGCAAATATCTTGCTTTCTTTTTTATCTTTTAAAACGATATAGCCAATCGGTTGCTTATATTGCGGACTCTCTTCGGCCTCTTTTCTTTTTATATATTTATAGTTTTTTAAAATTCTTGTTAAAAAATCTATTTTTTTAGAAGGCAAAAAACCTTGAAAATAGTTGCTCTCAAAGAGCTTCTCTTTTTCTACTGCCATTATGAGCTGGTCTTCTTTTTTCATTAGTCACTAATTTAAAATCCAAATTGAATAATTTAAAACTCCAGCAAAAATAATCCATAGAAGGTAAGGAATTAGAAGATAGGCGGCAATTTTATATTTTTTATAAAATAAAACTATCATATAGATCACAGTAACAATTAGCAAGGCAATATTTAAAAGTGCTATTCCGGGGCTTTCCATTGCAAAAAACAAGATAGACCAAGTAGAATTTAGAAAAATCTGAGCTATAAAGATTACAAAATATACCTTCTCTCTTGTTCTTTCCCAAATTAAAAAAAGTGAAGTACCCATTAATATATAAAGCATTGTCCAGACCGGCGCAAAAAGATAGTTAGGAGGATTAAATGAGGGCTTGTTGAGCTCAAAGTACCACGAATCTATAGCGGGAGTCGTAAAATAAGAGCCAATAAATCCTACAAGAAGAGGAAGGAAAATAGAAATAGATAATCTCAAAAAACTTTCTCTTTTCATATTATTGTTTAATTATTTAATATATATAATTATCTTTTTTAAAAATCATATTAAATTCCTCTACCGTAAGTGCTTGGTCTTTATCACACTTTGCCTCCTCCGGAGAGCAATGAACCTCAATCATCACTCCATCAAGTCCACTCGCCTTAATCGCCCTATAAAGAGGCTCAACTAATTCTCTTCTTCCCGTAGAATGAGATAAATCGACTATCACAGGCAATCTGGTCTTTCTCTTAGCAATAATAGCGCCTGCAATATCTAATGTAAACCTAGTCTCTGTTTCAAAAGTCCTAATTCCTCTTTCACATAAAAAGAGATTGTTATTTCCTTCCGCCATAATATACTCTGCTGCTGCAATCCACTCTTTAATTGTAGATGCAAAACCTCTCTTTAGTAAAACAGGTTTTTTTGTCTTTCCAACCTCACGGAGAAGAGAAAAATTTTGCATATTCCTCGCTCCTATCTGCAGGATATCAGTGCTTTCCGCAACCGATAAAAGATCTCGCGCATCCATTACCTCAGTAATTGTCGGTACTTCAAGCTCTTCCCCTACCTCTTTTAATATATTAAGCCCTTCTTTCCCAAGGCCCTGAAAGCTATCTCTGTTAGTCCTCGGCTTAAACGCACCTCCTCGCAAAATACTAATATTTTCTTTTATCCCTTTTGCGGTTCTAATCAAAAGCTCCTTTGACTCAATTGCACACGGTCCTGCAATAACGCAAAAATCTTTTCCAATTGAAATATCGCCAACTTTAATTACCATAATCTATTAAATTTTTTAGATATTCTTTCTTATTTTGCAGTCCATCCACCATCAACATAAATTATGCTCCCGGTAACATATTTTGCTTCATCAGAAGCAAGATATACTGCAGAATTTGCAATATCTTCTGTGTCTCCAACACGGCCAAGAGGAGTTGATGACAGTACAAGATTTTTAAAATCTTCCTGCTCTAAAACATCTTTTGTCATATCGGTTGAGATAAAGCCCGGAGCAATCGCATTTACTCTTATCTTGTCTCCAGCAAGATCTATTGCTCCGGCACGAGTAAGCTGAACAACACCTCCTTTGGAGGCACAATATGCGATAGCGCCATTAAATCCAACTCCTCCCAAAATAGAACTTATATTAATAATTGACCCTTGTGTGCCCTTCTCTTTCATCGCCTTTGCTGCTGCTCTCATTCCATACATTGTTCCAGAAAGATTAACATCTATCACTTTTTTCCAATCCTCATCTGTAACATCTGTTGTGCCCCCTAGTGCTCCTACTCCTGCATTATTTACAATTATATCTACTCTCTCAAAACGTTCTATTGCACTATTAACTAAATTATCGACATCTTGCGAAATAGAGACATCAGCACTTATATAAGCTGCATTTTCACCCAAATTATCTACAAAAGAGACCTCTTCACTCAAGTCAGAAAAGACAACTTTTGCTCCTTCTTCCAAAAATCTTTCTCCTATTCTTTTCCCTATTCCTGTCCCACCTCCTGTTATTATAGCTACTTTACCTTTTAGTCTCATATTATTTTATATTAAAAATTAATAATAAGTAGTTACATAAAAATATTAAAAAAAACAGAAGGCCGTACATTTTTTGTACGGCTTTCTATCTTCTTTTCCTACATTGTTGGAACCTCCATAATCTCTACTCCTTCAGGCAATTCAAACACACTATCATCAATTTCGTCAAATTCAATATTTGTAACCTCGCTCACGATTAAATCGTTTCCTACAACAGACTCCGTCTTAATCGGTAAGCCATACTCTTTCCAAATCCATGCTGTAACCTCTTGTTCTTCTGCCACATATTCTATTACGAGGCAATCTTTTCCATCAATTGTCTCTTCACCGATAACAACAGGATTGTGTCCCAAAATATGATCTGCTAAGTCCACAATAGAACCTTGATAGACACCTTCTTCTGTTTCAAAGCTACTCTTTGTAATTACTTCTTGTGCCGGCATATAAGAATAAGCAACTCCTTCTTCCAGATCGATATAAGTAACTATATCTTCGCCTCCTTCAAATGATGCCTCCATTTTCATCTTATCTCCCTTTTGCCAATAAGTTCCCACAGACTCCATTTCTTGAAAATCTATTACCATTTCATATTTTAGAGAAGTTATCTCTCCTGAATTTGCCAAAACGCTTTCCAGCTCTCCGGAAAATTCTTCTCCTCTTTCAAATAAATCATCAATATCTAAGTCAAAGTCTTCCGGAGTCGTGGTCGTCATTACGAAAATACCACCACCAACTAAGACTAACACCCCCAATATGACTAAAATTTTTGAATTCATAATTTTAAAAATTAAGATCTATTATTTTCGACCTTTAATATTTTTTTTAACAAACTAAATCCTACCAAGAAACATTATAAGTGCAATAGCTATCACCATTATCTCTACATGATTTTTCTTTTTCATGTTCAACTTTGACAAAATAGGCATCATCAGGCTTAAATCTTTTTGCCATAGAGTAGATAATACCTCTATCAAAATCACATGGATAAGGATTATCACAAGTAATTTCTATCTTTTTTTTATGTATCTCCTTGTAGTGATAGTTGCCAATACCCTTCTTTTTTTCCTTTGTATTCTTGTCAAATAATATCTCTCCATTTAGCCGATGATTTAGATGATATGCAATATCAATTGAAGAGAGCGCTTCATAAATATTTCCTATTTCGGGAGGAAATTCAGCATTGTCAAAAATAGCGCTTCCAATTTCATAGAGAGTTGATGAATCAGCAACATTTGCAATATAGGTNAAGGCGTCAAGCCAATTCTGCTGCAAGTACCATTCTCCATGTCTTGGGTTTTCAATTCCATTGTCTGCCAAAATTTTGAGACCAATTTTTCTCATAGACCCAAGCGCATTAACAAAAGAAAGGATTGTCTGTCCATTTACTTCTACTCTATTATCAAAAGCTCTATACTTTTTCATACTTTAAAATTAACATAAGAACCAAAAAAGACAAATTAATTTTTCTATTCTATCTCTAAATCAACAACTCTTGTCTCATTCGGTTTAAGATTACCTATCTTGATATTGCCAATTCGTACTCTCTTTAAAGAAATAATGTTATAAGAAAGCTCATCCAGCATTACTCTAATTTGATGCTTTTTCCCTTCTCTTAAAATTATTCTTATTTTTCTCTCACCTATGATTTCTGCCTTTGCTGGAAGCAGTTTGCCAAACGTCTTTGTCTTCATTCCTTTTTCAAAGATTTGCACCAAGTTGGACCTTACTTTCTCTTTTAAAGAAACTATATATTCTTTTTCATATCTCTCTTTTTGCGATAAGACCTCTCTTGTAACTCTTCCATCGTTTGTAAGTAGTATTAGCCCTTCCGATTCTTTGTCCAGTCTTCCTACCGGATAAAGCCCTTTCTTCTTCCATCTCATAATTACGCTATCTTTGCCCGGTAAATCTTGTGTAGAAAGACCTCTCGGCTTATAATACGCCAATGTCTGATAATTTTTTTTAATCTCTCCTATTTCAACTTTATCTTCTTCTTTCACTAAGTCTCCTTTTTTAGCAAGCTCCCCGTTAATCATTACAATCCCTTCTTCAATCAATCTGTCTGCCTCTCTTCGTGAAGCTAAGTTTTTATCTCTTAAATACTTATTGATGCGTATCGGGTATTTCATTATTATTTAGATACTCTTAAGTTTTCAACTAATCTTGGCTTTTTTAGAATTAACAAGATCTAGTATCACCTTAATAAAAGACTCTCTTCCCTCTTTTGTCTTTGCAGAATATAACAAAACAGGTATATCCGGCTCTTCCTCCCTTATCTGAGAAAGCTTTTCCTCTCTAACACTCTTTTTTAATTTATCAATCTTATTACAAACAATAATAATCTTGTGATTATTCTCTTTTAGAGCTTTTATCATCGTTCTGTCTAAATCTGTTAATCCCACCTTTGTGTCAATAACCAAAAAAACGGCTTTTGGCCGGACGTTTGCCTCTTCTACATACCAAAAAATTCTTTTTGCAATCCTATTTCGTAGTTTTATTGAAAACTTGGAATACCCATATCCGGGAAAATCAACTAGATAAAATTTTTCTTCTATCTTATAAAAATTTGCTTCTTTGGTTTCTCCCGGGTGCTTACTTACTCTAACGAGCTTTTTTCTCCCAGTTAATGAATTTATTACGCTTGATTTTCCTGCATTAGATCTTCCAAAAAAAGCAACTTGTGGTAAGTTGTCTTTGGTGGAATAGTCATCACCCACAACACCTTTAATAAATTCGGCCTTTTTTATCTCCATATTCTATTAACTATTTTTTAAAATTCATTAATCCATTAAAGCCCTTAGCCTCTCAAGATTTTCAAAACTCTTTTCTTCCATTTCCGGAGTTTCTAGTATCTTTGGGATATTAGCAAACCTTTTATCATTTAGAAGCTTTTTAAAAAAAGTTGTTCCTATCTTTCCTTTGCCGATATGTTCGTGCCTATCTACCTTAGAGCCAAAATCTGTTTTAGAGTCATTTAAGTGAAATGCTCTAATTTTTTTTATGGGAATATTTTTTTCAAAATTTACAAATGTCTCTTCGTATCCATTCTTTTTTACTATATCATATCCCGCTTCCAAGATATGAGCACTATCAAGACAGACAGAAAAGACTTTCTCATTTTTTAAGGCATTAAGTATCTCTGCGATCTCTTCAAACGAAGACCCTAATGAGCTCCCTTGTCCGGACATCGTCTCAATTAGTATATTTACTCCATCCGGATTAACTTTCTCAAAAATTTTATCAAATGACTCTTTTAGTATATTTATAGCCCCTTTCTTTTCTTGTTTTCCCGTGCTTCCGGGGTGTAAAACAAGATATCTTACCCCCAAAACATTTGCTCTCTCTATCTCTTTAACCATCCTTTCAACTGACCTATCTCTCGTTAGCTTATTTTCCGAAACTAGATTCACTAGATAAGGAATATGTGCAACAACCTCTTTTACGTTCGACTCTTCCCAAGCCCTCTTAAAAATATCAATCTTTTCTTTGCTAATTTCATCAACTTCCCATTTTCTGGAGAGAGTAAGATAAAATTGAACAGCTTCACACCCCCATTTATCACCCCAATAAAAGGCTTTCTCAATCCCCCCTACGGTTGGTACTGTTGAACCAATCATCTTAATTATCTATTTTTTTAAATAACTATAGGCGGAAAGAGCCGCTTTTGCACCCTCTGCTGTAGCAACAACAATCTGCTTATCTCTAACATCGGTAAGATCTCCAGCAGCAAAAAGCCCCTCTGTTCTTGTTCTGCAAGTTTTAGGATCTACAATCACCTCGCCATCTTTATTAAAATCAACTAAGTCCCCGATAAAATCAGTTATCGGAGTTGAACCAATCTGTATAAAGATACCATCTACTAACATCTCTTCTTCTTTTTCTAACTCTTCAAACAAGATCTTTTCCACAAAGCCATCTCCTCTTATCTCTTTTATCTTTCTGTTTGTAAATATCTCCACTCCCTTCTCTTTTGCTTTTTCCACTAAAAATTCATCGCCATTTAGAGTAGGTGATGCCTCAAAAAGCAAAATCTCTTCTGTATAATCCGTTAATTCAATAGCAGACTCAAGGCCAGAGTTTCCTCCTCCTACAACAATAACTCGCTTATCCTTAAAGAGTGGTGCGTCGCAAGTTGTACAATATACAACTCCCTTTCCAACAAACTCTTTTTCGCCAACAACATTAAGTTTTTTTGGTCTTCTTCCTGTTGCAAGAATAACTGCTTGCGATTTAAAACTTCCTCCATCTGTTTTAACAAAAAAATCTCCTTCTTTACCAAGTGAAAAAACCTCATCTTCCACTATCTCAATATCATTATTTCTTAAATGATTTTCAAACTTTTCCATCAGTTCCGGCCCGCCAATACTCTCTTCTCCCGGCCAATTTTCAATAGCCGCTGTCAGTCCCGTCTGTCCAATAAAATCTTTTGTGATAAGCAGTGTCTTTAATCTCTTTCTTGCCGCATATATTCCTGCAGTAATTCCTGCAGGACCACCACCTATTATAATTAAATCATACATATTATCTATTTGTTCTAATTTTATCTCTTTAAATAAATTTTCTTAATTTAGATTACCACAAAACAAAAAGTGAGCCAATGCTCGTATCTGAGTCAATTTATAAAATGGAGCTTCTTTTTTAATCTAATTAATTCTCTTTTCTTCCCTTATCAGTCCATCATCTATCTTAATAACTCTGTCTGCTCTATCAATGTATTTTTTTTCGTGTGTAACAAGTATTATGGTTAATCCTTTTTTATTTAAATCAAATAATAGATTAATAATTTCATCAGCTCTTTTAGAGTCCAAGTTTGCCGTTGGCTCATCGGCAAAAAGAATTTTTGGGTTATTAATTATTGCTCTAGCTATAGCAACTCTCTGCTTTTCACCTCCGGATAATTGCGACGGGTAATTATTAATCTTATCTCCTATTCCAACCTTATCTAATACATCAAAGCCTCTATCATTAACCTTTTCCCAGCTATCCCTACTTGCCATTAAGGGAAGAACAACATTTTCAAGAGCAGTCAGTTCTGGCAAAAGTGCATAGTCCTGAAAAACAAATCCAAAATGAATCAACCTACAATAAGAGTCCATCTTTTCTGAAAAAGTTCTCGTATTACATTTTTCAAAAAGAACTTCTCCCGAAGTCGGCCTATCTAGAAGGCTTAAGATATAGAGTAATGTACTCTTTCCTGAGCCGGATCTTCCGGTAATTACAGAAAACTCCCCTTCCCTTATCTCAATATCAATACCTCGAAGAACCTTGGTCTCTACTGAGCCAACAATATAATTTTTAGTAATATCTTTTGCCGCAATAATTGTGTTTTCTTTTTTCATCGTCCTAAAATTGAATCAATTGTATTTTTTTTGACAATCAGATGTGCTGGAATAAGTCCGGCGATAACACTGGAAAAAAATAAGATTAAGACTCTTATCAAGACGCCTTCATATGTTACATCCAATATACCGTCACTAAATGGAAAATCTATAGGGTTTTGGTCAAAATAAGGAACAAGAAAAAGATAGAGCAAAAAAAGTCCGATTGCAGAACCGATTAAAGCATAAAAGATTGATTGCAAAACATAAGAGTATTTAATAATAGAAGAGTCTATTCCAATGCCCTTTAAAATACCGATATACTTTTCTCGTGAAATCGCATTAATAAAGATAACAATAAATAGAGTGACCGATGCTACCGCTAAACCAATAGCCCCAATAACAGCTCCTAAAATCGTAAATGTCGATGAAAGATCTTCAAAAAATTGTCCCTGGCTCTCTCTCCAAGTCTCAACTTTTGCCTGTGAGTTTAGAACAATTACTCCAATTTTATTCCTAATATTCTCTAAAGACTGATTGTTATTTATCGTTATCGCAATTTCATCAGATAGCTGTGGAGACCTTCCTGTAAGGGCGATAAACTGCTGTTGATCAATAAAGATACGATTATTAATCTGATTTAGTTTTGCCTCTACTATACCGCTAACAATATATTCTCTCGGATTCTCTCCAGCAATAATCTTCACCTTGTCGCCAACCTCAACCCCCTCCAAGTTTCCTCCCTCTATCGCCGAATCATATTCCGCCAATAAACCACTACCAATAATTACTTTATTTTGAGGATTATCATAGACATACTCACCTTCAACAATAAATTTATCTAAATTGGTTGTCTTTTTCTCCTTCTCAAAATCGATTCCCGTAATAACGGTGCTAACAACATTTCTTTCTATATTCGGCTCAACAAATGTTGAGTATCCCGCCTCTACTCGCGCTCCCTCTAAATATCTTACGCTAAAAGAGTTAATCTCAGGAATTTGGCTAATTTCATTAATAATTCTCTTAGTATTTACAATATTTATCTTCTCTTCATCGGGTGTAATAATAATATCTCCGGAATAATGCTCTCTTGAGTCTTTGCTCGCTCCTGTTACTAGACCTTCCAAAAGACCACTGACAAATACCAGATTAAGAAAAGTCACTGTCATAATAAAGACTATGAGAATATTTACCCACAAATTAGCCTTCTTAATTTGACGAAAGGCCAGAAAAAAACTTATCTTTATTGTTTTAAAAAAATTCATAAATAGATTTCATTCAAATTTCCTGCATTTTAGCATAAAACAGAAAAATCACACACTTATCCCTATCTTAAAAACAAGAATTGAAAAACCGAAGAAAAAGTATAAAATAATTATATTATTTATAAATAATTTAAATCATGATTATAGAGATACTTATCGCCTCCCTTATTGTGATGCTTGCCGCCTTCGGTGGTGCTTTTTCATTTTTTAAAACTGCTGGAAGATTTATAGAAAACAATCTAGGAGTCTTGATAAGCTTTACTGCTGGTCTCTTTCTTTTTGTATCATATGAGTTAGGAAAAGAGGCAATTTTTCACTCACATTCAATTGAAGAAGGATTATTTTGGATAATTACTGGCGCTATCGG
>SL_3KL_010_SEDDRAFT_10003388_pt1 | contig 14472 bp, 16 predicted proteins | sample SodLakKL_010_SED_2_FD_10381 | JGI IMG/M metagenome (IMG submission 10381)
ATGCGCCTCCCTGCCGCTGAAACCGAAGAAAGGATCAACGACCCCGGCAGAGAGGGCACCGGCAGTAGGCGAAATCGGAAAAACCACGGCCGGGAAAAAAGATCCGGGTCCCGCAGGGACCCAAGCGAGCTTCCCGGGTCCCCCGTACTACCTGGACACCCGGGTCCAAATCTCGTTATTTCCCTTTAGAAGCAGCCCAGCTGGCAGTTGACGATTTTAATTTTGAGCTCATTGCAAAAATCTCCCACCTCTGCAACGGAAACATTGTGTTCCCGGGCGATTTTAAACGCCATGACACAGGGAAGTTTTCCTTTTGGCGCTGATTCCTGCAGCTTTTTCTTCACTTCTTCCACGTTTATTCCCTCCTTCCTGACGGACCATCATAGGATTGTTGCCGCACTGCACGTACAAGCCAACGCTATTATACCTTAATTACTTTGTGAATTAAAGCAGGTGTAAAGAAAGAGCGGGTAGAAATGAAGGGAAAGAAAGCATGACAGGGCTCTGACAGCCAGAAATCTCGCCGATGATCAGACGGACTTGGGGGCGCCAGGCCAGCGTGGACCGTGACAGTCGTGCAACAAAAAGCGCATGTCTTGAATCATAAGGAGGGACCCGGTTGAAAAAACTGCTGCAGGGAATGTTCTTCGGGTTATCCCTGATCCTGCCCGGCATGAGCGGGGGGACGGCATTTGTGATGATGGGCATGTACACCCGCGTGCTCGATGATTTGTCTTCTTTAAATTTTAAACCGTATCTGGGCTTTGGCCTGGGAACCGGGGGCGGTCTTCTCCTCTGGGCTTTTGTGGTCAGCCACCTGCTGGAAACATGGCCGGGCCCCGTGCATGCCTTTCTCCTGGGAGCCCTGTGGGCTTCTGCCCCTCTCCTTTTGAAAGACCGTGACCAGCGGTTGCACACACCTTTCACCGCCATGCGGAGTGTTTATCTTCTGGCGGGATTATTGCTGGGTCTGGCCATCGCCGTAGAGCCCCTGGCCGTTTTCCAGTTGGGGAATCCCCGTGCGTATCCAGTCGTTTTCCTGGCCGGCGTCATTTCCAGCGCAACCATGCTGATCCCCGGGGTCTCAGGCAGCGCGGTGCTGCTGATCCTGGGGATGTACTATGAAATCCTGGGCTTCCTGCGCCAGTTTGCCTGGCTTCCGCTGGGCATCTTTGTCCTGGGTTGTGTCCTGGGCATCCTCGGCCTGGCACGCTTCCTCCATTTTTTCTACTTGCGTTACCGGTCATTTTTTTCTTTTTTTGTTGCCGGGCTGATCATTGGTTCGGGACGCACCCTGTTTCCAGCAGAAATAACCCCTGCTGTCTTTCTCGCCGCGGCAGCAGGGGCTTTGATCGTCACAAAATGGGGTGGGAACAATTGATGAATATGACGATAAGGTTTAGTCAGGAACTACTGCTGTTTCCCTGCTTGCCCTCAGCGAACATAGGATTTGCCTTCATGAGAAGGCGCGCAGGGGTTTCAGCAAAGACGACTCAAACTCTTTGAGCGAGCGTAGCGAGGGAGTTTTTGAGGCGGCCTGAAACCCCGAGCACCGAAACAATATTTGTCGCAAATCCAGTGAGTCGAGGGCAAGCAGGGAATAGGAGTTCATTCCTGAGCAAGCTTGATCGCCAGGTTTACGAATAGTCTTGATTTGCCAGGCGGTTCTTAAATTCTTCCTCCGCCAGGCTGAAGGCTTCTTTGCGTGTTTTGATCCTGCCTTCAGCTTGCGCTTCGGCGATCGCTTCCAGGATTTCCATGGAGAGGGGACCCTGTTCGATGCCCAGCAGCGACAAAACTTCTTCCCTGGTGATCAGGGCCGGAGACTGCACGAAGCGTTCCTTGACGATGAAATAACGGTGCAGCAAGCTGTTTAGAAAACTGCGATAATCTGCTGGTGAAGGCAGGGAGAGCCGATGCCTGGCTCCAGGGTCACCGAGCAGCGCCAGGTAGTCGGCGAGGGAGAAAAGGAGAATCCCGGGCGCTTCATTCCCCAGGGTTTTATAAAACCTGTAGAGGGTTCGGGCTGTTCGATTGGGATACCTGTAGAGCTTTAACGGAGCCTGGTAGTGGGTACATGCCTGCAGCAAGAGGTTTTTCTCCGCGCGGTTCAGGCGCAGTCGGCGGCTGAAGCGATACAGGTACCCGCCGGCTTTGTTGGGCTGGTAATAATCCGCCCCTTCCTGTTCCAGGCTGTTGCCCGTTTCCGCGTCCTTGATGTTGTGAAAGATCGCCGCCAGCTTTAAAATCTTTGCCCGCGGCCAGTCCATGGATAGTTCTTCTGCCAGGTATTTTCCCAGCTCGTATTTCCACTGCGGGGAAAAAGGCAGCGTTTCCATGAGTTTTTCCAGGTGGTGGAGGGTTTGCATGGACTGCTCCCAGCCCCTGGATTTCACCCTGGCTTCCGAAGCGGCCAGCTGCTTTTCCAGGTGTGGGAAAAGTCCCTCAATGAAATCGAGACGCTGCATCAGCCAGAGGTACTTCACGGAAGGATTGGCCAGGATCTTGCCCAGCTCCATCTTCAAGCGGTCATTGGGGACGCGATAAAGCAGGGGCCTGTGTTTTTTAAAGAGAACCGAGGTATAGGGCTCCAGGTCAAACTGCAGCTGGGAAGCAAAGCGAATGCCCCGCACCATGCGCAGCGGGTCATCAAGAATAACCTCTTCGCTGACAAGGCGCAGCTGGCGTTTTTCCAGGTCCTTTCTCCCACCAAAGGGGTCCAGGAGATGCTCCTGCCAGTCGCTGCCCTGGGATAGTTTTTCCAGGGGCAGCGCCATGGCGTTCACCGTAAAATCACGGTTTTTCAGGTCTTCATGAATGCTGTTCCCGCGAATGACCCCGATATCAACCTGCCAGTGGTGCTCTTCCCAGTCCAGCGTTACCCGGGCCGTGGAATGGTCCAGGTTCAATTCGTAATAATTGCCGCCCGTTGCTTCTGCCAGGTCCATCCCGATGGTGCGAGGATCCAGGCTGGAAACCAGGTCCAGGTCATGGCTTCCCCGTTTTAAAAAAACATCCCGCAAGAATCCTCCGACAATATAAAGAGAGACATTCCTATTGCGGGCCGCTTGGAGAAGCTGTTCTGTAAAAGGGATCACGTCAATCACCCTGTTAATCTTTATTTAATGTCCCATTGCTGGAATCATTCGCCAAAATCTCGCCGGTTCCTTTCCCGGGCCAAAATTTCACCCCGGGAACAAATGCGGCAAGAAAAAGGTAAATGCACGCCAGATGATGAATACTTTAAGATAAGACCACAGCAGATTAATCATAGAAAAAGGAGGCGGTCCTGGTGCGCAAAAAGTTTCTCTACAGGCAGTGGCTTCTCTTCATCATTTTCCTGGTGATTGGCATCTGGAGTATTGTAAGCTCTTTCACCCATGCTGGCGGTTTCTTGTTGTCCTCTTTCTTTATCGGTATCGTCCAGATCCTGGCGTCCCTCTTGTTTTTGAAGTGGAACATCTTCGAAGGATATTGACCGGGGCATTCAAGTTTTGGGCGAATAGATCACGGCCAGGATGCGCGTTTCATCACCTTCTACGCACTGCACCTTGTGCGGGATCTCCGAGTTAAAATAGATGGAATCTCCCGGGCCCAAAACATCGACATGCTCTCCCAGGAGCACCTCCATTTTCCCCTCCAGGACAAAAATAAATTCTTCTCCCTCGTGGCTGTAGGCATGGCGGTCCTTGCGGGTTGCAGGTTCCAGGATCACGATAAAGGGCTCCATGTGACGGTCTTTTAACTCAAAGGCCAGGGATTCGTAGGAATATCCGTATTTTACGCCCTGTCGGGAAGCAACCCGGGAAACAGGGCGTCTTTCATCATGTCGCACGATGGTAAACCGGGCATTTTGGCCCGCGCCAAAGAAATACCCCATGTCCACCTCCAGGGCCCGGGCAATTTTCCCCAGGGTTCCCAGGGGAGGAGAAATCAGGTGGTTTTCAATCTGTGAAAGCAGGGCGGTGGAGAATCCTGTCCTCTCCGCGACCTGCTGCAGGGTTAATTTTTTTTCCTGCCTTAAGGCCTTGATCGCTTCCGCAACATTTATTTCATTTTGCTCCTGGTAGGGCACGGGCTACACCTCCTGTTTTTCCCGGTAATTGATCCCGCAGTGGAGCGCCTGGATCATGGGGGGAATGAGTTTTTGTTTTTCTTCCTGGAAGAGTGACTCCAGGGCCGCTTCCACCGTTTTAAAGTCGACCACGCTGCTGGCCGCCAGGAATGCTCCCAGCACGACCATGTTGGCCATCTTGTGCTGACCCACCTCCTGGAAAGCCAGCTCACTGGCCGGCAGGCAGATGGTTTCCAGGTCATCCCGGGTGAGCAGATCTTCCTCGACGAAGGAAGTGTTGACCACCAGGAGGCCGCCTTTTTTGATTTTATCCTGGAACTTCAACAGGGAGGGTTTGCTCATGGAAACCAGCCCGCAGGGCCGGTCAGCCAAGGGGGAGCCAATGGTTTCCGAAGAAATAACCACGGTACAGTTGGCTGCCCCGCCGCGCATCTCCACCCCGTAAGCAGGCATCCAGGTGACATGCCTGTCTTCCATCATCGCAGCCTGGGCCAGGATATCGCCAATGAGCAAGATCCCCTGCCCGCCGAACCCGGAAAGGATCACATCATAATACATCGTTCCACCTCTTTCTTTACAAGTAGTCCGGGGCTGTTCTTTCCTTGAAGGTGCCAAGGGGGTAATACGGCATCATTTCCTCTTCCATGCGTTCTACACTCTGCTGGGGATTCATCCCCCAGTTGGTCGGGCAGGCGGAGAGAAATTCCACAAAACTAAACCCCATGTTCTTTAGCTGCATATCGAATGCTTTGAACACGGCCTTGCGGGCTTTTTTTACGTGGGCGGCCGTGTGGAGAGAAACCCGGCAGGCAAAGGCAACACCTTCCAGGGTGGCCAGCATCTCCGCCATGCGAATGGGGTATCCATCGGTTTGAAAATCCCTGCCGTAAGGGGAGGTGGTCGTTTGTTGACCCAGTAAAGTCGTCGGAGCCATCTGCCCTCCGGTCATCCCATAGACATTGTTGTTCACGAAAATCACCGTGATATTTTCCCCCCGGTTGGCCGTATGCACCACTTCGGACATCCCGATGGCTCCCAGGTCACCGTCTCCCTGGTAGGTAAAAATCACGTTTTGGGGCAACACCCTTTTAAACCCTGTTGCAACGGCTGGAGCGCGCCCGTGGGGCGCCTCACAGACGTCGATATGGATATAATCATAGAGAAAAACACCGCAGCCTACGCCCGGGATCCCGATGGTTTTTTCCCGGACCTGGTAATGGTCGATGGCTTCACAAATCAGCCGGTGGACCGTTCCGTGATGACAGCCGGGGCAGAAATGGAACGTCGTATCGATTAACGCTTCGGGTTTAGCAAACACTTTTTGCAACGTGATCCCCTGCCTTTACAAAATTTTCTATCTCCTCCAGAATCTCCAGTGGTGACGGAATCCCCCCGCCCGGCCTGGCCATCAGGCGTGCCTGGCAGCCCGGGGAAAGGGAAAGGCGAACATCGTCCCACATCTGCCCGGTGTTCATTTCTACGGTAAGTACTTTCTTAACCGTTTGGGTGGCTTCATAAATGGTCTTTCCTGGAAAAGGAAAGAGCGAGATGGGCCGGATCATCCCCACACGGATACCCTTGCCTCGGGCCAGGCGCACCGCAGATTGAACGATCCGGGAACAGGAGCCGAAGGAAACCACCAGGATGTCCATAGCGTCTTCCAACTCGGCCTCAACCAGGGTATCGGCATCCTGCAGTTTCCTGTACTTTTCCTGCAGGTGCCAGTTGTGTTTTTCCATTTCACCATCTTTAAGATAAAGCGATTTAATCAACTGGGGGCCCCTCCCCCTGGCGCCCCGCAAAGCCCAGGGTTTATCAAGATGCTGGATCTTGGGATCGCTGAGCCGCACCGGCTCTTTCATCTGACCCAGGATGGCATCTCCCAGGATCATCGCCGGGTTCCGATACTTGTCAGATAGTTCAAAGGCCTTGATGGTCAGGTCATACATCTCCTGGACCGAGTTGGGCGCGAGGACGATCAGCCTGTAGTCTCCATGGCCTCCCCCCCGGGTGGCCTGCCAGTAATCCCCCTGGGAGGGGGCAATGCCGCCCAGTCCGGGGCCAATACGGGTAATGTTTACCACCAGTCCCGGGAGCTCCGAACCCGCCATGTACGATAAACCTTCCTGCATCAAAGAGATCCCCGGCCCCGAGGAAGAGCTCATCGCCCGGGCGCCTGCAGCCGCCGCGCCTAACAGCATGTTGATGGAAGCGACTTCACTTTCCGCCTGGATGAAGATGCCCCCTTGCTGGGGAAGGCGCTGGGAAAAGTACTCCGGAATATCGTTTTGCGGGGTGATGGGATATCCGAAATAATAATGGCACCCGGCCATTAAAGCACCCTCGGCCAGGGCCACACTCCCTCTCATCATGATCCGCTCACGCATGTTCTTTTTTCGCCCCCTTTTTTTCCCTGTAGACTTCGATCAGTACATCGGGACACACTTCAGCACAGAGAGAACAGCCCACGCAGGCTTTTTCCGGATCATCTTTCACATGGGCCGGATTGTAGCCAAGGATGTTGATCTGTTCCGTGTTGATGTAAATCAGCTCCCGGGGACAGGAATCGACACAGTACCTGCATCCCTTGCATCCCTCGTGGTGAATGACGATTTTGCCCAATCTTATTCCTCCTTTTAAGGCCTGTAGAGCATTTTTAAAACCCGGTGAAAGCGATCCAGGTCCTGCAGGACCATTTCATGGGTCCGCTCCAAACTTTCGGCAAGCATGATCATCTTTTCCCGGGATAAATTCCCGCAGTTGCGGTGGAAGGAAAGGTAAAAGTAGAGGTAGTTTTCCAGCAATCCCGCTGTCGAAGCTGATAAAACAGGCGGTCGCACTTCAGCAATGGGCGTTTTTAACAGCTTCAGCAGGCGCAGGTGCCAGTCCAGGCTGCCCGGCATCCACTGATCCGTCAGGGAGGCAATCGCCAGCAAAATCTCTTCGATGGAGAGGTAATACTCGTAAAAATAGCTGCCCAGCTTCAGCAAAAGCCGGGGATCCTCACCGGCCGCCAATTCGCCTCTGAGGGAGTTAACATACGCCACCAGTGGAGCCATCTCCACCTGGTTCCTGGTAATCATCTCCATGATCCGGGAAAAACGCTCCGGCGAAGGGACGTAGCGCCGGTCGTACTTGCGGGTTACGCTTTTCATCGTTTCACCGCGCTTTGCAGCACACAGCCGATTTTTTAAAGCTTTTTTGATTATACCTTCACCGGGTCGCAAAAAGCAACCGAAAATTAAGATAATCGGCCGTCTAAGCCGGGGGTAAGAAAAAACCCCCGACGCCGGGGGCGATATCTTGGGATCAAGGGCCGTGATCCTCGGGGAGTGTAATGCGGAAAAAAGCATCACAGCTTTGCCCCGGGGATCCGCTGACTCAGATACCCCGGAAGAGTAAGACGGGACGACTGGAGCGGCGAACCACGGCGTCAGCCGTGCTTCCAATCAATAAGTTTGCAAAATAACCCAGGCCGCGGGTCGGCATGGCGATCATGGTTACACCCTCAAATTCAGCGATATCGTTGATCTGCTGTGATGCGACCCCAGTGGAAATCTTGAACTCCACATCCACACCCCTGGCCCTGAACTTTTCCTCCCATGTCTGCAGGTGCTTTTTGGCATTCTCTGTCTGCTTTTTGATATCTTGCTCTGTTTGTCCCTTTTCAATCACATGCAGCAGGATAACCCGGTGCAGCTTCTCCGCATTGTCCAGGAATTTCTGGTAAACCGCTTCAGCGGACTCGGAAAAGTCTGTCGGCAGCATCACCGTGGCCCATTTTTGTAAAAAGATCGGAATACGGCGGGTCTTCTCACCCAGCGTGATGAATTTTTCCACGAGGATGGGTTTCTTGGACAGGCGGACCAGCTCCTTTACCGTGCTGCCCAGGAAGATTTCCCGAATAATACTCTCACCGATGGAGCCGATTAAAATTAGATCCACGTTTTCTGCATCGGCTGCTTTCACGATCTCTTCCGAAGGGTTTCCTTCCGTGATCAAGAGCTTCACGCCGATGTTTTCTTGCTCGATGGCCTTAATCTTGTCCTCCAACCTCCTGGCAAACCTCTCCTTGTACGCGCTGACTTCTTCACCGCGAAGGGACTCCATGTTGATGGCATGCACGATGAGCAGGTCCTGCAGCCCCATTTTTTTTAGGTCGGGGATGCAGTTAAACAATTCCAGGGCTGCAGAAGATGAGTCCATGGCTAAAAGCACCTTTTTGAACATGGCCTGATCGGACATAAAACCCAGCTCCTTTCCATCCTAACTCTTCTAATGATAGTATTCCCTCAATCGCTCTTTTTTCCTGCCGTGGGAAAAACACTTTTTTCCAGGCATAGTTTGGCCTGCTGCAGTTGATTCGCCAGGGCGGCGGTTGATGTCCCTCCCCGGCAGGTTCGCGCTTCAACCGCCGCGCGGGGCTTTAAACGATCCACTGCCTGCTGCTCTTGGAGGCGCGGATGGAAACTGGAAAGCTCTTCCGCGGTCAGCTGCCGCAGCGTTTTCCCTTGATCAAGGCAGTAACGCACGACAGCCCCAACGATGCCGTGGGCCTCTCGAAACGGCACCCCTTGCCCGGCCAGGTAGTCAGCCAGTTCCGTCGCGGTGGAAAAATCCTGGTCTAACGCTTGTTCAATGTTGTCCCGCTTGATTTCCAGGGAAGAGAGCATGGCAGGAAAGATCTTTACAATGGTCTTCACCGTATCCACGGTGTCAAAAAGGGGCTCCTTATCTTCCTGCATGTCCTTGTTGTATGCTAAGGGCAGTCCTTTAAACACCGTGAGCAAGGCAACCAGGTTGCCGTAAACCCGGCCTGTTTTACCCCGCACCAGCTCTAAAAAGTCCGGGTTTTTTTTCTGGGGCATCATGCTGCTTCCCGTGGCAAAATCATCACCGAGCTCGATAAAGGAAAACTCCTGGGAGGACCAGATGATCAGCTCTTCGCTCAGCCGACTGAGGTGCATCATGAGCAGCGCTGCATGGGAAATAAACTCGATCACGAAATCGCGATCGCTCACCGCGTCCATGCTGTTCTCATAGAGATGATCAAAACCCAGCTCTTGCGCAACAAATTCCCGGTCAATGGGAAAGCTGGTACCGCTGAGGGCGCCGGAACCCAGGGGCATCAGGTCGGCCCGCTTGTAGAGATCTCCGAAACGTTCCCGGTCACGCTGGAGCATCCAGAAATACGCCATGAGGTGATGAGAAAGTAAAACCGGCTGTGCGCGCTGCAGGTGAGTATAGCCGGGGATAATCACTTCCTGGACATGCTCGGAGAGCCTGAGAAGCTCTGCCTGGAAAGAGCGAAGCAGGTGCTCCACAGCGATGATTTCCTTTTTCACAAAAAGATGCACATCCAGCGCCACCTGGTCATTGCGGCTGCGGGCGGTGTGCAGTTTGCCCCCTGCAGGTCCGATGAGTTCAATCAAACGTTTTTCCATGTTCATGTGAATATCTTCCTGGGTCAGGTCAAAGGGAAAGGTGCCTTCTCCCAGCTCCCTTTGAATTGTTTCCAAGCCCTGTTCGATCAGTGCCCCGTCTTCCGTTGAAATGATCCCGGTTCGCACCAGCATCCGGCAGTGCGCCAGGCTGCCCGTAATGTCCTCTTCGGCCAACCTCCTGTCGAATGGAAGGGATGCCGCAAAAGCCTCCATTTCTGCGTGAAGTCTTTTTTGGAAGCGCCCTCCCCAGGGCTTGGTCGAATCCTTTTCACTTTCTGTAGAAAAAGAATGATCTTGCTCGTTCCCGGAACTCAATTTTCTTTTTCCACCTCGTCTTTCCAGGTTTGCCGCAACATTCCATCTACCTGGAGCGGCAACCCATAAAGATTAATAAAACCACCCGCATCTTTTTGATCGTAGAGGTCATCGGCTTCGAATGTGGCCAGCTCAGGATGGTAGAGGGAAAAAGGCGACTTGCGAGCGACCAGGCTAATGTTTCCCTTGTAAAGCTTGAGTTTTACCTCACCTGTGACCTTCTGCTGGGTCTCCTCGATAAATGCATCCAGGGCCTTACGCAGGGAAGAGTACCAGGTGCCGTTATAAATGATTTCGGCATATTTCAAGGCAACCGTTTCCTTGTAGTGCAGGGTTTCCCGGTCGATGGCCAGGTGTTCCAGTTCCCGGTGGGCAAAATACAGCAGCGTCCCTCCCGGCGTTTCATACACTCCCCTGGATTTCATCCCGACCAGGCGGTTTTCCACGATATCTGTACGACCAATGGCATGCTTGCCGGCGACTTCGTTGAGCCGGGTCAGCATCTCCACAGGTTCCAGCGATTCACCGTTTAAGCCCACGGGGACCCCTTTTTCAAAGGTGATCTCGATCACTTCAGGCTCTGCAGGCGCCTCCCGGGGAGAACGGGTCAAGAGAAACATTTCCTGCGGTGGTTCCTGGGCCGGATCTTCCAGGATGCCCCCTTCGTAGCTGATGTGCCAGAGGTTCCGGTCCATGCTGTAGGGTTTTTCCGCCGTAACAGGCACGGGAATCCGGTGGCGCGCAGCGTATTCCAGGGCATCATGCCGAGACCGGATCGCCCAGATCCGCCAGGGCGCAATAATTTTTAATTGCGGGGCCAGGGCCTTGACGGTCAATTCGAAGCGAACCTGGTCGTTGCCCTTGCCCGTGGCTCCGTGGGCAACGGCTTCGGCCCCTTCATCCAGCGCAACCTGCACCATGGCCCGCGCGATCAGCGGTCGGGCAATCGACGTTCCCAGCAGGTACTTTCCTTCATAGACAGCGCCCGCTCGAAGCATGGGAAAAACATATTCTTCTAAAAATACGCGGCGCAGATCCTTAACGATAACCTGGGCCGCACCGGTATTCACCGCCTTTTCTTCCAGGCCGTCAAGCTCGCCGGCACCCTGGCCCAGATCCGCGGCGAAAGCAATGACCTCATACCCATATTCTTCGATTAACCATTTTAGAATGACGGAGGTGTCCAGACCTCCCGAATAGGCCAGGACGACTTTCTTTGGCATGTTATCACCCCTTCATATTTACATGATCAACGCCAGCAGGCCCTTCTGGGCGTGGAGCCGGTTCTCCGCCTGGTCCAGCACCACTGCACGATCTCCTTCCAGGACATCTATGGTAATTTCTTCTCCCCGGTAAGCCGGCAGGCAGTGCATGACCAGGGCCGCAGCAGAGGCTTGGTTTAAAAGCTGCTGGTTCACCTGGTAAGGTTCAAAAATTTGTTTGCGGGCCTCCTTCTCCTGGTCCTGTCCCATGCTGGCCCAGACATCGGTATACACAACATCAACACCTTCGACGGCCTGGATCGGGTCTTCCGTGACCAGGACCTGGCCTCCCCAGCGGCGGCTGTTTTCTTTTGCCCGCTCCACCACTTCCCTTTTGGGCCCATGGCCGGGGGGCGCGCCAACCCGGATCTCCATGCCCATGCGGGAACACCCCAGCAGCAGCGAGTGGGCCACATTGTTTCCGTCTCCCACATAACCCAACTTAACACCGTGCAAGCGTCCGAGCTTTTCTTCAATGGTCAGCAAATCAGCCAAAACCTGGCATGGATGCAGGTAGTCCGTCAGGGCGTTGATCACTGGAACCCCGGCATGTGCAGCCAGCTCTTCCACCTGCTCGTGTTCGAACGTACGTACCATGATCCCATCGACATAGCGAGAAAGCACGGCGGCAGTGTCGCGTATTGGCTCTCCCCGTCCCATCTGCAGTTCCTGACTGCTGAGAAAGAGCGCATAGCCACCGAGCTGCCACATGCCCACTTCGAAGGATACACGGGTCCGGGTGGAAGGTTTTTGAAAAATCATGCCCAGGGTTTTGCCTTCCAGGAGATGATGGGGTTCACCGCGCTGCTGTTTTTCCTTAAGTTTTCGGGAGAGCTCGAGGACAGCTGTTATCTCCTCGGGCATCAAATCCTGCAGGGTTAAAAAATGCCGACCGCACAATGATTCCACTGGCGACAACCTCCTTCTGAGAAAATTGCTCGCTGCCTTTTACGGCTTGCTTTCCTCGAAAATTTCACGCAAAATATTTACCGCTTGTTCAAGTTCTTCTTCCGCTACGTTCAGGGGGGGCAGCAAGCGAAGAATCTTTTCTCCGATACAATTGATCAGCAGGCCTTTTTCCATGGCCCGGCTCTGGATCTGTTTGCCCTGATCCTTGACCTGCACTCCAATCATCAGGCCCAGGCCCCGCACTTCCTGGATCTCTGCCGGGAAGCGTTCTTTCAAGCGGGTGAGCCCTTGCACCAGCCGTTGGCCTTTGCCCCCAACCGTCTCCAGGAAACCTTCTTGTAAGAGCTGATCCATCACGGCCGTTGCCGCAGCGCAAACCACGGGATTTCCGCCAAAAGTGGATGCGTGGTCGCCCGGTGAAAATCCGGCAGCAACCGGATCGGTGCAGAGCATGGCGCCGATGGGCAGGCCCCCTCCCAGGGACTTCGCCAGGGTAAAAATATCCGGGGTAATCCCGTAGTGCTCGTACGCAAAGAGCTTACCGCTTCTGCCCATGCCGCACTGGATTTCATCAAAAATCAAAAGCAGCTTGTATCGCTCGCACATTTCCCTGATGGCAGACATAAACTCCCTTGTGGCGACGTGCACGCCCCCCTCACCCTGCACCGGTTCCAGCAGCACGGCACAGGTATAGCGGTTCACCTGGCTGGCAAAGGAGTCCGCGTCATTAAAATCCCCATAGCGGAAACCGGGCACCAGGGGTTCAAAACCCTGGTGAAATTTTGATTGCCCCGTTGCGGTAATGGTAGCCAAAGTCCTGCCGTGAAAGGAGTTCTTGGCCGTGATGATCTCGTGCTTCTCCGGCCCGTGCTGCTGCTTGGAATATTTACGTGCCAGCTTGATCGCCGCTTCGTTGGCTTCAGCTCCGCTGTTGCAGAAAAAAACCTTGTCTGCTGCGGAGGATTCGACCAGCCGCCGCGCCAGTTCTACCTGCGGCCCGGTGTAATAAAGGTTAGACGTGTGGATGAGTGTATGCAACTGCGCAGTCGCTGCCTCTACGGCAGGCCGGAAACAGTGCCCCAGGCCATTGACCGCCAGCCCACCGACAAAATCCAGGTACTCCTTACCTCCTTCATCCCAAACCCTCGTCCCTTCTCCTTTAACCAGGTACGGGTTCACGCCGGGCTGCCGGTTGTATGTATTGATGATGTATTTTTTCTCCTCTTCCTGGATCAACAGCCGCACCTCCTTCGTTTGATAACTAGCAGCGCTCTCGCTATTCTACCATGGTACCAATACCAGTGTCGGTGAAAATTTCCAGCAGCATGGAATGGCTCAAGCGGCCATCAATAATATGCGTCCTGGATACACCGCTGTTCAAGGCCCGAATACAGGCCTCAACCTTGGGGATCATGCCCGAGGATATGCTCCCGGAAATGATCATATCCCTCGCCTGCTGGCGCGTCACGCTGGAGATCAGGGTTTCCTGTCTGCCCGGCACTTCCAGGATACCCTCCACATCGGTGAGCAGAATCAGCTTTTCTGCTTGCAGCGCCGCAGCCAGCTCACCCGCCACATGATCGGCGTTAATATTCAATCCATCTCCTTCCAGGCTCACAGCGACCGGTGCGATGACGGGGATATAGTTGTTTTTGCTCAATATTTCAATCACCGTGGCGTTGATTTCCGTCACGTCTCCCACGTAGCCCAGTTCAACATACTGTTCCGCACCGTCAACGTATGCCTGGGTCGGGGGCCTTTTGCGAGCCACCAGAAGATTGCTGTCCTTTCCGCTGAGCCCCACGGCTTTTCCTCCATGGCGGTTCAGGAGGTTTACCACTTCCTTGTTAATCTTGCCGACGAGCACCATTTCCACCATCTCCATGGTTTCCCGATCGGTCACACGCAAACCACCGACAAAACGGCTATCAATGCCCAGCCGGTCCAGCAAGGACGTGATTTCCTTCCCTCCGCCGTGAACCACGATGGGGTTAATCCCGATATACTTTAACAGCACGATATCCTGGGCCACAGAGTGTTTCAGCTCATCGCTGACCATGGCCTGACCACCGTATTTAATCACAAATGTTTTGCCGTGGAAGCGGCGGATATAAGGGAGAGCCTCGATCAGCACCTGGGCTTTTTCGATCAACTGCTCCATTCCTTGATGCTCCATCCATCATCATCCCTCTCCTGTCAGCTTCTGTAGTCGCTGTTGATGGTTACGTAGTCATAACTCAGGTCACAGCCATAAGAGGTCAGTTCTTCCTCCCCGGCATGGAGATGAATAAATACAGGTATTTCTCGTTTTTCCAGGACCTTTTTGGCCCTGGTTTCATCAAATATCACGCCTGTGCCCTGCCTGGTCACCTGGACGTCCCCCAGGAAAATATCCACGGCGGAAGGATCAAATGCAGCCCCGGAATAACCCATGGCCGTGATCAGGCGCCCCCAGTTGGCATCTTCC
>SL_3KL_010_SEDDRAFT_10003389_pt1 | contig 14471 bp, 9 predicted proteins | sample SodLakKL_010_SED_2_FD_10381 | JGI IMG/M metagenome (IMG submission 10381)
TCGCAGCCGGGCGGCGGTATCCTCGCGCCGATAGCGAGTCAGGTGTGAAGGCCCGCCGTTATAGGCGGCGTAGGTGGCGCGCACCAGGTTATCGCGACCGCCGGGATGCTCGTGTTCACCCCGGCGCAAGGCATAGTCGACCATGTAGTGTTCGAGAATTTCGATCCCGGCGGCCACGTTGTATTCGACTTCCGCTTCGAGCCGCTCGATGTCATAAAGGCCGCGCCAGACCCTGCCCATGATCTGCATCATGCCGATGGCGCCGACCGGTGAGCGAATCACTTGCGGCTCATCGACCGGGCCCACGTAGTGACGCCAGCAGCTTTCCTTCCAGGCGGTGGCCCGGACCAGTGGATCGAACAGATCCAGAAACGCTTCCGGCACCCGGCTACCGCCACCCAGACGGGCATCGACCTTGAAGTCGAGCAGGCGATTGACCATTGACAGGTAATCGTCGAGAAATGCCAGTCGGGGCACCAGACCGCGCAACGCCTCACCCGGCGACGGAGTGGCGGCCCAGGCGCGCGGGAAAAGCCAGCCCCCGTGGCGAGGCGCTTGATGTCCGGCGATATCGTTATCGGTTGGGGACAATCCGGCAAAGCCGAACAGGGCGCGCATTTGCGGGTCCACTCCCAGTGGCAGCGGGGTCAGCCGCAAAGGCGCCCGGTCTTCGAGCAGCAGTCGGACCAGTCTGCGCAATCCATCGCGGCTGATGTCCACGCCGTATTCCGGACCCAGTTCATCCAGCGCGGCCAGCGCATCGGCGCCGCTGATGAATCCGGCCAGGCGCAGATCGAAGCCGTTTCCAACCGGGTCGTTGGCCAGCAACGGGCGCAATTGCTGCCAGGTATCAAGGAACAGGGTTCGAACAGGGTCGGCCTGATCTTCGTCCGAGGCTAGCGCCCGGGCAATACGCCAACGTGCATCCACCAGGACGGCAAGCAGGTCGAGCGCATCTTCCCGGCTTTCGGTCTGGCCGGCCAGCTCGACCAGGATCACGGTAAAGAATCCGTCCAGTTCGTCCTCGATCCGCTGCCACTGTTGCAATTCCTCGGGATCAAGAACGGGTTCCTGCACACCAGGCGGCGCCGAAGTGACCCGAAATGCCAGATTCACGACCATGCCTTCATCGAGCATGTCGATCGTTGCGATACGCCCACGTTCGGCAAGGCGAGGCGGCTGACCGGAACGAGCGGGCAGAAACTCACCGATCAGGGCGTCGAGTTCGGCCAGGGCATTGGCCAGGGATATGTTCATGGTGTCCAGCCGGGGCAGGACCAGGTGGTCGGCCAGTATCCTTGAAGGGCCGGTCAGCAGGCCGGGCCGGCCGTCGGCGCCGACGACCTCCATGCGCTCGGGGAAGAATCGAACAGCAAGGCCATTTTCGACCACCCGGGCGCTCAGGACTACCCGCAGCCTGGAGTCGATCGGGCGTGGTCCGGTGCAGCGACCCATGATATGCGCACCGGAGTGGGCGCGCATGGACAGATCCAGTTCCAGCAGACCGGAATCGGTTGTTGCGGTCAGATTATCGAGATCCAGACGATTGCAGCTGTCGGCCGACAGACTGGCGCGACCCTCGCGATCAAGCCCCAACGCTTCGCCGGCCAGTTCGGCCAGGAAGGTCGGGGGAATATTCAGCGGCACGTCCAATGCTTGTTCGGCACGAGCTGAAAGGGTCAGCAGCAACAGGGTGAATGCTGAAAGCAATCCGGTTTTCACACTCCAGTTCATCGCCTGCCCACGGTCCTTGTAATCCCGACGCGAGCTTTGAACCCGGTGAATCGATTCAGTTCGACGCTTTCTCCTTGGCCAGGCGTCGCCAGGTATCCACCACGGTATCCGGATTGAGTGACATGCTTTCGATCCCCTGATCCATCAACCACTGGGCCAGGTCGGGATAGTCCGATGGTCCCTGGCCGCAGATGCCGATGTACTTGCCCTGTTCACGACAGGTCTTGATGGCCATGGCCAGCAACGCCTTGACCGCGCCGTCACGTTCGTCAAAGCGGTGGGCGACCAGCGCCGAGTCACGATCCAGGCCCAGGGTCAACTGGGTCATGTCGTTTGAACCGATTGAAAAGCCATCGAAATATTCGAGGAATTCACTGGCCAGCAAGGCATTGCCGGGCAACTCGCACATCATGATCAGTTTCAGGCCGTTGTGACCACGCTTGAGTCCGAATTCCTCCAGCACGGCGACCACTTCGCGAGCCTCTTCGACGGTACGAACGAACGGAATCATGCACCAGACATGATCAAGCCCCATGTCCTCGCGAACCTTTTTGAGGGCACGGCATTCCAGTTCGAATGCCGGCTTGAACTTGTCATCGACATAGCGCGAGGCGCCGCGCCAGCCGATCATGGGATTTTCCTCATCGGGTTCGTAGGGCTCGCCGCCGATCAGGTTGGCATATTCGTTGGACTTGAAGTCGGACATGCGCACGATCACCGGATGCGGGCCAAACGGTGCGGCAATGGTGGCAATCCCCTCGGCCAGCTTGTCGATGTAGAAACTGACCGGGTCGGCATAGCCGGCGATGCGGCGGTCAATCTCGCTGCGTACATCATCGCTCTGGGTGTCGTATTCGAGCAGGGCGCGCGGATGAATGCCGATCATGCGATTGATGATGAATTCCAGGCGGGCCAGGCCGATTCCGTGGTTGGGAATCTGGGCGAAGTCGAATGCCCGGTCGGCATTGGCCACGTTCATCATGACCTTCAACGGCGCTTCGGGCATGTCATCCATGGTGTCCTCGGCCACGCTGAATTCCAGCTTGCCCTTGTAGATCACCCCGGTATCCCCCTCGGCGCAGGAAACCGTGACCATCTCGTTATCGGGAACACGATCCGTGGCATCACCACAACCCACGACGGCCGGAATGCCCAGCTCTCGGGCGATGATGGCGGCATGACAGGTTCGACCCCCGCGGTTGGTGACGATCGCCGAGGCGCGCTTCATGATTGGCTCCCAGTCGGGATCGGTCATGTCGGTGACCAACACATCGCCGGCCGCAATATCGTGCATCTGCTCCAGGCTCTGGATGACCCGGGCCTTGCCCTGGCCAATACGCTGGCCGATGGCGCGACCTTCCGAAAGGGCTTCTCCGGTCTGCTCCAGGCGAAAGCGTTCCATCGCCTGCCCGGCACGACTCTTGACCGTTTCCGGGCGGGCCTGGAGGATGTAGAGCTTGCCGGTCTGACCGTCCTTGCCCCACTCGATGTCCATGGGCCGACCGTAGTGGTCCTCGATGGTCAGGGCCATCTCGGCCAGGGCGGTGGCGTCGGCGTCGTCAATGGAAAACTTCTGGCGCAAATCCTCCGGCGTATCTTCCGTGGTCACGCCGCCATCGTCGGCAAACACCATGCGTGTAGCCTTGCTGCCAAGGGTCCGACGCAGCACGGCAGGCTTGCCTTCGCGCAGATTGGGCTTGAACAGGTAGAACTCGTCCGGATTGACCGCTCCCTGGACGACGCTCTCTCCAAGCCCGTAACTGGAGGTGATGAACACCACGTTGCGGTAGCCCGACTCGGTATCGAGGGTGAACATCACCCCGGCAGCCCCTTCACCGGCGCGCACCATCAACTGGATTCCGGCCGACAGGGCCACCTCGTGATGCTCGAAGCCATGGTGGACGCGATAGGCGATGGCCCGGTCGTTGTACAGACTGGCGAAGACGGCATGGATCTTTTCCAGGACCGCCTCGATGCCCAGCACGTTCAGGAATGTTTCCTGCTGACCGGCAAATGAGGCGTCCGGGAGGTCCTCTGCAGTTGCCGACGAGCGTACCGCTACCGCCAGATCTTCGCCGTAGCGCGATTGCATGGTTGCCCAGGCCTCGCGAATGGCGGTTTCCAGCGGTTCCTGGAGCGGGGTTTCCATGATCCACTGGCGAATCTGCTTGCCGGTTTCGGCCAGCTTGCGGGTATCTTCGGCATCCAGTTCGGACAGCGTGGCCTGAATGCGTTCGGCCAGTCCGGACTGGTCGAGAAACTCGCGAAACGCCGCCGCAGTGGTGGCGAAGCCGCCGGGAACGCTGACCCCGACATCGCTGAGCTGGGAGATCATCTCTCCGAGTGAGGAATTTTTGCCGCCGACCTGCTCCAGATCAGCCATGCCGAGCTCTTCGAGCCAGAGAATGTACTCAGTCACGGGGGGCCTGTCTTTCATTGGATTGGAAAGGACGTTATTGTAACCGCCACCGGACCGGAACGACCAATTACATGCGCAGAACCGTTTTCTTTGTCTCGGATGGTACCGCCATTACCGCTGAAACCTTCGGTCACAGCCTGCTGACCCAGTTCGGCGGGGTGGATTTTCGCCAGATCCGCCTGCCGTTCGTGGATACCGGGGAAAAAGTCCGCGATGCGGTGGCCCTGATCAATCGCGCCGCCGAGGCCGATGCCAATGAGCCGCTGGTATTCAGCACCATCGTCAACAGCGAGATCGGCCAGGAACTGGTCGACTGTGACGGCCATGTGTTCGACATGTTCGCCACCTTCATGGAGCCGCTGGAACGGGTGCTCGGAGTGGAGCGCTCACCGCAGGTCGGACAGGCCCATGGCATGGGCAATTCGCATACCTATGAAGACCGCATGGAGGCGACCAATTACGCCCTGGCCCACGATGACGGCATCAGCAAGAAACTCGATGATGCCGATGTCGTCCTGATCGGGGTGTCGCGCTGCGGGAAAACCCCGACCTGTCTATACATGGCGCTTCATTACGGCGTCAAGGCGGCCAATTATCCCCTGACCGAGGAAGATCTCGAGCAACCGCGCCTGCCGTCATTCATGCGTCAGCACCGCGCCAAGCTGTTCGGATTGACCATCGACCCCGAGCGCCTGTCCCAGATTCGCGAGAACCGGCGACCCGGCAGTCGCTATGCATCCCTCAAGCAGTGCCGGTACGAAACCGAAGCGGCCGAAGCCCTGATGCGTTCCGAGAAAGTGCCCAGTTTGTCGACCACGGATTCATCGGTCGAGGAGCTGGCCAGTCGAATTCTGCTTGAGTTGGGACTGCAACGCGATTTATTCTGACGGTCGGGACTTGCAACCGGCAAGCGCAATGCCCAGACTAACGTCTGGCCCAGCTTCGGAACCAACCGGCCGTGGCTGTGTCAGTAATTCCTGACTCTGTGAAAAATAAGAACCATTAACATCAACCGGGCTGAATTCTCTCATGCTGACCACCGCTCGCAATCTGCATCCACCGCCTCGGGTGCTCGCCCGTCGCCTGCCCGAGCTGCATAGCTCGGTATTTCGGGCGCTCAATGTGCTCTTGCCGGATGGCCTGGGGCGCAGTGACTGTCTTGTATCGCGTATTTCCAGCGGGCCGGACCTGTACCTGCAGGTCATCGAGCAGCATGACTACACCACCTTTCTGCGCCTGACCTACGTGATCGGTGATCAGCAGCAGCACAACCCGAATGCCCACATTCGCGTGTACCACGATGCCCGCATGGCCGAGGCGACCGCCTTCAGCCCCGAGCAGGGCATTCAGCGCCTGGCCGGGCCCGAGCTTCCGCTGCACGGCCTGGTGGTTCGCAACTGGCGCCTGAATCGTGCACTGCTGAAGTGGCTCGACTACCTACTGGCCCAGGGCCACAGCGCCAGCACACTGCAGCCATCCGAGGATTTGCCGCCGGGCAATGCACCGCTGTCGGAGCCGGAGCCGGCGGCAACTTGAGCGCTTTCAGACTGGTCGAATTGCTTCGGCTTGGTTACAATTGAATCAATAGCGGGTTGACCGGGCTGGTCGACCCTCTGACGAGCGGGCCGCGGATGTCATGATCCCGGCCTTTTTTGTATACCCGGAGGTCGTAACTTGTCCCGAATGAAGGCAATCTTGGCACTGGAAGACGGCACGACGTTTTCCGGTGTCGGGCTCGGCGCGCCAGGCATGAGCGTGGGCGAGGTGGTGTTCAATACCGCCATGACGGGCTATCAGGAAATTCTTACTGACCCCAGTTACGCTGGTCAATTGGTGACCCTGACAGCCGCTCATGTTGGCAATACCGGGGTCAATGAGGCCGATGCCGAATCGTTTCGGGTTCATTGCCGAGGGCTGATCATTCGTCAATATCCGCGCCGAATGAGCTCATGGCGTGCCGAAACGTCATTGCATGATTATCTGGTCAAACATGAGATCGGTGCGATTTCCGATCTTGACACCCGCAGCCTGACCATTCATCTGCGCGAAAACGGCGCCTGCAATGGCTGCATTCTGGTCGGTGACCAGGTCGACGCGGAAAAGGCGGTATCGCTGGCACGCGAGTGCGAGCCGATGCAAGGACGCGACCTGGCCGGTGAGGTGTGCATCGACGAGCCACAAACCTGGGACGAAGGGACGTTCCAGCTCGATACCGGTGCATTTCGAACCACCAGCGGCGCTCATCACGTCGTCTGTTTCGACTATGGGGTCAAGCGCAATATTCTCAGGCTGCTGGTCGATGCCGGCTGCCGGGTCACCGTGGTTCCGGCCAAGTGGCCGCTGGACAAGGTCATGGACTTGAAGCCCGATGGCGTGATGCTGTCCAACGGACCCGGCGACCCCGAACCCTGCGGTTACGCCATCGAGGCCATTCGTGAACTGATTGAGCGAAACATCCCGGTTTTCGGCATTTGCCTTGGCCATCAACTGCTGGCTCTGGCAGCCGGCGCCCGAACCGTGAAAATGAAATTCGGACACCACGGCGCCAACCATCCAGTCAAGGACCTCGACACCGGCCAGGTACTGATCACCAGCCAGAACCATGGTTTCGCCGTCGACGAAGACAGCCTGCCGTCCCACGTCATCCCGACCCACCGCTCACTGTTCGACGGCACTCTGCAGGGCATCCGTATCGAAGGCAAACCGGCCATGGGTTTCCAGGGTCACCCGGAAGCCAGCCCGGGTCCGCATGATCTCAGGCCATTGTTCGCGCGCTTCGTCGGCATGATTGAAGAGCCGAGTAACCACCCCCTGACCCCTGACCCCTGAAAGCACAGCCATGCCCAAACGCACAGATATCAAAACCATCCTCATCATCGGCGCCGGACCGATCGTGATTGGTCAGGCCTGCGAGTTCGATTATTCCGGAGTCCAGGCGGTCAAGGCGCTGCGCGAAGAGGGCTACAGGGTCATCCTGGTCAACTCCAACCCGGCGACCATCATGACCGACCCGGAGATTGCCGATGTGGTTTACATCGAGCCGATCCGCTGGGACGTGGTTCGCGACATCATCGAAAAGGAACGTCCGGATGCGTTGCTGCCCACCATGGGTGGACAGACCGCGCTCAACTGCGCCCTGGACCTGGTCCGCGAGGGGGTCCTGAAGGACTTTGGTGTCGAGATGATCGGCGCCTCACGTGAGGCCATCGACATGGCCGAGGATCGCGAGGAATTCCGCCAGGCGATGCGCGAGATTGGCCTGGAGTCCCCGGAGGCCGATGTCGCACACAGCCTTGAAGAAGCCATTGAAATCCAGCAGCGTATCGGATTTCCGGTCATCATCCGACCGTCGTTCACCATGGGCGGCTCGGGAGGCGGCATTGCCTATAACCGCGAGGAATTTGTCGAGATCGTAGAGCATGGCCTGGACTTGTCGCCGACCGACGAGGTGTTGCTCGACGAGTCGCTGCTGGGCTGGAAGGAGTTCGAGCTCGAGGTGGTGCGTGATTCGGCCGACAACTGCATCATCATCTGCTCGATCGAAAATCTTGATCCCATGGGGGTGCATACCGGCGACTCGATCACGGTCGCTCCGGCCCAGACCCTGACCGACAAGGAATACCAGGAACTTCGCAACGCCGCCATCGCCGTCCTGCGAAAGATCGGCGTGGATACCGGCGGGTCCAATGTGCAATTCGCGGTCAATCCCGACAATGGCCGGGTGGTGGTCATCGAGATGAACCCCCGCGTGTCGCGCTCCTCGGCGCTGGCCTCCAAGGCCACTGGATTCCCGATTGCCAAGGTAGCGGCCAAGCTGGCGGTTGGCTATACCCTTGATGAATTGCAAAACGAGATCACCGGCGGCGCGACTCCAGCCTCGTTCGAGCCCACGATCGACTACGTGGTCACCAAGATTCCGCGCTTTGCCTTCGAAAAATTTCCGGCCGCCAATGATCGACTGACCACCCAGATGAAGTCCGTGGGTGAAGCCATGGCCATTGGCAGGACTTTCCAGGAATCCCTGCAAAAGGCATTGCGCAGTCTCGAGACCGGCCTGAACGGAATGGATCCGGTCGAGATCGAACCCGGTGAGGCCGACGAGCTCACCATGCTCAGGCGAGAATTGCGTGAGGCCGGACCCGATCGGCTGCTGTACGTCGGCGAGGCGTTCCGCAGAGGATTGTCCTTCGAAGAGATTCACGCATTGACCCGGATTGACCCGTGGTTTCTGGATCAGATTGGCGAGTTGATCGAAACCGAAAAGGAAATCACCGAGCTGGGTCTGAACGGTCTGGATGATGGACGCTTGCTGAGATACAAGCGGATGGGCTTTTCCGATGCCCGCATCGCCGTGCTGACCGGTGTCTTCGAGGCTGAAATCCGGCAGCGCCGCGCGCGTGCCGATATTCGACCCGCGTATCGCCGGGTCGATACCTGCGCCGCCGAATTCGCCACCGAAACCGCCTACATGTACTCCACGTGGGGCGAGACTTGCGAAGCCAACGTCACCGACCGGCGCAAGATCATGGTGCTCGGTGGCGGACCGAACCGGATCGGGCAGGGCATCGAGTTCGACTATTGTTGCGTGCATGCCGCCCTTGCGATGCGTGATCTCGGCTACGAGACCATCATGGTCAATTGCAATCCGGAAACGGTCTCGACCGACTATGACACCTCCGACCGGCTCTATTTCGAGCCGTTGACGCTCGAAGATGTGCTTTCGATCGTGGAGACCGAGAAGCCCGAGGGCATCATCATTCAATTCGGGGGACAAACGCCGCTAAAACTGGCCCGTGCCCTGGAAGCGGCGGGCGCGCCGATTGTCGGCACCACGCCCGATTGCATTGATCTGGCCGAAGACCGCGAGCGTTTCCAGGCATTGCTCAACCGCCTTGGCCTGAAGCAGCCGCCCAATCGCACCGCCCGGGATATCGAAAACGCCATTCGGCTGGCCCGCGAGATCGGATATCCATTGGTCGTTCGACCCTCTTATGTGCTGGGTGGTCGCGCCATGGATATCGTCCACGGCGAGGAGGAGCTGCGCCGCTACATGAACGAGGCGGTCAAGGTGTCCAACGACTCACCGGTACTGCTGGATCGCTTTCTGGATCACGCCATCGAGGTCGACGTGGATGCCATTTGCGACGGTCAGCAGGTCATCATCGGCGGCATCATGGAGCATATCGAGGAAGCCGGTGTGCACTCGGGGGATTCCTCCTGCTCGCTGCCACCATTCTCGCTCCAGCCGGAGGTCATCACCAGGATCGCCGAGCAGACCCGGCAGATGGCCCTGGCGCTGAAAGTTGTTGGACTGATGAATGTTCAGTTTGCGGTGCGTGGTGACGACATTTTCGTCATCGAGGTCAACCCCAGGGCTTCGCGAACCGTGCCGTTCGTGGCCAAGGCGACCGGCACCTCGATCGCCAAGGTGGCGGCTTGCTGCATGGTCGGCAAGACGCTTCAAGCGCAGGGCGTTGACAAGGATCTCAGCTCACCGTTCTTCTCGATCAAGGAACCGGTCTATCCGTTCATCAAGTTTCCTGGTGTCGATCCCATTCTGGGCCCGGAGATGCGCTCGACAGGCGAAGCCATGGGCGTGGGGTCAAGTTTCGGAGCCGCCGTGGCCCGCGCCCAGCAGGGTGTCGGAATTCGGGTTGCATTCGAGGGGCGGGCTTTTCTGAGTGTGCGCGATGCCGACAAGGAACGCTTGCTGGAGGTGGCCCGCAAACTGACTGCAAGAGGGTTCGAACTGGTCGCCACCGGCGGCACCTGCCAGTTCCTGCTTGAAAACGGCATCGAGTGCGAATATGTCAACAAGGTGGTTCAGGGCCGCCCGCATATTGTCGACCGCATCAAGAATCGTGAGATTGACTACATCGTCAATACCACCGAGGGCCGCCAGGCGATCGCCGATTCCTATTCGATTCGACGCCAGGCCCTGCAGAACAAGGTCAATTATTCGACCACCATCGCCGGCGCCCGTGCGACTCTTGAGGCGCTGGATTACTGGGACCGGCGAGGCGTAAGCAGTCTCGCCGAGCTGTATCAGATCAAGGAGCAATCATGACTCAGACGCCGCTGACCCGGGAAGGCGCCGAGCGCTTGCGATCGGAGCTTGACCGGCTCAAGAAAAAGGACCGGCCGGCCGTGATCGAAGCCATTGCCGAAGCCCGCGCACACGGCGATCTCAAGGAAAATGCCGAGTACCATGCCGCGCGCGAACAACAGGGTTTCATCGAAGGTCGAATCCAGGCCCTGGAATCGACCCTTGGCCAGGCTCGCATCATCGATGTCGCCAGTCTCAATGCCGGGACCAAGGTGGTGTTCGGCGCCCGCGTGACTCTGCTCGAGGATGCCGATGGCGCCGAGGAAATCACCTGGCAGATCGTTGGCGACATGGAAGCCGATGTCGATGAACGCCGCCTGGCGATCAGCGCACCGCTGGCCCGTGCCCTGATCGGCACGGAAGAGGGCGATGTGGTCGAGTTTCAGGCGCCCAACGGCACTCGGGTCTACGAAATCCTCGAGGTCGCTTACGGCCACTGAAGTCGTGCTGAGCGTACTGATTCCCGAGCTCGATGCGTTGCTGGCCGAGTCCAGCCGGGTGCCGGGCCGACTGTCTCGTCTGCTTGAGCGCGGTGCTGAAAGATCCCTCCAGGAGGATGCCTTCCAAAGCCAGTTGCTGACCGGGCAGGCGTTAGCGGCCGCGCCCCTGACGCGCAGGCTGGATGCCGTTGACGACGCCGAAGGCATCTGGATGCGTGCCGATCCGGTCAGCTTCCAGCCTGACCTGAATGCGGTCTGGATTCAGCCGCAGGCACGACTGTCCCCGGGCGCTGCGCTGGTCACGGAATTGCAGGCAATGTTCGCCGACTTCGGCCTGCGCTTCGAGCTTCCAAATGCCGAGCGCGGTTACCTGCAACTTGACTCGCTGCCCGAGTGCGAATTCGAACCGCCATGGAACTTGACGGGGGTGAGCCTTGAAGATTTGATGCCCCGCGGCGAGGGGGCCGGTCGGTGGCGCAAGTTGCTCAGCGAGTGCCAGATCCTGATGCATCAGCATCGTGATCGCGGCGAGGATGTGCCCGGCGGGCTGTGGTTCTGGGGTGCCGATCAGTTGCCGGAGCGCCGGACCATTGCGCCCCGGGTGCGCCGCATCGTCGCGACGGATCCCGTGCTGGTGTCCCTTGCGAACTGGTTGGGTTTGCCCTGTGAGAGCAACGAGTCCCTGGAATCTTGCCCGGGGGATGGTGCCCTGATCGAATGGCCGGTGCGTTTTGATCGGTCGGCCGATGAAAATCTCGAAAAGCTCGATGCGTTTCTGAAACCGGCCTGGCGACGCTTGCGGCTGGGTCGAATCGAGGCCATCGAGATTTCCGGTCGGCGCCGCGCCTGGCGGACCAGACCCCGGGATTCCTGGCGCTTCTGGAAGCGTCGCAAGCGGGCGGTTTCATGATCCGTCACGTCAACATCCAGCGTCGAGCGGATCGGCCTGCAATCGACGATAACTTGCATCCGGTGGTGGCCCGGGTACTGGCCGGTCGCGGCCTCGAACAGGCTCCCGACTATTCCCTCGGCAACCTGCTGGCGCCGACCATGAGTGGTCTTGACCAGGCCGGTCATATTCTTGCCGACGCCATCGAGAATGATCAATCGATCATGATCGTCGGGGACTTCGATGCCGATGGCGCCACCGGCACGGCGCTGGCTGTCAGGGCCTTGCGCGCACTTGGCGCCAGTCGGGTACGCTGGCTGGTCCCGGATCGCTTTCGGCATGGCTATGGTTTGAGCCCCGAACTTGTTGCCGAAATCGAGACCCCGTACCCGGATGTGCTGGTCACGGTGGACCAGGGGATCAGCTCGGTCCAGGGCGCGGCCATGGCGCGCGAGCGTGGCATGCGGGTCATCATCACCGACCATCATTTGCCGGGCGATGAGTTGCCGCAGGCCGAGGCCATCGTCAACCCCAACCTGGAAGACGATAACTTTCCCTCGCGAGCGCTGGCCGGTGTCGGGGTGATGTTCTACCTGGTCATGGCCTTGCGCGCTCGACTGCGCGAGCGCGGTCATTTTCAGTCCAGACCGCAACCGTCGCTGGCGCAGTGGCTGGACCTGGTGGCCCTCGGTACGGTGGCCGACCTGGTCCCGCTGGATGCCAATAATCGCTGCCTGGTGTTCCAGGGTCTGGAGCGGATGCGCGCTCGCCAGTGCACGCCCGGCGTCCAGGCCCTGCTCGAAATTGCCGGAAGAAACCTGGCCCACATCAGCGCCGCAGACCTGGGGTTCGCCGCTGCCCCACGCCTGAATGCCGCCGGGCGACTGGACGACATGAGTGTCGGCATCCGCTGTCTGCTGGCCGATTCCGACAACCAGGCTCGCCAGCTGGCCCAGGAGCTTGACCAGCTCAATGCCGAACGTCAGTCCATTCAGGCCGACATGCAAATGATGGCCGAACAACAGGCCGATGAGCTGGCCGCCGGCATTGATGGTCGTCTCGATGGCCTGTGTGTATACGACAGTCAGTGGCATCAGGGCGTGGTCGGCCTGGTGGCCGGTCGGCTGATGGAGCGGCTGCAACGTCCGGTGATCGCCTTTGCCCCGGCGGAGACCGGCAGCGACGAGCTGAAGGGATCGGCACGCAGCCCCGAAGGTGTTCACATGCGTGACCTGCTGGTTGATATCAGCCAGGAGAACCCGGGACTGGTGGAGCGTTTCGGGGGTCATGCGCGTGCCGCCGGTCTGAGCCTGGACCGTGAACGTTTCGAAGCATTCAGGAGCGCTTTCGAAGAACGCGTCAAGACCCTGGAATTTGTTTCAGAAACCGTTGTCACCGACGGGGCATTGAGCCCGGAAGATTTTGATGTGCGAGTTGCCGAGGCCTTGCACCGGGCCGGCCCGTGGGGTCAGGCCTGGCCGGAGCCGCTGTTCGACGGGCATTTTCACGTGCTCGACCGGCGCATTGTCGGACAACGTCATCTCAAACTGCGCCTGCGTCCGAGCGGTGGCGGTCCGGAGCTCGACGCCATCGCCTTTCGCGCCGGTGAGCTGTTTCAACAAGAGCTACCTGATCCGATTCACCTGACCTATCGTCTGGAGGTCAATCGCTGGCGTGGCAACGTCAATGTCCAGCTCAATGTTCAACATCGGGTCAAAGCATGAGTCCGAAAACCCGATGGGTTATCTGAACGACTCCATGGCTCTTGCCAATCCGTCACTTCCCTGGCGAATCAGGCGGGCCAGCAGCGGCCTCGGGCCGGCGTGGCGCACCTGGAACAACTCGGCCTCCTCGCTGGCCTTCATCAGGTACTCGTCACTGGTGATCAGTTGATCAACCAGGCCACGCTCGACCGCCTGGCTTCCGTACCAGTACTCGCCGGTGGCCACCGGGTCGAGATCGATTTTCGGCCGATGGGTCTTGACGAAATCCTTGAACAGTCCGTGAACCTCCTCGATCTCCTGCTGGAATTTTTCACGACCCGCCTCGGTGTTTTCACCGAACAGGGTGACGGTGCGCTTGTGTTCGCCCGCCATGAATTGTTCGAAGTCCACGTCATGCCGTTTAAGCAAGCGGTTGAAATTGGGTAGCTGGGCAATGACTCCGATCGATCCGACGATGGCGAACGGCGCGGCCAGAATGCGGTTGGCCACACAGGCCATTAGGTAGCCACCGCTGGCGGCGATCTTGTCGACGGCAACGGTCAGAGCGATCTCCCGGTCCGTGACACGCTTCAATTGCGCCGCGGCCAGCCCGTAAGCATGCACTTGCCCGCCGCCGCTTTCCAGGCGCACCAGCACTTCGTCCTGCTCCCGGGCAACACTGAGCACGGCGGTGATCTCCTGGCGCAGGCTCCCCAGGGCGGTGGCGCGCAGGTCGCCGTGAAAATCGACGACGAAAATGCGTCGGCGAGACTCGTCCGGACCACGCTTGAGGCGAGAGTGCAACTTCTTGCGCGCGGTCTTGAGCGCCTTGGCGGGCATCATCGCCGAACGAATGGTCAGGGCGGCCTGTTCCAGGTCGGCATTCAGATGCCGGACCTGCAACTCACCCGGCTGTCCGGGATCGGTACGCTGACTGCGAACCAGATTGACCAGGGTGGTTGCCACAATCAGGGTGGCGATGACCAGGGTCAGCACCTTGGCTACAAACATGCCGTATTCGGCAAGCAATTCCATCAATTTCTCCTAATCGACGATCCAGGTGTTCGCCATCAAGTCTTTCGACTTGGCGCATTGTGCCACCTGTTAACCCGGCAGGTATGTAGATCGCATTCAGCCGCAGTGTGGCTTTCGTCAGCAAGGCAGCGAAACGCCGCTGTAG
>SL_3KL_010_SEDDRAFT_10003390_pt1 | contig 14469 bp, 9 predicted proteins | sample SodLakKL_010_SED_2_FD_10381 | JGI IMG/M metagenome (IMG submission 10381)
GAAAGCTTCAGTTCAGCGGCTTGAATTTCTTGAGGGAGGCAATGCAATACTGCTTACTGTAGCCAAGTATTTTACTCCCTCAGGGCATTATATTGATAAACACGGAATTAAACCTGACTTTGAAGTCGATATGCCTGAAGCGCTTCGGTATTACCGTTATTTTCATCCGGGCAGCCTGGAAGAGGGTGACTATGGTCCTGATGTGGAAATGCTGCAGTTAATGTTGGATCAGCTGGGCTTAGGAGTTGAGGCAACCGGCTATTTTGACGGGCAGACATCCTGGGCTTTAAGAAGATTTCAGGAGAGTGCCGGCCTTGCGCCCAGCGGTGAGTTTGATGATAAAACCTGGGTAGAATTACGCGAAGCTTTAGATATTGCCTCGCGTGAAAATGATAAGCAGCTTAATTATGCGGTTGAGGCGATTAGAAAACCCGGCCTCCTGAATGTTATTGGAGGAATCGACTGATTGATGCAGTCATTAATAGAAATAAGTCAAATATTTATGACAACATTTGTAGTGGCTTTCTTTATGCCTATTTTCTGGATTGTTCTTTTTTTGGTTTATACGCAGTACAGGCGCCTGGTTGCTACGGAAGAAAAGCTATTTGGCCGTCCTATTAATAATGTTGGCCGGCAAATGCTGCTGTCAACGGCCCTGGGTATCCTGGGCGGTTTTGCTGCCAGTACGATATTAATTATTATGGGCTTATCCCTGGAACAAATCGGTCTTTATTTTATCTGGCCGGTTGCCCTGCTTTTATTGATGATCAATCCCCGCTATCTATGCTTTTCTTATGCAGGCGGGATTGTAGCAGTAATGGTCTTATTGGGTCGACACGTCCTTGTGCCTCTATTCCCTTATCTGGAACAAAATGTTGTTATGGAATCGCTGCTAATGATTCATATTCCGGCCCTGCTGGTATTGATCGGGCTGCTTCACCTTGCTGAAGCCCTGCTGATTTATTTTGGTGGGCACTGGGGTAACAGTCCGATATACTTAAAAAATGAGGATGGAGATGTCGTCGGTGCCTTTGCGCTGCAGAGATTCTGGCCTCTACCGCTGGTAGCGCTTCTGGTTACAGTCGTAGCTCAAACTGATATTGCCGGGGTGAGCATGCCTGAATGGTGGCCTATACTCGAAACAAACCTGCAGCCTGGTGAGGGACAGGCCCTTCAGTACGCGGTTATACCGGTAGCAGCGGGTCTGGGTTATGCAGACATTGCCGTATCATCAACTCCCCGTGAACGAACTGTGTTTTCAGCCAGGGGGCTGGCACTTTACAGTGTAGTTCTCCTTATTATCGCTGTAGGTTCGGAATTTTTATCCTGGCTGGTTATACCCGGGCTGTTGTTTGCTCCCCTCGGACATGAACTGCTGATTATTTACGGTAAGAAGCAGGAAGATTCACGTCCTTCACGATTTCAAATGCCTGCAAAGGGTGTGACCATAATGATGGTTCTGCCCGATTCGCCGGCCTGGCAAGCTGGATTGCTTGATGATGATTTAATCCTTAAGATTAACGGAGAAGAAGTAGATACTAATAATGATTTGATTGAAAAAATTGAAGATAGCTATTTCATGGTCCTGGTTGAAGGGGTTCGAGATGGGGAACCTTTTTCCTTAATTTTTAAAAAAAGCACTGCATCCAGGGAAGAGAATAAAAATTCTCCCCGGGCCGGGCTGGAATCATACTCTCCTGTTTCTATACTTCATCGCAGCGCCACCCTTGGGTTAATTCCTGTTCCTGCTCCGGATTCTTCAGTATATATGGAGGTTCAAAAGCCGGATCCACTGGGGCGCTTTAGATGGCTGAAAGAAAAAATATCTGGCCTGCTAAACAGCAAAAAAGCTATATAAAAAAAGCGTGGTGTTACAATTGATAGCAGCGGCAACGGCCGCCTTTCTTACAGTTCTTGTTGCTGAATTCGGTGACAAGTCTCAATTGGTCTGTCTTGCCATGGCCTGCCGCTATCCTCCCTTGCAGGTTCTTGCAGGGGCAATGACCGCTATGGCTGTGGTCCTTGGATTGGCAGTTGGTGTTGGCAGCTTAATAGCGGAAACAATTCCTCATTCTCTTGTAGCAGTTGGTTCAGGACTATTCTTTATCGCTATTGGTGTGTACACATTTATTTTCGGTAAAGAAGATACTATAGAAAACACAGGTAAAACAGGGTATTTTCAAACCCTTGGCGTAATTCTATTAGCAGAACTGGGAGATAAAACTCAGCTGGCGGCAATGTTTATAGCTGCCAGTTTTGGTTATCCCCTGGTAGTTTTTGCCGGAGCAATGTTAGCCATGTTAGTTAATCAACTCCTGGCCGTTTATGTGGGCAGCCGCTTTATTACCAGGCTTAATCCTCTTTATATTAGAATTGGCTCTGCAGCTTTATTTGTTTTTATCGGTTTGCTTATGATTATTTTTGAGGCGGGACTTATCTCCTAATTGTGTTATAATTAATAGTGTTTACGAGTTAGTGGTTAAGCGGAGGTGTTGCCGTGGTTAATAATCGCGGCTTGAAAGTTAGAGCAGAATTCCAGCCTTCCGGGGATCAACCGGAAGCTATAGAAGCCCTGGTGCAAGGTCTGCGCCGGGGCTGCCCTTACCAGACCCTGTTGGGTGTAACAGGGTCCGGTAAAACATACACTATCGCAAATGTTATCGAGCAGGTTCAGCGGCCGACCCTGGTAATGGCTCCTAATAAGATTCTCGCGGCACAGCTTTGTAGTGAATTTAAAGAGTTGTTTCCTGGCAATGCAGTTGAATATTTTATCAGCTACTACGATTACTATCAACCGGAAGCATACCTGCCTGGAAGTGATACCTATATTGAGAAAGACTCTTCGATTAACGATGAAATCGATAAACTCCGTCACTCGGCTACGAGTGCGGTTTTAGAACGGTCAGATGTTATCGTAGTTGCTTCTGTTTCCTGTATCTATGGTCTTGGCTCTCCGAAAGAATACATGGAGCAGGTCCTCTCCTTACGCCAGGGAGCCAGGATAGGCCGAGATGAAATTATCAGCCGTCTTGTCGATATTCACTACAAGCGTAACGAGATTGATTTTCAACGGGGCACATTTCGGGTCAGGGGTGATGTATTAGAAATAATACCGGCATCTTTTTCAGAGGCTGCCCTGCGAGTGGAATTGTTTGGTGATGAGATCGAGCGTCTGCGGGAGGTTGATCTAATCAGTGGAAAAGTAATCGGGGATCGTGCCCATGTGGCAATATTCCCGGCTACCCATTACGTAACCGCACCCGACCAACTTCAACGGGCAGTAGCTGATATTGAAGCCGAACTGCAGGAACAATTGGCCCACTTTCGCAAAGAAGACAAACTGCTTGAAGCGCAGCGGCTTGAGCAGCGTGTTAATTTCGATCTTGAGATGATGCAGGAAATTGGTTTTTGCAGTGGCATTGAAAACTATTCCCGCCATTTAGACGGGCGCCCTGCCGGCAGCAGGCCGGCAACACTGCTGGATTATTTTCCAGATGATATGCTGGTAGTGATAGATGAGTCGCATATTACCATACCCCAGATTAACGGAATGTACCGAGGAGATTTTTCACGTAAAACCACACTGGTTGAACACGGATTCAGGCTGCCATCGGCTCTCGATAACCGGCCGCTGCGCTTTGAAGAGTTTGAATCGCTGGTTAACCAGGCCATAATGGTTTCAGCTACTCCGGGACCCTGGGAAATGGAACACAGTTCTGCCGTTGTAGAGCAGATCATCCGTCCTACCGGCTTAATAGATCCACTGGTGGAAGTAAGGTCAGCGGATGGCCAGGTTGATGACCTTTACGGCGAGATCAAGGTCAGGGCTGAAAAAGGGCAAAGAGTTCTGGTCACAACTATGACCAAGAGAATGGCTGAAGATTTAACAGAGTACTATCGAAACATGGGGCTTAAAGTACGCTACATGCATTCAGATATAGATGCCCTGGAAAGAATGACCATTATCAGGGGACTGCGCCTGGGTGAGTTTGACGTCCTGGTTGGAATAAACCTTCTGCGGGAGGGCCTTGACCTGCCGGAAGTAACCCTGGTCGCGATACTGGATGCCGATAAAGAAGGTTTTTTGCGTTCCGAGCGCTCCCTGGTTCAGACCATCGGGCGGACAGCCAGAAACATTGAAGGCAGGGTAATCATGTACGCAGATGAGGTAACCGTTTCGATGCATAATGCCATAGACGAAACCGAGCGTCGCCGGCAGAAACAGATAGCCTATAATAACGAACACGGTATTACACCGGCTACTATAGTTAAGCCAATTCGTGATTTAATCGGGGCTACCATGGTAGCAGAAGATGAAGGCCCCTACATCGAGGAAGATCTTAAGAAGATGGACGCAGCGAAGCGTCAAAAGATGATTAAAAAACTGGGCAAAGAAATGAAGGAAGCCTCCAGGAACCTGGAATTTGAAAAAGCGGCCGAATTACGCGATATGATTTTTGAACTGGAGAAGCAGTAAATATTTAAGCATCCATGGTTTAGATATCTTAATAAAAACGAGGAGTGAACAGCTTGTCGGCAGGAGAAATTATCATCCGCGGAGCAAGAGAACATAATTTAAAAAATATAAACTTATCCCTGCCCCGCAATAAATTAATTGTATTTACCGGTTTAAGCGGTTCAGGCAAATCTTCCCTGGCTTTTGATACGATCTATGCAGAAGGCCAGCGGCGTTATGTTGAATCGCTTTCGGCTTATGCCCGCCAGTTTCTCGGGCAGATGGATAAACCCGATCTCGATCAAATTGAAGGGCTTTCGCCTGCGATTTCAATAGATCAAAAAACGGCATCCCGCAATCCGCGCTCCACGGTGGGAACGGTAACCGAGATTTATGACTATATCCGCCTGCTTTTTGCCCGTATAGGCAATCCGCATTGTCCGACCTGTAAAAAGGAAATAAGTCAGCAGACGGTGCAGCAGATGGTTGACCAGATTGCATCTCTGCCTGATGAAACCCGGATCCAGGTTTTGGCGCCCCTGGTCCGCAGTCGAAAAGGCGAATATTCCCGGCTGTTTGAAGATATGCGCCGCAAAGGGTATGTCCGAATCAGGGTTGATGGTGAGGTGCGTGATCTTGAGGAAGAGATCATCCTGGATAAGAAAAAGAAACATAATATTGAAGTTGTTGTCGACCGCCTGATCATCCGCGAAGGAGTTCAGACCCGCCTGGCAGATTCATTGGAAACAGCATTGAAGCTAAGTGAAGGGCTGGTTTTAATTGAAGAAGTAGACGGCTCAGAACAATTGTTCAGTGAAAATTTTGCCTGTGCCGAATGCGGCTTCAGTTTTGAAGAGATCAGTCCGCGCATTTTTTCATTTAACAGCCCGTACGGAGCCTGCCCTGAATGCAGCGGTTTGGGGACCAGGGCCGAATTTTCCGAAGAGCTGGTTATCCCTTACCCGGAGTTATCTATCCGTGAAGGGGCAATCCATCCCTGGTCCGGACAGAATTATTACCAGCAGTTCCTGGAAGCAGCAGCAAAAGAGTGGGGTCTGGATCTAGATGTTCCGTTCCGTGATTTTAAACCCGAGGTTAAGCAAAAGATATTACACGGTTCCCCCGGAAAAGTTAATTTCCGCTATGTAAATATGTTCAAACGCGTTCGCAGTTACCGTAAAGTCTTCCCGGGAGTGCTTAAACTTTTGGAGAGGCGTTATGCGTCAACTACTTCAGATGAGATGCGTGCTGATATGGAGCGGTATATGCAGGTTCGGCCCTGCCCGACCTGTAAAGGCAGCCGTCTCAAGCCTGCCAGTCTCGCTGTGCTGCTTGGTGGTCATAATATTGCTGAAGTTTCGGCGCTGACAGTAGAAAAATCAGCAGAATATATCAACCACCTGCAGCTTACAGAACGGGAAAAGCATATCGGCAGGCAGGTCCTGAAAGAAATAGAAGAAAGGCTGCAGTTTTTACGCAACGTAGGTCTTCAGTATCTGAATCTTGATCGGGCGGCGGCTACCCTTTCGGGAGGAGAAGCACAGCGGATCAGGCTTGCCACACAGATTGGTTCAGGCCTGACCGGGGTGATATATATTCTTGATGAGCCGAGTATCGGTTTGCATCAGCGGGATAATGCACGCCTGATTACCACCCTGAAAGCTCTGCGGGATCTGGGCAATACAGTCCTCGTGGTCGAGCATGATGAAGAAACGATCCGTAGTGCCGATCATCTTGTTGATATCGGTCCGGGTGCCGGAGCCGGGGGAGGATGGATAGTTGCCGAGGGGACAGCGGATGAAATCATGGCAGCGAAAGATTCGATTACCGGAGATTACCTGGCCGGCAGAAGGGAAGTTGCTGTGCCGGAAAAGAGGCGTGATTGTAATGATAAGTGGCTCTATATTCGAGGTGCCCGTGAGCATAACCTGCAGAATATTGATGTCGGGATACCGCTTGGTCTCTTTGTCTGTGTGGCCGGTGTCTCGGGTTCCGGGAAAAGCACCCTGATTAATGAAATCATGGCTCGCAGCTTGTCCCGCATACTGCATCGTTCGCGCGAGCAGGCAGGTGATCACAGCGGTCTTGAAGGGGTCGAACATCTTGATAAAGTGATTGTTATTGACCAATCGCCAATCGGGCGAACGCCGCGCTCGAATCCGGCTACTTATACCGGTATCTTTGATGGCATCCGGGAGATTTTTTCTAAAACAGCCGAATCGCGTCGACGTGGTTATCGTCCGGGGCGTTTCAGTTTTAATGTAAAGGGCGGTCGTTGTGAAGCCTGTCGCGGTGATGGCATCTTAAGAATTGAGATGCACTTTCTTCCGGATGTATATGTGCCCTGTGAAGTTTGCCGCGGCAAACGTTACAACCGTGAAACCCTTGAAGTTCGCTATAAAGAAAACAATATTGCCGATGTTCTGGCTATGACCGTTGAAGAAGCCCTGGAATTTTTTTCGGCCATTCCAAAGGTACAGCGCAAGCTGCAGCTGCTCTATGATGTCGGACTGGGTTATATTCGACTTGGCCAACCTGCAACAACTCTTTCCGGGGGTGAAGCGCAGAGGGTTAAGCTGGCTACCGAACTGTCAAGGCGGAGCAACGGTAGGAGCCTCTATATCCTTGATGAGCCGACAACAGGATTGCACCTCGATGACATCAGCAAACTGCTGATCATTCTCGAACGCCTGGTTGATAGCGGCAATACCGTAGTAGTGATCGAACACAACATGGAGGTTCTTAAACGGGCTGACTACCTGGTCGATTTGGGTCCCGAAGGTGGTGACGGGGGAGGCAGAGTAGTTGCCGCAGGCACCCCTGAAGAGATAGCTCTTTGCCCGGAATCATATACCGGACAGTGGTTGGCGGGAATACTGCCCCTGCGCAGTAACCAAAAGCGGGCAGTCAGAAGTGAAGGAAAAACATAAAGTGGATAATACCGCAAACGTCATTATGCAGGGGAGCATAAAAACAGGGGCGAGTACAACTTGTGAGGTTTTAAGATGATTGAGCTGATGAAAGAAAAAGTTAGACGCTTGCCTGACCAGCCGGGTGTTTATTTGTTAAAGGACGAGAGCGATCGGGTCATATATGTGGGGAAAGCAATGTCACTGCGCCGGCGGGTGCGTTCATATCTTTCAGAAAATACGGAAGGTTCACCACGTCTTAAGTCACTTCAGGCCAGGCTGGCAGATTTGGATTTTGTTGTAACTGATAGCGAAGTTGAGGCCCTGATTTTGGAATGTAACCTGATTAAGGAATATCGTCCCCGTTTTAATGTAAATCTTAAAGATGACAAGGATTATCCCTACCTGATTCTGACGGCAGATTTATACCCGCGCCTCGAGCTGCTGCGTCTTTCCCAAAGGGGAAGCAACCGCGGCCGTTACAGTCCCGCGCCGGGTAAAGAAGAACGCCGCTTTGGCCCCTACACAGATGTCAAGGCAGTGCGGGAAACTATGCGCCTGCTGAGTTCAATATTTCCATTACGCCGCTGCAGGCAGCCACTTGCAGGCAGCCCTTCTTCGGATCGCCCCTGTCTGAATCAACAAATGAAACGCTGCCTTGCTCCCTGTCGCGGTCGGGAAGCGGTTTCACCTGATGATTATGAGATAATTGTCAACCAGGTGGTCCTGTTTTTACAGGGGCGTTACAGTGAACTGGAAGAAAAATTGAAACGACAGATGGAGGAGGCCTCTGCTGAGCAGCGTTTTGAAGCAGCAGCCGTGATCCGGGATCGTCTCTTGTCGCTGCAGCGTGTAGCCGGTCAGCAGCAAAAGGTGCTTTTGCTGGAGAATAATGTCGATCGTGATTTTTTGGCCCTGGCCAGACAGGGAGGCTATGCTGCGGTTCATCTATTTCAGGTCAGGGGCGGTAAATTGTTAAGACAGGATTTTTTTTCTCTCAGCGGAACAGAAGGGGTTGATAACCAGGAAGTGATTTCTTCATTCATTAAAAATTATTACAGCCGTGAGGAAGATCTCCCAGTTGAGATTGTGTCTTCTGATCAGCCTGATGATAAGGATCTGCTTCTTCAGTGGTTAAAAGGTAAAGCGGGCCGGAAAGTCAAACTAAGTATTCCAAAGCGGGGTTCCCTAAAAAAAATGATCGATTTGGCCAAGCGCAACTGCCTCCTTCGTCTGCAGGAAGAAGAAGAGCAGCGTAGACGGAAGACTGAAGAACCCCTGGTAGAGTTAGCGCGTTTGCTGGGTCTGGAAGTGCCGCCGGGCAGGATAGAAGGCTATGACATTTCCCACCTGCGGGGCGGTGAAACGGTTGGAGCCATGGTAGTATTTCAACAAGGCGAGCCTTGTAAGGACGATTACAGGATGTTTAATATAAAGCAGGCACCGCGCGGTGATGATTACGCTGCTCTATATGAAGTTTTAGAAAGAAGAGCTTACCGTGAAAAATGGAGCAAGCCAGACATGATTCTTATTGACGGCGGCAGGGGCCAGTTAAATACAGCAGTTGAAGCTCTGCATGGAACTCCCCTGGAGGGAGTTCCGCTGATTGCCCTGGCTAAAAACCCCGATCAATTGTTCATGACGAAGGTTTCGCAGCCAATTCGTTTCGCAGCCAACAATTCTCTACTCCAATTGCTGCAGCGTATTCGGGATGAAGTTCACCGTTTTGCTATCAGCGGGCACCGCAGGCGCCGTATCCGCCGCAGTATACACTCCATGCTGGAAGATATACCGGGTATTGGTTCAGCGCGGCGCACTGCACTGCTTAACCATTTTGGCAGTGTTGAGAACATCATGAAGGCTTCAGTTGATCAGTTGGAAGAAGTTCCCTCAATAAATCGCTCCCTGGCCGCTTCTATATACCGCCACCTTCGCGAAGAATAAAAGCCTGGTAAAAGTACTGCAATGAATATCGGCTGTTTCTAAAATGCCGTTAATGTTTATGCTATACTGTAAGTATATGTATGAAACTTATGATACCGAGGTGCTGCCTGATGCGTTTCCGCCTGATTGCTGCGGACTTAGATGATACACTTCTCGATGAAAACTCAAAAATATCTGCCAGGAATAAGGATGCTATCCGTAAGGCTGTAGATAAGGGTGTCCGTTTTATTATTGCCACGGGCAGAATGTTTAAAACCAGTGTTTCATATCTTGACGACCTTGAACTCGACGGCGACTGCCCCCTGATAAATTATCATGGAGCTTTGATAAAAAAAGCGAAAAGCAGGCAAATTCTCTATCATCAGCCTCTTAATAACGAATTGGCGGTAGCCGTTGCCGAAGAAGCCGAGCGCAAAGGCTCACATGTCAGTGTTTTTATAAATGACAACCTCTATATCAGCGAAGAGAATCAATATTCCCAGTACTACCAGGCCCTGACCAGGGTTGAATTGCAACCGGTTGGCAAGTTGAGCTCTTTTTTAATTGGCAACGGGGCAAAGCCTACAAAAATTAGTATAATATGCTGGGATGGAAATATTGACGGTATTGAAGCAGGGTTAAAAGATGGTTTTGGGGAAAGGCTTTCAATTCTCCAGTCACGACCGTACTTTCTCGAAATTACAGATCAAAAAGCGACAAAAGGCCAGACTTTGCGCTGGTTTGCCGAACAGGAAGGGATAAAGCAGGAAGAAGTAATTGCTTTTGGTGACGGATATAATGATCTTGACATGGTTAAATTTGCCGGTCTGGGAGTAGCCGTGAGTAACGCTCGTCCGGCAGTGCTGCAGGCTGCCGATCTGGTTACTGCTTCAAATAATGAAGATGGAGTGGCAGAAGTGATTGAAAAATATGTCCTCGATATGTCTTTTCACCAGGAATAAAACTGTCAAACGGGGGGATGATATGATGAGCGGTGATGAAGGCGCCATTCGCGTAGTTTTAATTACAGGGTTGTCCGGAGCGGGTAAGAGTCATGCTCTGAATTGCTTCGAAGATCTAGGCTATTACTGTGTAGATAATATGCCGCCTACCCTTATTCCTAAATTTGCAGACCTGTTTCTGCAATCTGAAAACAAGAAAGTGGCCCTGGTTTGTGACATGCGTGGAGCAGCATTTTTTGAAGATCTATTTGAAGCCTTGCAGGAATTGGATCAGCGTAAAGCAGATTACGAGATTCTTTTTCTGACCGCTGATGACCAGGTTTTAATCAGGCGCTTTAAAGAAACGCGTCGCCGTCACCCTCTTGGGAATATGAGTTTGCCGGAAGCGATTAACAAAGAACGGGAAGCTTTAAGCGTGATCAGGGGCAAGGCCAGCCAGGAAATTGATACTTCTGCGCTTAAACCCTGGGAATTAAAAGCCAGGATCGTAGAGCTATATGAGCCCGAACAGCGAGAAAAGAACATGCAGATCCGCATCGTTTCATTTGGTTTTAAATACGGACTGCCTCCTGATGCCGACCTGGTTTTCGATGTGCGATTCTTACCTAACCCCCATTATGTCGATCACTTAAAATCCTTAACCGGTGAAGAAGACCAGGTAAAAGAATATCTCTGGCGCTGGGGGGAGACCGCCAGCTATTTTACCAAGGTCAAAGACCTGCTGGAGTTCTCCATACCTTTTTATGTGAAGGAAGGTAAAACCAGCCTGGTGGTAACCGTTGGCTGTACAGGAGGCAAGCATCGTTCAGTAGTTATCGCAGATGAGCTCGGGAGGGCGCTGGGTTCTCGCTATAACCTGTATGTTGAACATAGAGATATTTATAAAAAATGACCGGAGGAGATAAGCAATTGTCTTTGACCAGGCAGGTAAAACAAGAACTGGCCAGGTCTGAAGAATCGCTGGCCTGCTGCAGCTCCTGGGAGCTGAAAGCTCTTATGCTCAGAAACGGATATTACACTATCCGGCATAATACCCGTATCCTAAGCATTGCTGTTGATGATTATGCTGTGGCTCGCAGACTTTTTAGCCTCCTTCGGCTGGCCGGGGTCGCTTCACCCGTTATTCTCAAGCAGCAGGAAAAGCGGTTTCATAAGAGCCAGTTTATAGTTCGTGTTTACGGGTATGAACAGGTAGATGCTTTGTTGATCTATCTTGACTTGAAAGAAGCGGGACGGCAGCTTACCCTGCCCCGCTTATTTACGGCTGTACCGAGAAGAACATGCTGCAGAAGAGCATTCTTGCGGGGTGCTTTTTTGGCCGGAGGCAGTATAAGTATATCACGGCGTTCCGGTTATCACCTGGAACTTAACTGCAACAATTACGATGATGCCCAGGTTTATCAAAAAACGCTGCAGTCCTATAACCTGGAGCCTTTGATCAGGAAAAGGAATGGCAGTGTGTATATCTACTTTAAGAATGCAGAGGCTATGGCTGATTACCTGCGAATAATAGGTGCCGGGAGCACTCTCCTGCAGCTGGAAAGCATGAGAGTTGTTAAAAGTATGCGTAACCAGGTAAACCGTCTTGTTAACTTTGAAACGGCAAATCTTGAAAAAGTAGTAGCCTCTGCGCAGCAGCAGCTTGAGATCATTGCCAGGGTTGACAATTTGATCGGTCTGGATAACCTGACCCCTGCTTTACGGCAAGCAGCATATCTTAGAAAAAGTTTTCCAGAAGCTTCCCTGAAAGAGCTGGGTGAGATGATCGAACCGCCGGTAGGCAAGTCGGGGATGAGTCACCGCTTTAAGCAGCTGGAAAAAATCGTTTTCAAAACTAATTCTGCACACTCTTAAGCAAAGATCATGCCAGCTGTTCAATTAAATAGAAGGAATTGAAGGAACAGTAGCGAAATATGCACAAAGCCTCTTTTAAAACGGAGCGCTGCTTCAGAAGGGAGGGGATGCTGTGAAACTCGATTATAACTTAAAATTGGAACAGACTCAGAAGCTAATCATGACGCCGGAGTTGAAGCTGGCCATAACCCTGCTGCAGTATTCCGCCCTTGAACTGCAGGATCATATTCAGGAAGCTTTGCTTAATAACCCGGCTCTCGAAGTTATGGAAACCAAGGAAGCAGAGCAAAATGAAGAAACTGAATTGCTGGCGGAGACAAATATAGAGAAATCTGTTGAAGATGAGTTTCCATGGGAAGAATATTTTCGCGACATGGATCTTGATATCACAAGAACAGCGCCCGGCAAGCCTTCTGATAAATCAGAATACCAGTCTGCGATAGAAAACTGTGCGGGAATAGAAGGGACCATGGTCGAGGATCTGCTTGGTCAACTGCGTATGCTTTCGCTACCCAGGCGGCAGTATAGTATTGCTGCTTATCTGGTTGGAAACCTTGATCAAAATGGTTATTTACAGGGGGAGTTGGAGGATCTGACTTCAGCTCTCGGTGTAAGTAGAAAAGAGCTTGAAGCGGGGCTTAGGATAGTTCAAAAACTTGAACCGGCCGGTATAGGCTGCCGAAATCTGCAGGAATGCCTGATGCTTCAGTTAAAGAAGCTCACCTCTCCACCTCCCCTATCTATCGAGATTGTCAAGCATTATCTTCCTGCTGCTGCTGACGGTCGCTATGGTTATATAGCTTCCTGCCTTCACTGTAATGAAGAAAGAGTGCAGGATGCTGTTGAGTTTATTCGTACTCTAAACCCTAAACCGGGCTCGGTTTTCGGCGAAGGTGAAGAAACACGCTATATAATTCCAGACGTGATTGTTGAAAAGGTTGATAATAAATATGTAATAATGGGTAATGAAAGCAGCATCCCTAATCTGATGATCAGTCCATTTTACCAGAAGATGCTAAAAAACAGCTCGGATGATGAACAGGTCGCTGCTTTTGTTAAAAATAAAATTGAAAAAGCATTCTGGTTGATACGCAGCATAGAACAAAGGCGTCTAACCCTGCACAGGGTATCTCAGCAGATTATTGATATCCAAAGGGCTTTTTTGGATGAAGGAATTAAAAAGCTCAAACCGCTTACTTTAAAGGATGTTGCCCTGAATATAGGAGTGCACGAGTCAACTGTTAGCAGGGCCACCGCCAATAAGTATATTCAAACCCCGCGCGGTTTGTTCTCCCTCAAGTTTTTCTTTTCGAGCGGTCTGACCGGTGTCGGTGGGATAGATTACTCGTCACACAGTATAAAAACCTACATTAAGGAACTAATCAAGGCAGAGGATCGGACAAAACCACTCAGCGATCAATGCCTGGCAGAACTGTTAAAAGAACGGGATATAAATATATCCAGGCGGACAGTTGCTAAATACAGGGAGGAAATTTCTATCCCTGCCTCATATAAGCGCCGAAATTCTTGATATAGTGGGTGGTGGATTGCATTGATTGAAAAGAAGAGTATTGAAGATGTTGACGTAAGTGGTAAAAAAATATTAATGCGGGTCGATTTTAACGTCCCCCTGGATGAGGGCAATGTCCGTGATGACAGTCGGATCAGATCTGCATTGCCTACAATAGAAATGCTGCTTTCTCACGGTGCGAAGTTGGCCCTGGCGTCACACCTGGGGCGTCCGGATGGGAAGCACAGCCCTGATTTAATGATGGATCCGGTAGCTGCCACTCTGACGAAAATTCTCGGCAAGCAGGTTCGAAAACTTGATGCAGTCATCGGGTCACAGGTAAACGAAGCAGTTAACAAGTTAGAAAATGGTGAAACACTTCTTTTAGAGAACCTTCGTTTTGAAAAAGGGGAAGAGGAAAACGATCCTTCTTTTGCCCGTCTCCTGGCTGAACCGTTTGATCTCTTCGTTAACGATGCTTTTGGCACCGCGCACCGGGCCCATGCTTCCACTGTAGGTGTGGCTTCCCATCTACCGGCAGTTGCAGGTCTCCTCATGAAAAAGGAAATCGAAGAACTTTCCAACTGCCTGGAAAATCCACGTCGTCCACTGACAGCAATTCTCGGTGGCGCGAAGGTTTCCGATAAAATTAATGTGATCAGAAGATTCTTAAGCCTGGTTGACACCCTCCTTATCGGGGGAGGGATGGCAAACACATTCTTAGCAGCTCAAGGATACAACCTTGGGGCTTCCTTTTACGAAAAAGAGCAGGTGGAGGAAGCTGGAGCTCTTCTAAAAGACAGTAAAAACAGCAATTGCCGTCTTGTTTTACCAATTGATCTTGCCGTCACCAGG
>SL_3KL_010_SEDDRAFT_10003391_pt1 | contig 14468 bp, 8 predicted proteins | sample SodLakKL_010_SED_2_FD_10381 | JGI IMG/M metagenome (IMG submission 10381)
CCTGAAAAGGCAAAGTTAGGCATTCCCATTCCACAACATCATCGGAAGGCTACAGTTCAATTTAGCCAATCGGGATTATGTAATGACTGCGAGAACGGATAAACAGTTGAAAAAACAAACAATGGGGTCATTGAAATTACCTCAAATCGTTATGTAAACAAAAAAAGGCCTTAAATTGCGGAAAGATTGGGGGCATGCATGCATACAATTTGCCTGCGAATGCCTTACTTTGCTATTGATTACGATTCTGTTGAGGAATGAAGTTGGGTAACATATATCTGAATTACAAGTGGTGGCTCGGATTGAGCGGGGTGGTGATTTTGCTCATATCCCTGGTTTATACCAATTACCTGGCCACTCAGTTGGCCGAGGGTGAGCGGGATAAGATTGATTTGATATCAAAAGCTTACGAAGCCATTAATATGGAGGATGACAATCCCGATGCCGACCTCACTTTTCAGGCTTATGTCATTGAGAAAAACAGCTCCATCCCTCTAATACTCGCCGATGAGCATGACAACATCATTTTTGCCATAAATTTCCGTGGTGACCGCAACAGCGACATGGAATATCTCGAACGCCAACTGGAGCGAATCAGGGCCGATGGAAATGAGCCTTTTGTCATAAATACCGCGCAGAGTCCGAGGCAGTATATTTACTATAAGCACTCCCTGGTATTGCAGTTACTGACTTATTTCCCCATTGTGCAGATTATTCTGGTAGGAGCTTTTGTGCTCCTGGGTTTCCTCGGCTTTAGTGCTGCCAGAAAAGCTGAGCAAAATAGAGTTTGGGCCGGGATGGCAAAGGAGACTGCCCACCAACTCGGAACTCCCATCAACGCCATTATCGGTTGGATTGAGGTTATGGACTCCATAACCGACAAAGAAGACGAGGACAAACAAGAAATCATAGAAGAACTGCGCAAGGATATCAACAGGTTGGAACTTATCGCAGACCGGTTTTCAAAGGTGGGAAGCAGTCCTGAACTCAACAAACAAGATCTGACTGAGGTAATTCCACCTATAATTGACTACATGAAGAGACGCGCTCCCAGACAGGTGCAATTCAGGTTTGAAATGGACAGCCAGGGGGTTTATACCGCCAAAATAAACAAGCATCTCTTCGAATGGGTGATTGAAAACCTTATAAGAAACTCTCTGGATGCCATGGGGGAAAAAGGGCTGATACTGGTGGAGATGAGCCATCCGGATAAAAAAGTAGTAATAGAGGTATCGGACTCGGGTAAAGGAATCCCAGCCGGGAAATTCAAAGAGGTATTCAAACCCGGGTTTTCAACCAAGAAACGCGGTTGGGGACTGGGACTATCTCTCGCCCGGCGCATTATTGAGGAGTACCACCGGGGAAAAATTTATGTAAAATCATCCACTCCTGATGAAGGCACCACCATAGCTATTGAGTTGCCGGGTGCTTGATTCGGCGTAGCAAACTTTACAAATATTCTGGTTGATTTCATTTCGCAGAACAGTTGGAGGATTTATTAAATTTGCACCACCTTATTACCAAATTAGCTTGTTTTATAACACAATGATCGAATTATGAAATGGAATGTATTATTGGCTGTGATTATTTTGGCGCTCTCCGCTTGCGGAGACAGACTCTCGCCGGAGGAGCAGGAGCGCATGTTGATGGATGAACGTTGGTTGCTGCAGGAAGTGCGCGGTACTGAAAATCACCAAATCGATGAGCACAAACCCAATCATATTATGTTTCCAACCACCATACCCGGAGAGGCCAGAGCTTTTGCAGGTTGCAATACGATAAGTATGCGCATCAATCTTAGCGGCACAGACCTTGAAGTGGAGCAAATGCTAAGAGGAAGGAAAGAATGCGAGGATATGCTACTAGAGAATAAGTTATTTGAAGTGCTCGATGAGATGAATAGTTTCAGGATAAATAACGGAACCATGGAATTGAGGCAGGGAAGGACAACTTTGGCCACTTTTGAAAGAGATACTACTGAGTTTTTTCTCCCTCAGAGGTGGACCCCCGGTGGTAATTGATACACATCATCAAACCAGAACCTAAGGGGTCAGTTTTACGTTGAAAAACTGCAATGAAAAAAGCCCTCGTCATACAAACTGCCCACCTTGGGGATGTCATTTTGTCCACGGCAGTGGTGGAAAAACTTCACCGATCCTTCAAGGGAATTGAAATCGATTTTTTGCTAAAAAAAGGCAACGAATCGGTGCTTGCGAACCACCCTAAACTCAGACGGATCTATTGTTTTGACAAGAAATCAAAATGGAATAGTTTTTGGGAATTGCAGTCTGAGATAAAGAAGGAGAAATACGACCTGGTGGTCAACTTGCAGCGATTTTTTACTTCCGGTTTGCTCGCCATCATGTCAGGGGCCGAGACGGTCATCGGTTTTGACAAAAATCCACTCTCTTTTTTTTACCACAAAAAATACGCCCATCGCTTCGAACCGGAGAGTATGCTGCACGAGGTTGAGCGAAACCTGATCCTCGTTTCGGAAATAGCGGACGATGGCTGGGCCGCACCCAAATTGTACCCCTCGGCCGTGGATTATGAAAAAACGGAGCGGGAGGACCCTTACATTTGCGTAGCTCCGGCATCAAAGTGGTTCACCAAGCAATGGCCTGCCGAAAATTGGATTAAGGCCTTAAAACACAGTCCACCGGGTATGGACGTTTTGCTCATAGGGTCTGAAGAGGACAGGGCTTTGTGTAGTCAAATTGAATCCGCAGATACAACTGGTGCAGTTAAAAATACCGCCGGTGAATATAGCTTGCTTGAGGTCGCAGCACTGATGGAGCGAGCGAGTATGAATTTCACCAATGACTCCGCGCCCCTCCACATAGCCTCCGCTTTGAATGCACCGGTTACTGCCTTGTTTTGCTCCACCATTCCCGGCTTCGGCTTTTATCCCCTCTCCGAGAATTCCATGGTGCTGGAAACCGGCAGAAAACTCTCTTGTCGTCCGTGTGGGTTGCACGGAAGAAAAAAATGCCCGGAGCAACATTTCAATTGCACTGATATTTCGATAAAGGCTGTTGTGGACAGAATGAGCCGGTAGTTAGAATTATGGAAAACCGGACTGGATACTCACCTCCAAATTGGGAATTTTTGAGCTTGCATTTGTGTTACCATATTTGTTGCAGATTACAACAGAATTACAAATGGAAAAGACCAATCCGACCAAAGAAGCCAGGCTCTTTAAGAATGACTTATTAAATTCTCTTACCAAAACAACCCCTCTGACCAGTGTGGTGGTTTACTCTCCGGTAATAATTGCTCTGCTCTACGTGGCTCTGGTGACTAAGGGACTCCCGTCTGCGACTGTAGCAGGTTGGTTTATTTTTGCATTCTTTTTTTGGACATTGGCAGAGTATCTATTGCATCGCTACCTCTTTCACTGGGTCTCCGACTCCAAAATTGTAATGCGCATGCACTATCTGATGCACGGCGTACATCACGACCATCCGCGCGATGAGTCCCGATTGCTGATGCCGCCTGTGCCCGGTTTGATACTGGCATCCTTGCTTTTCTTAATTTTCTATCTGATTTTTCTTCTTTTTGGTCACCCACAGCTTACCTGGGCTTTCTTTCCCGGTTTTTTTGCCGGTTATCTGATGTACTCTTTCATTCACTTCTCGATTCATAAATTCAAGCCACCGGAGGTTCTCAAACCTCTTTGGATTCACCACAATCTCCACCATTACAAATACCCCGACAAAGCCTTTGGAGTGTCCAACACTTTTTGGGACCGGGTATTTGGTACCATGCCACCCAAAGACGAGCGACTTGGAAAAAAGAGAACGGCGAGCAAGTAGTTCTCCAACTGGTTCTCTGATTGCCAAAAGTAATTTGTACCGGTTTTTTTACCTTTGTCGGGAAAGGCATCTGCTAACAGGGCAATTGAAAAAGTGGAAAAATCAGTGGTTTTCGCAACAGGGGGTTCCTCCATTAAAACAGTGCTGTGCATCCTGTGTACAGTGGTTTTAGCCTGTGTACAACTCTCAGCCCAATCCGACCATCCTCTGGAAATACCCGACGACTGGGGAGTAGCAAAACCCCTGGCCGTCATTCAATCGGAGGAGGGCAAGAGAGGCCCCGGCATTTGGTTTCAGGTCAGCAGTGATGAAGAACTGGTCCTGGTTCGCTGGGAAATGAGGGATTCCGAAGGATTGCTTCCAATTGCTTTCAGGGAAACCCCGGGAGCCTTGTTTTTCTTCCCGGAATCCGGTGATTTTGAAGTGCGTGTATCGTGGACAGATGTATCCGGAGAGACTCATTCCGAAAGCATGGACCTCTCGATAGATGAGTCGGGTACTACTTTTTTTCAGACTACTTTAGCCGAAAGCTCATTTAATATCCCACAGGTGGATTACGTGACCAATATCGATGTCTGGAACCAATTAGAGCTAACCGGTGCCCGTTCAAAACCCTTTGCCATCAGAGACATTCCGTGGTATGCACCTGCTTCAGCGGCTGCGGTAGGTGGAGGAATATGGCTGCTTGCCTCAGATAGAGACGAAGAGGATGAACCACCCCTGGATACCACCCCGGCACTGATAGTAAACGACCTGGTTGTGCAACTGACCTGCCCGGATGGTACAGAAATAAATCCCCTTGAAAACGATGAAGGCGATGGAATGACTGTTACCGGTGTAAGTGGATTGACGGGTGAAATCGGTACGTTTAATCCCCCGTCCACCATAGAAATTTTTCCCGGCTTATCTGAGAGTGTGCAATTGACCTACTCAGTTATCGACAATCACGGTCAAAGTGGGACCGCATCGGTCATTGTGGAAGTACAATTGCCTGTGATTGATGTCCCGGAGATTGAAAGGGAAGTGACCGCGGGTGAACAACTCAGCGGAAATGTACTTGAGGGAGCCTCCTGCAGTGGTTGCCAGGTGATTGAATTCTCTCAGGGAGTCAGTGGAACCGTCAATATTTCCCCTGATGGAAACTATCAATACGACTCCGATGGCAATTACAGTGGATGGGTAGAAGTGCCGTTTGAGGTGGCTGATGAGTGCGGGCAAAGTGCACAGTCCGTTGTACGTATATGGGTAGAAGCGGTTTGTGATGCCGGGTTTCAGGTGGAGGCCACAGCGGAAGACTGTGGGCTTGAAAATGGCCGGATTACTGTAAGTCCCGAACAGGAAGGAGATTTTCAAATTCGGTGGCAGGATGGGTCAGAAATTTTTGAAAGAGCCGGTCTGAGTTCAGGCAGTTTTTCCTACACCATCACCGACTTAAACAATGACTGCGAATACGAGGGCGATGCCGAAGTTGGAGAAAATCCCGTGGAGCACTGGGGTCTTATTACGACCAATGCGGGAAATTGTCTTGAAACCCCCGATGCGCAATGGACCTTTGACTTTGATGGCCCTGGGAGTCCGGTGGTACAACTCGAAGGACCGGAAACCACCCTCACAGCAAATTTGCAGAGCTGGTCGGGCAGTTATTCACTGACAGAAATATGGGAGGGGGAATTTTTCTCTGAAGGTGAATACACACTCACCGTTTACGACGAAACAGCCGGTGAGGAATGCGCCTCACAGCAACAGATAAGTCTGGAAGAATTGCCGCTGGAAATGGTTCTCATTGATGTGGAAACCACTCTTTTGCAAGGAGAAGAAGTGAGTGGCAACCTGCTTGCAAACGACCTGGGAACCGGTTTAGAATGGACTGCAATTGACGAACCCGATTTTGGAGAGATAGAAGTGGCAGAGGACGGAGCTTTTACCTATTGGGCTCCGGAGGACCAAAGCGGGGAAATAATGATGGAGTACACCGCTGTGGATACCTGTGGGCAGGAGAAGACAGCAACGCTCAGAATACATGTTCTGCCCTGTGATATCGCCGTGGACATTGAAATTTCTCATCCCGATTGTGGGATGACCAACGGCTCCATTAGTGCAGAAACCAACGGAAATGAAGACTTGATTTTCGATTGGTCCAATGGCGTGGACAGCTCTTTTATTGAAAACCTGCCCCCCGGCACATATCATCTAACAATAACTGATACGGCCACTCAATGCACTGAAACATACGAATTTGAACTGGAAAATCTTTCACCATATGCAGTGAATGACACTTTTGAAGTCCTGATAACCGACACCCTGGTTGCCAAAATTATCAGCAACGACATTGGACACATACTCTCAGTCGAATCCCACAGTGAGCCGGACGAAGGAAGTCTTGAACTGGATTCCACCGGGGAAATGACTTATATCCCCGGAGGGAATTTTATCGGTGAAGTTGATTTTTTCTATGTGTTGGTGGACAGCTGCGGAGGAAAAGATACTGGTCTGGTCTTTATAGAAATACTGCCACTCGAGTGCGAGCGAGAATATGAAATAACCATCGATACGGCAGACTGTGGGTTATCCAATGGTGCGGCTTATTTTGAGATTGAAACACCCTGCGATTACGAATTGGTCTGGCACGATGAAAGTACTGCAGACACGCTCAAAGACCAAAGTGCAGGAGACTATGAAGTCGTGCTTATTTTATCGGGAGAGGGATTTGAATCCGACACCATCACCATACCCTACACCATTCCTGAAAGGGCGCCGAAATATATCGAATCCTTTAGTTTGGAGAATCCCAGCTGTATTGAAGAGGGTGAAATAGAACTGGAGTTGATGAGTCTCGGTGATGGGGATTTTGAACTGATTGTTGAAGGGCCGGAGGAAGGTGAAGTCATTGAAACAATGGAAAGTGCAATCGCACTATCGGAATTTCTCGATATCGACCCGGGTGAATACCTCATTGTAGTCCGCGATAAATCCCTCGAATGCGAACTTAGCGACAGTTTGGTTTTGGAGCTTGTCGAAGAAACACTGCCGGTCGAGGTGCAGGATAAAGAAATTGAGGTTTTTTCAGGGGATTCGGTGGGATTTAATCTGTTGGCAAATGCGCTCGGTTCACAACTCAGGGTGACAGATGTCGAGCCACCAGATTTTGGGAATTTGATGGTCGATTCGCTGGGTTTGGGAAGTTTTAAATCCACCATCCCCGAGAAGGGTGTCATTGAGGTACAATTTTTCGTAGAGGATGTCTGCGGCACTTTAGACACTGGTTTATTGACCATAGTGGTTGAGTTACCTCCCTGTGATTTTGAGGTGGAATTTATAAGTAAAAACCCCGATTGTGATTTTAGCAATGGTTCACTGGAGGTGGTTCCCGACCCGCCGGGGGATTACACGTTCCAGTGGAGCAATGGTGCTCAAGGTCCCCTGATTGAGGATTTGAGTGCAGGCGAATACGAGGTAACTATAACAAACCAGTTGCTACAGTGCAGTTTGATTTTCAATACTACGCTCGAAGAACTAGAACCCAATTGGATTACAGATAGCCAATTCTTTTCAGAGGGATGTTACAACGGGCCCGAGATAACTTTAAACCTGCGACATCCTGAAGGCAGGCCTGTCAGGGTAACGGTTAATGGCCCCGGAATTTCTAATTTCTCGTTCTTCGTACTGCCACAAGCGGTTGACCTCAGTGATTACTTTGGTTATCTGGAGGCCGGTCTTTACCAGGTTACTGCATTGCCTCAGGGATATGCGTCCAGATGCACTCAAAGTATTGAAGGAGAACTACACCTTACCGGGCCATCTGTTGAACTCTCACTGGCAAGTACCACCAATCCAAGTGGACCTAATCAGAGTGATGGTTCCATAGCAGTATCGATGACCGGCGGCAGCCCATCCTATTCACTTTATCTGAATAATGAATTCCACGGTACCACATCCGGTCAGGTTTATGAATTTGATGACCTGCCCGTGGGCACTTATGAAGTCCAGGTATTCGATGATTTAAATTGCGCCTCAGAGGTGCTGACCGTTACCCTTGGCACAGCCAACAGTCCACTCGTATTGCGGTGGAAGAACGGAGTTGGAAATGCGGAGATGGAAAAATGGGATTGGGAGTTGACAGTGATGGAGAATCCCTGGGATGAAAATGGGGAAGATGTGAGCACCTGGATTTACTGGAATTCAAAAACGGCTGTAGAATTGAACTACTACCCCCTGGATAATCTTCCATTGGGATGGAAAACCGACTTCCGACATCTTTCGGGAGTACAACACTTCAATTGGGAGGAGGGGTCTGTCGGCATAAATATCCGGTCCTCAAGACTTTCTATGGGTCCGGTCGCCAGGATGGGATTGGGTTCGTTTACGGCCGAAACAGCTTTGACGGCCGGATATCGACGTTTAAGTGCCCACGGTTTTCAGGGGGCGGGATTCAGTAACTTTTGGGACCCCGTCTCAATGGACGGAATGGAATTGGATTTTTCATTCTCGATTTACAGACAATGGGGCTCTGCAGAAGTTTACGGTGGGGTGGATATTACAACCCAAATGCCAGTTGATGGTCCTGTCAGCAGATTGTCGGGGGGATTAAACTGGCGGTTTTAAGTGGTCACTCTCCAGGTGAAGAGGCATTTTCCTAAAGTCTTCGACGCCATCAATCGTAATTTCTGCTGGCCAGGTAATCGTAGAGTGCTCTTCCCATCCTTCGAGAACAATTTAGCTTCTTACCATTCCGCAAGATGACGAGATTGTCCCTGCGGTTGATCTCGGAAACCTGCCTGATATTGACAAGGGTTTGGTTGTGGATGCGAAAAAAACTGGGGTGATTTTCCAGCTCTTGTTGGTAAAACCCCAATGAGCGGCTGCTTTTTTCTTCGTCGCCATTGGTCAGGCAAACATTAGATATGTCCCGTTCGGCGACAATATGCGACACCTCCTCAGGCTTTACTGTTTTTATCACCTGATTGAATTTAATTATCTTAAAAAACTCGGGCTGATTGAGCTTTTTATTTTCGAGTTGAGAGAGTGTTTCGCGAATCTCCGAAAGGGAATAATGGGGATGTAGGCGAATAGCCTTGCTCACTGCAAACTTCAACTTGTCTTTGTCCACGGGCTTGGTCAGATATCCAACGGCAGAGTAATCAATGGCTTTTTCTGCAAAATCAAAGCGGGAATGTGCAGTGACAAAAATAATCATGAAGTTAATTCCACTCGACGATTCCAATTGCTCCAGCAGTTCAAAACTCTTTCTACCGTCCAGGACAATATCCAGAAAAACGAGGTCGGGGTTTTGCGACAAGATTAATTTTTCAGCCTCCTCGATGGTTGCTGCAGTCCCAGTAATATTGAGTTGCGGGCAATACTTTTTGATAAAATGTTGCAGAACTTCCAGATTGTCCCGGGAGTCCTCCACTATGATGGCATCTAACTTCATATTTGAAATTCCATTTAGCATGGGCAATCACCACATCGATGGTCGCTTTACCCTGTTTTTGTCTTTGGTATATATTTTACATTGGTTATAGCAAAGTATAATTTTGGTTGATGACTACTATAATCAACCTGCTGTGGTGAAAAAACGGTTCCGTAATTTTCACGCAATTGAAATATTTGAATTCAAAGATAGGTAAAATTTGGATGGGATCCCTGGTCTCAGTCCTTCGCAACATTTATTATTTTTACTAAAAATGGCCGTGAAACTACCCAGGCATAAAAGACCCTGGGAAACACGATAATTTATGTCAGTTGATTTTTTTGCCTTTAATGCTATTAAAAAACCGGACTAAAAATCCTTACCAAAGTACCGGGCGACCGGTCTTCAATGGTCATTTCAACCCGGTAGCCGAGTTTCTGAAGCAATTCAATGCGTCTCTTAACCAACATGGTTCCCTTAGAGCGGTGTGGTTTGGCATCTTGCTCTCGCTTTTGTTTCTCAGCGACAGCGCGACCGACTCCATTGTCTTTTATCTCGATGACAAGTCTGCTGTTCCGGCGGAAGAGCTTTATTTTAATCTCGCCTATTTTGTTTATTCCTGAAAATCCATGCTTTATCGAGTTCTCAACGAATGGTTGAATCAACATGGGCAGGATTACTGTTTTATCTGTATCGATATCTGTAGCTACGTCGATTTCGTAGGTGAACTTGCCAGGGTATTTTTCCATCTCAAATTCGAGATAGAGATTGATTAATTCCAGTTCGTTGGTCAGGTTCGTACGGTGGATATCCTTGCTGCTCTCAAGGCCGGTCTCTACTGACTCCAGGTACCTCCGCATAAGTTTTCCCAACTTGACAATCATATTGTTGGCTTCTTCCGGTTGCTCCAAAACCACCTTTTTCTGGATGTTGGACAACACGTTGAAGATGAAGTGGGGATCGAGTTGTGCTTCCAGTGCGTGAATTTGAATCAATTGGAGGTGGTTGTGTAATTTGAATTGGTTCAGCCTGATTCGCCAATTGTACAACCAGGAACCGGCAATGACCAGTGCCGAAAATAGCACAAACCCACCGGCAAACAATGGGAACCAACTCCGTCTCCAAACCGGCAGTTGCACCTTAACCCTTGTCGTGAGGTAGGGCCAGTACTCTTCATTCCGGTCATTAAATACGGCCCGGATTGCCAATTCGTGAGTACCGTGATCCAGTTCAATGAGGCGAATGAGTTGGTCGCGCTGGGGCAAACTCCATTCATCACTTTCAGAAAGGCGGTACTGGAACCCGGGATTACCAGGCCAGTTGAAGGAGACCATATCAAACCCCACATCCACAAAATTCTTTCCATAGGGCAATTTGTAAACGGTATCTTTTTCCTGGTTAAAAGGAAAGCGGCAATCATCGATGGAGGTGAGCTTTAGTTCTGCCTCACTCGACTCCAAATTGAGCATGCCCAAATCTACCAGGTAAGTACCCGTGGCGGTAGGTATCCATATCTGATCCCTGGAATCCCTGAAAAATCCGGTCAAAAAGGGCTTTATACCATCAAAACCGTTGTACTGATTAAATTCCTTGAGAATTCTAAGGCGTGAAGGGTCGTTATCGCGTAAAATCTCAATGGCAAAAAGCCCCGTGCTTCCGCTAACCAGGTATTTCCCATCCCCAAGATCAATCAAATCAACCAGGGAGGTGTTTTTTTCGAACCCCTCCATCAGCTCAAATTGCCCTTTGGCGTCATTCCACCACATAAGACCGCAATTTCCGGTGACCCAGATTTCACCCCACTCATCTTCGAAAATATTGACGGCACTTTTGCAGGGCAGCTTGTCACCGGAAAGGGTAAAAGTGTCAAAAGTCTCTGCTTCTCTGTTAAAGCGCATCACACCCCCGGGGCCTGCGAGCCACAGATACCTGCCAGATTGCCTTATACTAAAAATCCCTACCCCTGTGGCCTTTGGTGGGAGTTGAAAATGGTCAAGCCGGTCCAAATTGTCACCGTCAAAAATATAGAGGTTGTTTTCATCCGCTGCAAACAACTCATTGGTCAAGCTGTCAAAATGCAGGCCCTCCGCAAAGCGGTCTGTTTTCAAGAAATGGGTATTGAAGTTTTTATCCACGACAAAAATGCCATCCCAGGCAGGTACAAAGTGGTGGCTGTTGCTACTTACAGCCCTTCCGGGAAACAACTCTCCGTTGCTGTGCTGGTTAGGGATATTTTTCCACTCTCCTTCTTCCCGGTAGAACAATCCATTTAGATAAGAGTGAAAGAACAATCTGTCCCCCCATTCTGACACGCCCCAAATGGTGGAAGCCGGCTCTGACTCCAACTGAAATATCCCATTCAGAAAAAACTTATACAGGCCGTTGTCAGTTAAAGTCCACAATTGTCCACTGCGATCCTTGAATGCAAGCCAAATAAAATGCCCTTGGAGATCAGGTGCCGGCTTATGAGTTTGCCTTTCAGAAAGATAGAGATACTCCCCATTTTTTTCGGGTGGATTGCGGTGAAGGGTGTAGCGATCCCGGTATTCTTTGTAAAACTCACCCACAGAGGATATTTCGATGAACTCCCGGCTGGTGCGTTTGAAGGTAAAATAATCGAAGGGTGGATCGAGTTGCCGGTACATTACAAAACCAATTTCCGGGAAAATAGTCAGTTCAGGCAAATTGGTTGGGAGTACTTCAAAACGGTCAAAAAGTTGGTATTTTACGGTATTACAAGTAGTCAAAAAATAAAACCTGTCCTCCTGGACTGTAATCATTCTCTCTCTCCCCCTGAGCCTGACTCTGTCACCGCGGCTTGCCCGTACAGGCTTTATTTCAATCAGGCTGTCCTGAACTACTTCAAAAACTTGCAGGGATGTTAAGCTTCCGGTAGCAACAATGGGTGATTTATCATCTTCGGGTAGGAGAATTACCCCGCGCGAGGACCTGCCCTGCAGAGGTAGGGTGAGGAACTCGCGCCCGTCGTAAATGGTCAGGTTGGTTTCACTGAGAAACATCATCCGCCCATCCCGGTCCTCCTCGATAAAATGTATGAACTCGTTACTGAAACCCGGATGGTCCTCGATCATTTTGAATTCGTAGCCGTTGAAAAAGGCTATACCCTCATTACTGGCGATCCAGACATAGCCCCTACTGTCCTCCATGGCTTGCTGATTGACAATTCCCGGCAGACCATCGTGGGGTGTGTAGTGTCTGTGCGGTACTATGAGTTCCTGAGACCACGCGGTTGCACTCATCAAACCACAGCTAACCAGCAGTAAAATAAATCGATAAACAGTTTTCAATCGGAGGACGTATTGGTCTGGAAGAGCCTGAAGGATTGTAAGCTTTTTACTTTTGGACTCAATAAAGCCACCCCCAACCGAATGCTTTACCCGGCGGGAAAAGCAACTTATTTCCTCATTGAAAATTTTAAAGGCGAGTTTCAAAAGCAGGTGGATTTACCCTTTCCAAAAAATGACCGCTAAAATGGTCTCAACTTAAAGCCTGGACAGTAATTCTGGCAGACAAAGTTAATAAATGAAGTGGAAAGGGGATTGAAGCCACCCGGATTCACTTGTATTTTGGAATACTGCTACTTTCAATAGTTAATTCGCTCGGATCCCAAATGTAACTGCCAAAATCTCAATTCCATTAAGTTCTCCGGTACTTAAACCTGAGAAAATGCCAGAGCAATCCCGGTAAAAGTACAGCCAATCCGTAGAGCCAAATGGTGGATTCAATCCAATATGCGAGGAAAAGGCACCCAGCCAATCCTGCCACAGCCATCCATCTCGGATACAGTCGCAACTCTTTAGGGATAAAAAGGGCTGCCAGATTGGTAATCGAGTAGTAAATGAGGACCGTCAAAGCACTGAAAGCCCAGGTGAAGAATACATCTCCACTGATCACCAAAATACCGATTATCACAGCAGTGGTCCACAATGCCACATTGGGACTGCCGGACGATTTTTTAACATCTGCCAACTTCACGGGCAGGTCACCCCTTCGCGCCATACTGAGTATTACTCTCGACAAACCGAGTAGTAGATTTAGCAGAACGCCCAGCATGGCTGTTATGGCAGCAAAAGTGACAATAAACTCTACCACGGGGGATCCCAGTATTCTGCTGACGGCCATCAGGGGAGCTGCATCGCCTTCTATGGTCCTGCCAAAAGCCTCCGCTCCCATTACATGCAGCGAGGTGAGACTCACCAGCAAGTAAAGCAGCACGATGAAAAGCATGGCAGCGATAATGGCCCTGGGAATGGTCACTTTGGGGTTGAGTACTTCTTCTCCAAGAGTAGCTATTCGCCCGTAGCCGGTGTAGGCAACAAACATCAGTGCAGCAGCGTAAAGCGTCGTATTCCATTCAAAATCCACCGATAATTCGCGCAAGGGCTCCACCGGAACTCCACTTTTCAACCACGCAACGAATAAGAGAACCGCCAGACCTGCCAATGTCACCCCTGTGATAACCTTATTTGCCTGATTGCTGCGCCTGATACCACCACTTACCAATATCGTAATAATTACGAGTAGTGCGAGTCCTGCTGAGACCGAAGCGCCGTAAGTCTGGTCAATGTCAAATGCGTAAAACAAATAGGCAATACAACCGAGTACAGCGGTAGCAGCTGAGGCAGATTTTGCCACCACAAACATCCAACCGGCTGTAAAACCCAGTAATGGATTTAAAAATTTGTATCCGTATTCATAGGTCCCTCCGCTTACCGGGTGGGCTGCAGCCAGTTGTGCACTGCTCAGACCATTAAAGGCGGCCAGGACTCCCGCCAAAAATATCGCGAGTACAATACCATTCCCGGCAACCTGGGTGGCAATGGCAATACTCACAAAAATTCCCGTACCTATGATTGAACCCAGGCCCATCAGTACAGCACCGGGAATCCCAATTGCTCGCCTTAATTCTCCGCCCTTTTCTTCCATTGGCAGGTTCTAAACACACTTTTCAAAACAAAACCCAAAGCTAATAAGGATTGAGGGCCTGGAGGTAGATTGGCTGGTTTTACCACTATTAAATTTGTGTAAAGGGACTATCTCCTGCCCCGGATCCACAGCAGTAAAAAGTTTGTCAACTGTAAAACCCGGATTTATTAATTTACCTTTGCAGAAACGATAACTGGCTAAAAGTTTCAATCCACCAATGTGGAGATTAGCCAGTTGGACTGTATTTGTTAACATTAAAAATTGTATTCCATGAGACGTATTTTATTGATTTCCAT
>SL_3KL_010_SEDDRAFT_10003392_pt1 | contig 14466 bp, 15 predicted proteins | sample SodLakKL_010_SED_2_FD_10381 | JGI IMG/M metagenome (IMG submission 10381)
CTTTTGTAGTGATAGGACAGCTGCAGGTCTTAATCTCTTCAGACATGATCAAAAAATGGCTCGATAAATATTCCGGGAATAAAAGTATTATTGTAAGCTCCCTGGCCGGGGGACTCTTTCCCGGTGGGCCTTATATCTTCTATCCCTTCCTGGCAGGCTTTAAAGGAAAAGGAATCCCTTTTTATCTTATTTTCGCTTTTGTTGCAGGCAAACAGAGCTACGATGTAACCCGCCTGCCATTAGAAGCAAGTTTGACTACCCCCGGCCTGGCAATCCTCAGAAATATTATTACTTTTCCATTTCCTATTTTAATGGGCTTTATTGCCAGGCGATATTTCCCGGAAGGCTTTAATAGTTTTAGCCAGGAAGAGGTGAATAAACATTGAGCCTGTCTATTGTTATTTTCTCAATTCTAGCTGTAGCTTTATTTATAATTAACTATAAAAGCGGAAAACACCGGGATGGTTTGAAAACCGGGTTCAGGCAGCTTATAACCGCTCTTCCTGTTATTCTGCTGGCCATGCTGCTGGCCGGAATCCTGGAAACCCTGATCCCTGAAGAATTTATAAAGCGCTGGCTGGCCCAGGAAGCAGGTTTCACAGGAATTCTTATCGGTACCCTTGGTGGCATGTTGATGGCCTTCGGCCCCTATGCCTCTTACCCTATCATCGCCATAATTTTTCACGCTGGTGCAGGTTTAGGTACTACCATCGCCCTGATGGCAGGGTGGTCATTTTTAAACCTGACCAAGCTGCCCTTTGAAAGCGGTTTTTTAGGGTATAAATTCAGCTTGCTTCGGATGGGACTGGGATTACCTCTTTGCATTCTTGCCGGTTTAATAGCCCATTTAATTGATTTGTTTATTTAACCGGCAAATTTACTCAGGATTATCTGTTCCCTTCTTATATATCAAGCGGGGTTTTTCCATTAAAACCCTTGTATCAGGCGGCACCGGTTCTGTTAACCAGACATTACCGCCAATTACTGACCTGGCACCAATCCTGGCCTTTTCGCCAAGTATAGTCGCACCGGAATAGATGATCACTTCATCTTCAATATCCGGATGGCGTTTTTGCCCCCGATATTTATCGCCCGCACCTTTGGGCAAGGACAAGGCTCCTAAAGTAACACCCTGGTAGATGCGCACATCTTTACCAATAGTTGTGGTTTCTCCAATAACCACACCGGTTCCATGATCAATCACAAAACGTTCCCCGATTTTAGCTCCAGGATGAATATCAATCCCTGTCTGTCCATGGGCGTACTCTGTCATGATCCTGGGCAGCAGCGGCACTTTATGCTGATAAAGTAAATGGGCCACCCTGTAAATAGTAATGGCATAAATGCCAGGGTAACTAAATATAACTTCATCATAGCTGCGGGCAGCTGGATCTCCATCAAATGAAGCTTTAACATCTGATTCAAGAACATCGCGAAGAGCTGGAATTTCCTCTAATATTTTCAGGGAAATATCGTAACCGGCTTCAATACACTCCCGGCAGGTCAGGTTATAGCGCAAGCAGTCATGACGAATGCTGCTGATAACCTGTTCTGAAAGCATTGCATAAAGCTGGGTTACACTTTGCCCGACATAATACCTGAGGTTTACCGGGTCCAGCTTTTCCGGGTTAAAGAAACCGGGATAAATAACCTCGAAAAACTTGTCTATTATTTTCACTACAGAATCCTTCGAAGGAATCGGTTCATAATCAACATGACTATTACATCTTGACTCGGAACAGCTGGCAATAATTCTTTCAACTACCTGGGGCATTTTTTTCCGGTAAAAAGACATAATTTCTTCTTCGGTCAGGCAGGCACCATCTTCGTGTTTTTTGTTCTTTGTCATCTCTATCCCTCCAATGATTTGCCAACGAGAAATCTGGATCTAGTCATTCTTCAAATTTGGCCGGTGTTTTTTGATAAAACCTTTCAATAAAACTCTGTTTAACTCTTTTACTATAAAACAACTATTATTTCACGGCAACCCTGAAACCCGATTATTCGAGTATGTTATAATTTTAACATGGATAATGAGCCTTATCTTAACTTTGCCTCTATTTATGATCAGATCATGAGCGGCGTAGATTACGAAGCCTGGGCCGATTATGTTAAAGATCTCTTAAGCCGTTTTGACAGGCATCCGGAATCTATAGTAGACCTGGCTTGCGGCACAGGTGCCTCCACTTTCCCTTTCAGGAAAAGAGGTTACAAGGTTGCAGGGGTTGATATATCTTCACAAATGCTTAAAAGAGCAGCACGGGTAGCATCTGAACAAACCCTTGAAATAGAATTTTACCAGCAGGATCTACGTCAACTAAACCTGCCGGAAAAGTATGATCTGGCCCTGCTTTTTCAGGATGGTTTGAATTATATTATCGATGAAGAAGATCTGGCACAAACCTTTTTAAATGTTCATAATATACTTAACCCGGGAGCACTTTTTATTTTTGACCTGACTCGGCCATCACTGCGCCCCATAAAGGAAAGCAGCACTGCCTGGGTAGATGAAGAAGATTTTACCCTGATCTGGGATAGCAGTTACAAGGCCGAAAAAGAAATCTGGTCGATTAAACTGACCGTTTTTCAAAAACTTGATAATGGATTATTTCATAAGTTCCAGGAAAATCACCAGGAGAAAGATCACGATCCTGTCCTGGTCCTTAAACTAATCGACGCAGCTGGGTTCAAATTGTTAGGCCTATACAAAAGCTTTAGCCTGTCAGCTTCAGACGGTAATGATGTTAAGCTTACTTTTGTTGTACAGAAATGAATTCTTCTGACCTTACTATCCTATGCATCGCTTAATAAAACTACATAAAAGGCAACCTTTAAGTTGACAATAATCAAAATATATGCTATTATTCCTATAATCATTGTATCAATTATTTTAACTTGGTTTGAGAGGAGGTACAGAAATGACCGAATCAGGAGATCAAATTCATAGCTGCAGCCATTGTGAAGAAAAGTTTTTCCTTCAGGAAAAAGGCGTTAAAAAAATCCTTTGTGGAGCAGATCAGGTTTGCAAACCACCGGATGAGAAATACAATGCTCCTGACTGCAAGGTTTATTACTTCTGCTCAAATGAATGTGTAGAAAAGAAAGAACAGGAAATAAATACCTGTGAACGAATCCCGGGGTGGAAAAGATTTATGGATAATATTGGCAAGGTTAGTTCAGAATCGGAGGTTGCCGGGGCAAAAGTCCATCAACTGAAAAACAAATAAACTAACTACTAAAAATTTCTAAGAACCGGCCAGGTAGGGTGCTACTACCTGGCCTGTTCTTTTCATTTCGAAATTAAAACTTACCTCTTTTAAATGCTTTTTCAACCTATCTTCGAGGTCCTGGCATCTTTCAATAACTATTGCTGTATCTTTTCACTCCAACCAGCCATAAATCCCTCTTATTTGGCAATTATTTATTCCTATCCTATAACTACATAGCCACTTTTCTCAAGCTCTTTGACAACGGGATCTTTTTGATCAGTCTTCAAGCGCATGGTTATTAGAGCTTTACCATCCTTCGAATAGGTTATGATAAGACTAATGATCAAAATATCCATGGAACTGATTAAAGAAGTTAATTTACCCAGCTCGCCTATTTTATCTTCAAAAGATACAGCTATCTTTATTCCAGGACGATCAAAATTAAATACATCAATAAAAGCTTTAAAAAGATCACTCTCAGTAATAATGCCTTCCAGGTTATTTTTATCAACCACCACAAGGGTGCCTAGTTTTTTCTCACGCATTAAAACCGCCGCTTCTTCAATCGCTTCATCAGGACCAATGGTAACAACATCTTTGGTCATAATATCTTTGATCTTTATTTTCGGATAAAGATAATTAATTTCGTGAATAGACAAGCTGGTAGCCGGCGATGGCGACGCCTTGATTAAGTCAGTATTTGTGACAAGCCCGATAAGCTTGCCTTTTGAAACCACCGGTAACCTCCTGATTGAATGATCTTTCAAAATTTCGAGAGCATCACCAATAGAGTCATTAGGTCCAATAATCACCGGATCTGCAGACATATAATCACGCACATACATAAATCTCATCTCCTCTGTTTTTAAATCCTTTTATTGTACAATTAGTTATAGCTTGAAAAAAAAAGACAATAATCTTATTTAACAACGGCAACGATACAGTTCTTTGCCTGCTGAATCACAGCATTACTGACACTGCCCAGGAAAAGTTTTTTCAATCCGCCCAAACCTCTGCTTCCGATAACAATCATATCAAAACCTTCTCTTTCTGCCACGCCTAAAATTGTCTCTGATGGATGCCCTTGCTCTAAGATTTTTTGAACCTGCATTCCCTTCTCTTCAAAGACCGTTGCTGCTTTATTTAGGATTTCCTCTCTTTCTTCTTCAAACTGTTTCTGAATCTGTTCAAACCTGTCCAATTCAGCCTTGCTAACATTATCTCTTGTTACTGCACCAACTTCATAATCCGGGAAATAAGCAAACTCCGGTTTTTTCTCGTAAACATGGATTACTGCTATTTGAATATTACTACAACCTTCGGCAAGAGTGATCGCTTTCTCCACTGCTTTTACACTATGTTCCGACCCATCTATACAAACCAACATTCTCATTGCACTTGCTCCCCTTTACTATTAATTTGCTAACCAGTCAGGTTAGGCGAAGCCAAGCTGATGTCGAAACTATTAATAAATCTATTCTAATTTTACCATAAACAGATGCAATAATAAATGCTTTGCAATTACTCAAACATATTCAGTTGGGGCTGTTTTCTTAAGAAAGCTATACATTTACAATATTTTTGAAACCTTTCTCCGCGGCAACTAAAGGTGCTAAAACAACAAAAAAACAGGGATATGAATCGTTTAACCGATTAATTACCCCTGTTTAGTCATTAGATTAATATTTACTGATTACTTAAGTATATCCCTTAGCTGAGCTTTTAGCTCGTTGGTTTCTTTTTCGACTTCTTTTCTTACTTCTTCCCAGGTACTCTCGCCAGCTTTTTTCAGGTCTTCCAGTTTTTCTTTGGATTGCTCCATTTTCTTTTCGAGTTCTTTTACTCTTTTTTCATATTCAATCTTGGCATCGGCACTTTTACCCTGGGTTTGTGCTTTTAATTTATCTACTTCAGCCTGCCATTCCTTTAACTGCGCTGCAATTTTTTCCTGGTATGCTTTTTTATCCATAATCTATCACCTCCTATAGCTATTATTATAACGCATAACAGCTTATTTTTCAACCATAATTAAGCTATCCTCTATTTTTACAGCATAATCATAGTAAAGGTCACAATTTGAGCATGCTTTGATAAGCTGCTTATTAAATTTACTCAAAAAATAATTAAGTTGTTCTAATTACTAATGTCACAGCAGGATTTAATGTGCTTGAAACGAAAAGGTAAATAAACTCTATTAAGGAAGTGAAGCACTATGAGCAATATCCCGACTCGCGAAGAAGCAATGGCACTGCTAAAAGAGTATAACAAAAACGATGCCCTGGTTAAGCACGCCCTGGCAGTGGAAGCAGTTATGGAACATTTCGCAAAAAAATATGAAGAAGATCTTGAAAAATGGCGGATCATAGGTCTCATTCACGATCTTGATTATGAAAAATACCCGGACCAGCACTGCCATAAAACAGAGGAAATATTAAAAGAACAAGGCTGGCCTGAGGATTATATCCGAGCTGTAATCAGCCATGGCTGGAAAATCTGCACCGATGTGGAACCGAAAGAAAGGATGGAAAAAGTCCTTTATACGATAGATGAACTTACCGGTTTAATCGTTGCGACCGTACTGATGAGACCAAATAAAAGCATCATGGATTTAACCCCGAAATCAGTAAAAAAGAAGTTCAAGCAGAAAAGCTTTGCTGCCGGAGTTGACCGCAGTATTATCGAAGAGGGTGCAGAGATGCTGGGCATGGAACTAACAGAAGTCATTGATGAAACTATCAAAGGTATGCAGGCCAAGGCCGAAGAACTCGGGCTAAAAGGAGATTTGTAGAAAGGAAAAGGTACATACTGGGTTGAATATTCGCACATATAGCCTTTACCGATCACCATTTTTAGAGACTACTTTTAGAGACTACAAGGTTATAACCTGGTAACCTTGAGCTACATAAGCCGACATCGAAGGGTGGCCGTTCATATCATCTTTTAAAGGAATTCCAACTGTCTCATTATATTCAAGCACACCCATATTTGCCGAACAGGCCTTGCAGATACCATCAATAAGGCCTTTTTCTTTTGCCTTAATATACAAAGGATTTTCAGAAGCTTCCATATCCTTGATTAACCTGACTGCTTCACCTTCCACAATGATTAAAACTTTCAAGCCTTTGCTTTCCATATCCAGGGCATTGAGAAGTACGTGTATAAAACAAACCTGGTTACCGTTAAATGCAAAATAGATAAATTTACTCATTTAAAACCTTCCTTTCTTGACTGTCCTATAAATATATTACTTAACTTTTAATACTGCAGTAAAGGCTTCCTGGGGAATTTCGACCCGGCCAATTTTTTTCATTTTTTTCTTACCTTCCTTCTGTTTCTCCAACAATTTCCGCTTGCGGGTAACATCTCCACCGTAAAGCTTTTCGGTAACATTCTTTCGCAGAGCTTTAACAGTTTCCCGGGCAATAACATTATTCTCCACGGCAGCCTGAATCGGCACATCAAACATCTGCCTGGGGATAATTTCTTTTAACTTTTCTACCATTTCCCGGCCTCTCTGGTAAGCTTTATCCTGATGAATAATAAAGGATAATGCATCAACCTTTTCAGTATTAACCAGAATATCCATCAAAACCAGTTTTGATTCCCTGTAACCATGCAGTTCATAGTCCAATGCTGCATAACCCCTGGTGCGTGATTTGAGCAAATCGAAAAAATCATAAACAATTTCAGCCAGTGGCAAATAATAGGTTAGCTTAACCCGCTCCGTATCAAGGTACTTTGTATCCCTGAATTCCCCTCTTTTTTCCTGGCACAACTCCATAACCGCACCCATGTATTCTACTGGAATTAAGATCGAAGCATCAACATAAGGCTCTTCAATTGCTTCCCTTTCTCCAGAAGGAGGCATTAGTGCAGGATTGTCAACTTCAACCATTCCTCCATCTTTTAAGTGGACCCTGTAAACCACACTGGGAGCAGATACTATTAAATTCAGACCATACTCCCGCTCCAGCCTTTCTCTGACAATATCCATGTGCAGCAGGCCAAGAAAACCGCAGCGGAAACCAAGTCCAAGGGCTGCTGATTTTTCAGGTTCATAAGAAAGAGCTGAATCATTAAGTTTTAACCGCTCAATTGCTTCCCTCAATGTTACAAAATCATTGCTATCCTGTGGAAAAAGTCCGCAAAAAACCATGGATACAACCTTCCGATAACCTGGCAAGGCCTTTTCTGCAGGGTTTACTGCCCCGGTTACCGTGTCACCAACCGCAGCGTCGGCAACATTCTTTATTGAAGCAATCAGGTAGCCAACTTCACCTGCAGCCAAACCTTCAACCGGCTCCATGGCTGGCCGGAACACACCAATTTCGGATACTTCAAATTCCTTACCGGTATTCATAAACTTAATCCTATCACCGGTATTTATACTGCCCTCTACCACCCGGATATAAGCCACAACGCCCCGGTACTTATCATAGTTTGAATCAAAAACCAGGGCTTTTAAAGGAGCACTCGGCTCACTTGGTATTGGTGGCGGAACCTTTTTGACTACAGCATCAAGAACCGCTTCTATACCTGTCCCCTGCTTGGCTGAAATGGGCAGGGCATCCGCCGCTTCATCGCCGATCAAGTCCATCAACTCGCCCTTGACTCTTTCAGGATCGGCGCTGTCAAGGTCAATCTTATTGATCACAGGTACTATGGCTAGCTCCTCTCCCAAAGCTAAATATGTGTTGGCCAGAGTCTGGGCCTCAATTCCCTGGGCGGCATCCACTACTAAGATAGCTCCCTCACAGGCAGCAAGACTTCGCGACACCTCGTAAGTAAAATCAACATGACCCGGTGTATCAATTAAATTCAAGACATACTCTTCGCCATCGTCAGCCTGATAAGCCAGGCGAACAGCCTGCAGCTTAATGGTGATGCCCCGTTCCCTCTCCAAGTCCATCTGATCAAGAACCTGTTCTTTCATCTCACGGGCAGTAAGAGTGCTGGTTGCTTCAAGCAGACGGTCAGCCAGGGTTGACTTGCCGTGATCGATATGCGCTATGATACAAAAATTCCTAATGTTTTCCTGCTTCAAATATTAATGCCTCCATCCAGATATTCTTCCTGTAGGATTATAACACAAGATAAGCCAGGAATTAATTTTTGATACCTGGCAGGACATGATTTTGTGAATTTGTGAATTTTAAAGCTTTGCCAGATAGCGTTTTAGCGGCCGGTTTCGATTTTCATGCTGACTTCCTTTACCTTTTATCTATACTATTCACGCCAGTATTCCGGCCGGTTAATTGCGTCAGCACAAAGAACATTTCCGGTTAAATTGCTCAATAAACCCGGACTCATTTCACGCACCATCCAGGCAGCAGCTATTTCCTCAGGAATAAGATATGGCGCTTCAAGGCCAAGTTTACCAGCTTGCTTAAAACCAAAACGGGGATAATAATTTGGATGGCCGAGAACAAATACCAGTTTTACTCCCTTTCGTGTCAGCATCTGTAAACCTTTTTCAACCAGCCGACTTCCTATCCCCCGGTTTTGTTCCTCTGGTAACACAGCAAGCGGAGCAAGTAATTGAATGTCCAGCTCCGAATCAGTGTCAAGTTGTGCGCTGGTAAATAAAACATGTCCGATTATCTTCTCATCCCGCAGCGCAATAAGGGAAAGCAGCGGCCGGGCAGTCGGATCACTTAAGAGGCCATTTATAAGTTTAACAATTTCCGGACCTTCATCCTGGCCAAAAGCCTGCTCTTCAACGTTCAGTAATTCCTTCAAATCTGCTTTAACTGCTTCGCGTATTATCAATGATCCAGCTCTCCTATAATATGTCATTTCTTAATCAGGCTTATTACTTTTTCCTTGATGTTTTCATATAGACTTTCTATCCCGGCTTTATAATAAGTGTCCCTGCTTCGGCGTAAAATATCAAGTGTTGTTGCTTCGATCACTTTCCATAACATTTCCTTTTCAGGGGTATTCCTAAAATAGTCCAGCTTTACCTGGTATGCTCCCTTATACTGCCTACCCCCTCCGTTTGGTGTAATCCGCTTAATAATCCTATTTAAGTCAATAGAACTGCTTCCGGATCGCAGGGAAACATCAAGGTACATTTCACCTTTCTTGGGGTTTTCTATAACAGCGAAAACCGCTACCAGGCTGTGGTTTCTATTTTTCAAAATCATATCTGCTGCCAGGGCAATGGAATCCCTGTTTTTTGAATCAACAAAACCAACTCCGTAAAGACCCCAGTCTTTATAAACAACCTCGTTGCCAATACCCTTGTTATAGTAGAGCAGCATCTCGGGAGTTGGCGGCAAGCTGTTGATGTTTTCCAGAATATCCTGGTCTGCAAATGCAGACAGAAAGCTTAGGGCTTCTATATCGAGGGGGTTAATATGATTATAGCTATCGGTATCGGTTTGAATGCCGAACATCAATGCTGTAGCAATAACAGACATATCTTCAGCGGGCAGCTCAAGATCCAGGTTCTGCAAAATTAAAGTAACCAGGGTGCTGGTGGAACCTACATCAGTTCTAAGCAATGCATAATCAGCCGGCATTGCATCAGGTGATTTAGCGTGATGATCAATATGAACAGCACAGGGAATACTGTCACCAATTGCTTCTACCCTGTTATTTTGAAAGTCGGGGACTATATAGGCTTCGTACTTTTTAACATAAATATCTTTACCAAAATTAACAGGTATTTTTAGTTTGTCGATAAACAGCTGGTTTTGAGGAAGCGATAATTTTCTCTCCGCATAAATTGCCGACTCAATAGAGTAATGATCAAGGATTAGTTTAATGGCGTACGCCGAGGCAATAGCATCGGGGTCCGGTGACCCGGGGATAAAGATGGCTAAAGATTTATATTTTTGAACTGCTTCTGTGAAAAGTTCTGCTTCTTTTTTCATATACTGCCTCAACCTTTTTGATCATTATACCATTATTTTTGCATCAGAATGTTTATAAGTTCTATTACTCATGGTAAGGGGGTCAAGTATTACGAAGTATTAATTTTTAAATGTAATCATCATAGCTCTTACATGTAAGATTCTCCACCAGCAGCGCTGGTATATTAAAACCCTGGTTAGGGCACTCAAAAGAAGAACCCGTCTCCCTTACCAATTTAGCCTGATGCTGGCTCTGTTTTCCCGCCAGTACTCGTTCTAAAGAAGGGCACTCAGTCCCCGGATCAATATCTATCGAATAGCAGGGGGATTGTGCCTAAAATGCCGAGATATAGCTTCCTGACCCCTGTTAAACCTGTTTGCACAAATTCAATGCCCGTCGGAATAGAGTAGCCATTATTTGTGACAAAATCTCACAATTGGCTCATTAACCTGCTAAATAACTTGACAACTGATACACAGTGTTGCTAAATATCAAATGCACCCAGAAAGTTTTTAGAAGGCACGAACTGATCACCTTTTGGAAAGCAAGTAGTGACTGACAAACCACTCATTACCGTTTCTGAAACCAAAAAATTCCGCACAGGAAAGGAAAAACAGCCGCCAGGTTTCTGTAACCAAGTTTTTCTGCTTCACTGTTAATATGTTCAATCTGTGGAGCAGAATTTGACACGGCAGTAATTTGTGCACCGGGATATTCACGGGCCATGTAGAGAGCAGCAGAGCCCCACCCGCAGCCTGCGAGCAAGTAATTTGTCTAAATCCATTTTTCCCTCCTTGCTTGATCATTTCAACGAATATTTATAAATAATAATATACCATACAAAAACTTAAAAGCTACAACCGGAAAACTGCGACCTAATTTTAGTTCTGACTGATTACGTAGGCGCGAGCCTGTCCCGGGCAACTAAAACAGAACCTAAGTAACAGGAAATGCCAGTAATATTCGCTCACTGCTCCTAATCATAAAACAAGGGAATTAGAGGTAGGTGTCTATGTAAATCTGTAAAATTGATCTTAAAGGTGAACGATTTCCGCTGCCTTCCGTACACCGGCAAAATGGCAGGAAACGAAGTGGTTCGCGTTAATTTCGCGGTATGCAGGCACTTCCCGGCTGCACAGATCATCGCTAACCGGGCACCTGGTATGAAAAACACAACCCGAGGGAGGATTGACCGGGCTTGGCACTTCCCCTTCCAGGACAATGGGTTTGCGCAGGCGTTCTTTTTTCGGGTCCAGGATGGGAATAGCAGATATTAGGGACTGGGTATAGGGGTGTAGAGGATTAACAAAAAGATCTCTGCTTGATGCCAGCTCCATGATCCTGCCCAGGTACATTACTGCAATCCGGTCAGATATATGCTTAACCATGCTTAGATCATGAGCAATAAACAGATAGGTAATGCCCAGCTTTTCCTGCAGATCTTTTAACAGGTTTACGACCTGGGCCTGGATTGAAACATCGAGGGCAGAAATAGGTTCATCACAGACTATAAAACTCGGATAGAGCGCCAGGGTCCGGGCAATATTGATGCGCTGCCGCTGCCCTCCCGAAAACTCATGTGGAAAACGGGCAGCATGGGCCGGTTTTAAACCAACCAGGCTGAGCAGTTCAAGAGTATTCTTCCTTATTTCCCGGCTGCTCATATCTGTATGAATAGTCATCGGCTCGGCAATAATTTCACCTACCTTGAGGCGCGGGTTTAACGAGGAATAAGAGTCCTGGAAAACAATTTGCATCTTAGTGCGAAACCGGCGCAATTCCTCCGATTTAAGCAAGTTAACATTTGTATCTTCATAAAAAACAGTTCCCGACGTAGGCTCAATCAGGCGCAGGATAACCCGGCCCAGGGTCGACTTGCCACAGCCGCTTTCGCCGACCAGCCCCAGGGTTTCGTTCCGGAAAATATCGAAGCTGATATTATCTACAGCCTTAACAACTGGTGATAACCCAAGCGAAAGAAAGCTGCTTTTCAGGTCGAAATACTTGGTTAAATTTTCTATTCTGACTAATTTGTCCATTTTTAAACCTCGGCCCGTGGTTCTTTTTTCCATAAATCATAAAAACACTTTGTATAATGGTTTTCGGCTACCCGGTAGCTGGGCGGGATCTTCTGCCAGCAGGGCTCAAAAACATAATGACAGCGCCAGGCAAACTGGCAGTGCCTGGGTGCCTGGTAAAGATCGGGAGGAGAACCTTCTATGCTAACCAGCCGCTCTTTACCATCGCCTGTAATGTCCGGTATAGCCCCCAATAGTCCTTCCGTATATGGATGGCAGGGAGTTTCATAGAGCTGGTCAACCGGAGCTATTTCCACACCGGTCCCGCCATACATAACCATAACTCTGTCAGCAATACCGGCAACTACACCCAGGTCATGGGTAATCCAGATCACCGTCATCCCCAGCTCACGCTGCAGCTGCCTGGTTAAATCAACAATCTGGGCCTGGATGGTAACATCCAGGGCGGTTGTCGGCTCATCAGCGATCAATATATCAGGGCTGCAGGAGATCGCTATCGCGATCATCGCCCTCTGCCTCATCCCACCGGAAAACATGTGGGGATAGGAGTGATAGCGTTTGTCGGGCTGTGATATGCCAACCATTTCCAGAAGTTCAACAGCCCTTTTATAGGCCCTTTTCCTGTTGTAGCCCCTGTGGGTAATCAGCGACTCGCTGATTTGTTCACCCACTGTCATGACCGGGTTAAATGAGCGAAGAGTGCTCTGAAAGACCTGGCTGACTTTGCTTCCGCGCAGGCGGCCTGCTTCTTCTTTCAACCTGGTATTTCTCTCGTCACGCTTCTGGTGAGTGAGTAGCGACTCGCAGATCTGATCTCCCACTGTTAAAACCGGATTCAGTGAACGCAGGGCATCCTGGAATATTATACTGATCCTGTTTCCCCGCAGCCGATTCAGCTCGGCTTGAGAAAGTTTAAGCAGGTCAACTTCCAGTCCTTCGGTGCTGAACCTGGCTTCTCCCAAAACCTCGTTACTTCCCGAAAGCAGCCCGAGAATAGAAAGCATAGTCACGCTTTTACCGCTGCCGCTTTCCCCTACTACCGCAAGCGTCTCACCCGGTTTCAAATCAAAGCTAACATCATTTACGGCATAAACAGCGCCGTCAAAAGTATCAAACCGGGTCGATAATTTTTTTACAGAAAGCAGAGGTTTCAATTCAGGCATCCCACTTTATAACTTATTTTTTCATCCGGCGCAGCCGTGGATCTAAAGCATCCCTCAACCAGTCGCCAAAAAGATTCATGCTAAAACCGGTAGCGACAATGGCCAGCCCGGGGTAAATTGACATCCAGGGGTAAACGGTCAGATACTGTCTTCCCTCGGCCAGCATGTTACCCCAGCTTGGCACAGTCGGTGGAACCGATAAACCGAGAAACCCAAGACCGGCTTCATAAAAAATCATAGCCGACATCTCGAAGGTAGCCAGGGTCACAAGCGGACCGATCAGGTTTGGCATAATATGTTTAAAGATAATGACCGGCGTCTTCTGTCCGATGCTGATCGCCGCTTCGATGTAACCTTCTTCACGCAGGCGCAGCACCTCACCCCTGGTAACCCGAACAAATATTGGAATGTTGGTTAAACCGAAAATAAGGACAACATTTAAAAGGCTTCTGCCCAACACAGCAGCTATAAAGACAACAAATACAAGGTACGGCAGGGCAAGCACCATATTGGTCAGGGTCATAATAATATTATCAGTCCTGCCACCCTTGAACCCGGCGAATAAACCAATCATAATACCAAAAGTAAAGGCCATTGAGACCCCTAAGAAACCAACCATGATCGAAACCCTGCTGCCGTGGATAATTCTGCTGAATATGTCCCTGCCCAGGTTATCTGTCCCAAGAAGATGCTCTGTACTGCCCTCCTCTGCCCACACCGGGGGCTGCCTGGAAGCATAAAGATCCTGCTGAAGTGGGTCATGGGGAGCAAGGATAGGAGCAAATATAGCGCTGAATATAATTACCAGGAACACAAGCAAACCAATTAGCCCGGCCTTATCACGCCACAACAGGCGCCACAGGTAAAACAGTTTCGCCCGGATACTGCGATCTTCTTTTTCATCGACCAGAAGACCGGTCAGCTCATTATTTGATTGATCTTTATCGTTATCTTTCATCGCGATCACCTGTAACGAATTCTGGGATCAACTAGCACATAGACCAGGTCGGTTAGAAGCTGCAGCCCGATTACCACCAGGCTGGTAAAAAAGGCTGTTGCCTGAACCAGGAAAAAGTCGCGGGTGCTGACTGCTTCTGCCAGCAGGTTGCCCAGTCCCGGCCAGGAGAAAATAGTTTCGATATAGATTGATCCGCTTAAAAGGTAGCTGAACTGGACCCCGATAATACTAATCAGGGG
>SL_3KL_010_SEDDRAFT_10003393_pt1 | contig 14465 bp, 13 predicted proteins | sample SodLakKL_010_SED_2_FD_10381 | JGI IMG/M metagenome (IMG submission 10381)
TTGAAAAAATTCAAAACCTTCATGTGCAGTTTTTCGACAAGAATCCGATCGGNCGTCTGATCACACGCTCGACCAGTGATATCGAAGCCCTTAATGAACTTCTGTCCACTGGCGTAGTCAATATCATTGGCGATCTTTTCCGAATCGTATTTATTATAGGATTCATGCTCTCCATGAGCTGGGAGTTGTCGCTGGTTAGCCTGAGCGTTCTGCCCATACTTGTATACGCTACATTCTGGTTCAAGGCCAGGGTCAGGGTTGCTTTTCTGAATGTAAGAGACCAGATCGCCCGTTTGCACTCTTTCGTACAGGAACATATTGGAGGAATGAGTATTGTTCAGTTGTACGGCAGAGAAAAGAGAGAGAAAGAAAAGTTTGAAAGCATCAACAAAGACCACGCGGATGCTCATATCAGGACGATTTTCTACTTTGCCCTGTTTTGGCCCGCCGTGGAAGTAATCGCTTCTCTGGCCATGGCCCTGGTGATCTGGTATGGCAGTGCACAGGCATTGGCCGGCCAGGTTACTTTCGGAGTGCTGCTTGCTTTTATTCAGTATGTACGCCAGTTTTTTGTCCCGATTCGTGATTTATCCGAAAAGTTCAATACACTTCAAAGCGCGCTTGCCTCTTCCGAGCGGATTTTTGGTGTACTGGATACGGAAAATGAAATACCCGAACCCCTTGAACCCATCGAGCCGGCGCGCATGGAGGGACACACCCGATTTGATAATGTATCGTTTCGTTATAACAAGGACGAGCATGAAGTACTCAGAGAGTCGAATTTTGAGGTAAAACCCGGAGAGGTTGTTGCCATAGTAGGTGCAACGGGAGCAGGAAAAACAACCATCATCAATTTATTGCTCCGTTTTTATGATGTTTCTACCGGAAAGATATCCATTGACGGTGTGGACATCCGCGACATGAAACAGTCGACGCTAAGATCCTACTTCGGTCTTGTGCTTCAGGACAACCTTTTATTTGCCGGTACGATTATGGATAATATCACACTGGGCAACAGCAACATCTCTCGCGAGCGGGTGGTGGAAGCTGCAAAACTGGTTCAGGCCGATCGATTCATCACAAGACTGCCCGGCAGATACATGCACAGGATTACCGAAAGGGGCGCCTCGCTGTCTATGGGTCAGCGTCAGCTGATCTGTTTTGTCAGGGCCCTGGTTTACGATCCAACCATACTCATCCTTGATGAGGCAACATCAAATGTTGATTCCGAAACCGAATATCTGGTGTCCAGGGCACTTGATACCATGATGAAGGGGCGTACCACAATTGTTATTGCACACAGACTATCCACCATACAACATGCGGATAAAATTCTGGTGATGCACAAGGGTCGCATACGGGAAACAGGAACCCACCGTGAACTTGTTACCAGGACAGACGGAATTTACCGGAGACTATATGAATTGCAGTATCGCGATCAGCTAAAACCGGCCCCACGCTAATGCGCTTCCATTGCTTAGGATGAATCCGGCGTTCTGAATTCAAGCGGTAACATTGATGACATAGTCGATGACCTCATCCGGCGTGTCAGGCGGCAGACAGTAAAATCTGTTGCAGAAGATATTTCCATCATTATAGTTGGCCGCCTCGCCATGATTGAAAATGCGAGTCTGGAATCCGGCGGACTCCATGATAGCCGCCGGCGCCGCAATATCCCAGTATGCCGATCTGCGGAAGCTTACAAATCCTGTGCTGGGCCCGTTAAGTGGACCAATGATGTTGTGTGCCGCATTTGATGACCGGCGTACCGGCAGGTGGGTTATCGACTCCAGCCGATCTCTCAAAGCCGGATGTGCGCCCTTTACCACCAATGGCATCTGATGTCGCCAGCTGATGGTCTGATGAATTTCTCTGAAATCTCCGGGCGATGTGTAAAGCCGGGTTCTGATGTATGAATTTCCATAGAGGACACAATTTCTCTCGGGTTGATAGAGAATGCCGAAACTGGGTTTGCCGTCAATGCACATACCGATAAGTACAAAATAATTCGGTGAACCCTCGGCAAACTTGCTGGTTCCATCAATGGGATCAATATACCATACAACGGAGGTTTTGGGTGTATAAACATGCGAATGCTCATCCTCTTCACTAACCACCGTTTCACCCGGAAATGCCTTTTTCAGCAACTCCATCCAGAAATCGTTCATCTCCTGGTCACTGTCCGTGACTTTGGAGCCGTCACTCTTCATACCCACACTGAAGCTCCGATTGTGCTGCTGAAGCCGAAGCCGTCGTCCAGCCTCCTCCAAATGCGGGTAGAGCCAATTGAATCGTAAATTGAATTCCTTTTCAGACATTCCCTTTTGACGTGATTCTCATTCTGTTCTGTCTGTTTCGTGTATCTAAAATTTCATATCTTGCAAAGTTCGTATAATTTCCGATCACATAACATACATAGTTCAGGTTTTTTTTTATGGTTGAAGACAAAACCAAAACAACAGCTGATATGAATGCAATACCTGGAAAAAGCAGTGGTACTAACGGGGATATTATCGAAAAACTGTACGAAGAGAAAGAGCGACTTGAAAATGAGATTCGCCGGGAGTACAGAAACGCCCGAAAATATGTCAGATCACATCCGGAAGAGGGCTTGGCCTACTCCTTTTTGGGAGGAGTTGTGTGCGGTTTGATCCTGGCAAAAATCTTCTCACGCTGAACAGGCAACCAGCACGTTATGGGATTGCAGAAGATATTACTTTTATAGGAATACTGTGCCGTTGCACCTTGCATCATCCGCCGGCAGGCGCATGCCGAGTTTTGTGAACTCATCACCTTGAATTTTAACTAATAATTACACCAACCTGGAATGACGCAACTTAAACACACCACCGAACAGGTAAAAGACTTGCTGCAGCGCGTTGATGCGCTGAGGAGGTATCTTTGACTACGACAAACGCAAAGAAAGAATAGGCGAACTCGAATACCAGGCTCAACAGCCTGATTTCTGGGATGATGCAGAAAAGGCCCAGAAATTCATGAAAGATATCAATCACGAGAAGTCCTGGGTCAGTCAGTGGGATAAACTGGACGAAATGAGGCAAAACATCATTCTTTTTCGTGAAATAATGGAAGAAGGAGATGATGTTACCGAGGAATTGAACAGGGAGGTCGATCAGATCAAAAAGGAAGTTGAGGACCTTGAATTCAAAAACATGCTGGATGAACCCGATGACCGCCGTGATGCGCTCCTGACGATCAACCCCGGAGCTGGGGGTACAGAAAGCCAGGATTGGGCCGAAATGATCTACCGGATGTACGTGAGATGGGCTGGAGACAACCATATGGAAGCCACGGTGCTGGAGTATCAGCCCGGGGATGTGGCCGGCATAAAAAGTGCAAGTATTGAAGTGAAAGGGAATTTTGCCTATGGCTACCTTAAAGCGGAAAACGGGGTACACCGGTTGGTTCGCATCTCACCATTTGACAGCAATGCCCGGCGCCATACTTCGTTCTGCTCGGTATTCGTCACGCCGCTCGTCGATGACGAGATCGAGATTGAATTGAATCAGGATGATATTGAGCTCCAGCGTTTTCACGCGGGTGGCAAGGGGGGACAGAACGTGAACAAGGTCGAAACCGGAGTGCGCCTGATCTGGACCGGCAAACTTTCCGATGGCCGGGAGGAGCGTGTGGTTGCTGAATGTCAGCAGGAGCGGTCTCAGTTGCAGAACAGGGAAAAGGCTATGATTATGCTCAAGTCACGGGTTTATGACCTCGAAAAGCGCATCAAGGAAGAGCAGAAGAATAAACTGGAAAGCACCAAAATGAAGAACGAGTGGGGATCTCAGATACGCTCCTACGTGTTCCATCCCTACAATATGGTCAAGGATCATCGAACAGGATACGAAACATCCAATGTTGAAGCGGTCATGGACGGTAAAATCGATGAATTAATCAAAGCCTATTTAATGTCTGATGCCTGAAAAATATGATTTCCTGATTCTTGGCAGCGGTGGAGCGGGACTTTCTTTTGCTCTCAGGGTTGCTCGGTATGGAACGGTCGCGATTGTCACAAAAAAAGACTCGACTGAATCGAATACTAATTATGCACAGGGAGGACTGGCGAGTGTCCTTGATCGCCGGGACCGGTTTGAAGATCACGTCAATGATACGATTGTAGCCGGTGCCGGTCTGTGCCATCCCGGGATTGTCGAAATGGTAGTGCGAGAAGGACCTGATGTTGTGAAGGAGCTGCTGGACTGGGGTGCACGGTTTTCGACCAGGGATGGCGTTCTGGATCTGGGACGCGAAGGAGGACATTCACACAACAGAATTGTCCATGCCGCCGACAGGACCGGAAAGGAGATAGAACAGACTCTGCTTACCGCACTGGATGACCATCCGAATATCAGTATTTTCGAGCATCATTTTGCGCTTGAGCTCATAACGCAGCATCATCTCGGCAGAATTGTCACCAGATATGATAATGACATCTCATGCTACGGAGCCTACGTCCTCAACACACAAACGAGAAAGGTGGGTGTCATACTGGCCAAAGCAACGCTGCTGGCTACCGGAGGTGTCGGGGAAGTTTACCTGCATTCTACCAATCCTTCCATTGCTACGGGTGATGGCATTGCCATGGCATTCCGAGCCAAAGCCAGGGTGGCGAATATGGAATTCATGCAGTTCCATCCCACAACACTAAATGTTCCGGAAGCCAATTCGTTTTTGATCTCCGAAGCGGTGCGCGGCAAAGGTGGCATTCTGCGCGATCGCAGCGGCAAGACTTTCATGAAGGATTACGATAAACGAGCCGAGCTTGCACCAAGGGATATCGTGGCAAGATCCATTGACGACTACCTGAAAAAATCCGGAGATAATACGGTATATCTTGATGTGACACATATAGATAAAAATATACTTACGGAGAGCTTTCCACATATTATGGAGACTTGCCGGAAGTATGGCATCGACATTGCAAGTGAATGGATTCCGGTTGTACCTGCTGCCCATTATTTGTGTGGCGGGGTGCTTACCGACCAGGATGGCAGGACCTCGATAAACGGACTGTTCTGTGCGGGTGAATCGGCCTGCACCGGTCTGCATGGTGCCAACCGGCTTGCTTCAAACAGTCTGCTTGAGGCCATGGTATTTTCTAAGCGAGCTGCAGTGGTAGCGGCAGACTATATGAAGGATTCGCAATGGGTGACAGGTGTTCCGGAATGGGATGACAGCGGCACCACCAATGTGGAAGAATCAATTTTGATATCTCACAACAAGCAAGAACTGCAACAGGTTATGTGGAATTACGTAGGAATTGTTCGAAGTGACCTGCGATTGCAGCGTGCTTTTCGGCGCACCGGTTTGGTCTATGAAGAGACAGAAGATTTTTATCGTAGAACCAGGGTCAGTGTCGAGCTTTGTGAATTGCGGAACCTTATTGCCAATGCCTATATCATTATCCGCTCCGCGATGAGCAGAAAGGAGAGCAGAGGCCTTCACTACACGACAGATTATCCCTGCCGGATAGAGGAAGCCTGCAGAGATACGGTCATCTGATGAACAGCAAGAAAGGGGTGTTTATGCTTCATATCGGAGTTACAGGTGGAATAGGTAGTGGGAAAACAATTTTTTTGAAAGTCTGGGAAGAGCACAACGTGCCCGTGGTCTATGCCGATGANCTTGCCAAAGAGTTGATGGTTGCCGATGATGCGTTGAGAATGGAGATTGCCTCTCAGTTTGGCGCCGAAGCATATCACCCCGACAGGTCACTTAATACATCCTACCTGGCCCGGGAAGCATTCTCAGAAGGGCGCATCGATGAGCTCAACAAGCTCGTTCATCCGGTGGTTTTCCGCGAGCTGGAGATACGAAGGAAAAAAGCGGAATATGATGGTGCTCTGCTTTTTGCTCACGAATCGGCACTGCTGCTATCTGCCGGTAGCAGTAAAATGTGTGATATTGTGATTTTGCTGGCCTCCTCTGCAAAGGACCGAATCAGGCGTGTCACCGGGCGTGATAAGGTCAGCTCCGAGGAGGTGCAAAATCGAATGACCAGGCAGCCTGATTTTGATAAACTTGCTGCCAGGGCAGATCTTGTTGTCCGCAATGACGGAACGGTCGATGATCTGAAGCGGAAGTCCGAACAACTGTTGAGAGAAATAGAGGAGATAGCCCAAAACACAGGCTGAACGGATTTCCAGGGTTAAATCTACTTCATCCTGACATACATGCCTTCCCGAATATCATGTTCGTTTACAAAACCGGCATTCACTTCAAGCGTATACATGGCCGGGTAATCCGAGCGGATCTGGCGGTCGGAGTAGGGTGTCGTCCGGGTATGGATCCGGACAATGCGGTCTTCACGGTTGATAAACAGAATATCCAGCGATAGCGGGGTGTTTGCCATCCAGAAGCTGCGTGGCTCCTCTTCATCAAATATGAAAAACATGCCCGCATCATAAGGAAGGTCACGGACATCCATCAGTCCGGCATTGCGCTCGCTTTCGGTTTGCGCCAGTGCTACTCTGGCTGTTGCCACGGTGTGGTCCTGCTGTTCATCAAGAATTTCGACAATATGGGTGAGTTCAATTGTGCGACCAGCAATATGGTTTCTGGATTCTTCGGTATCATCTGTATTACAGGAGGAACCGAAAACCACGGTACACAGAATCATAAAAAGCAGGAGGTATCTCATATGTTGCATATGGTTGAAATGTATTGCGAAATTATGCAATATGAAGATAATTTTCACATTTTTTAGTACGATGAGGCCGGGTGGTTATATTCACTGAATGCTGGTGCCGCGGTTGGCATAGTTTTTGGGTATTGCCAAATTTTAGCGTATATTTAAACTTTGTAAGTGAGCCCGTAAAAGCTCACTTTTTTTGTATTTGGAAATTGGAAATAACAAGCGTATTTGGAAGAGCTCGAACTCATACATACCACGGCAGAGCAGGTATTACAGGACCACGATGATATGTATCTGGTGGATGTTGAACTGAAAGGTTCAACCGGAAATCGTGTGGTGTGGATTTATGTTGAATCTGATAAAGGCAATATTTCGCTTGATCGCTGTGCAAGCGTAAGCCGGGAAGTGAACTTTCTTCTGGACGCGTCCGGATGGCACAACAAGAAATACACGTTGAACGTATCTTCGCCAGGGCTGGATCGGCCACTTAAGGATGTCAGGCAATACGCCAGTAACATCGGACGAAAAACCAGCGTGGTTTATCTCAAAGACGGCGAACCGGTGCGTGCGAAAGGAATGTTGGTGCACGCAGAATCAAACGCCATCATACTGCAAACAGAAAGCAAGAAAGAGTTGACAATTCCGTTTTCTGATATTGTGGAAACGTACATTCTACCACCATTTTAACTACAACAACGGCATTCTCGAAAAAAACACATGCAAACGGATATTTCAAAACAGATCATTCAGTCTTTTGCTGAAATTGCCAAGGACAAGGGAATAGACAGAGATTTGCTGCTGTCTATTCTTGAGGATGTATTCCGATCCATGATTCGCAAAAAATACGAATCGGATGAAGCTTTTTCAGTTATTCTGAATCCCGATCGGGGAGAGATCCAGATCATGCATATCCGTGAGGTAGTGCCGGATGAGGAGCTCAGTGATCCGGTTAATGAGATCGGCATAACCGAAGCCAAAAAGCTGGACCCGGAATTGGAGCTGTATGATGAATTTGCACAGGAACTCAAAATCGAGGATTTCGGCCGCAGAGCAGTGATGATGGCACGCCAGACCCTGGCACAGCGCATACGTGAAATCGAAAAGGATAATATATTTGAGGAATACAGCGATCGCATCGGCGAGATCGTACTTGGAGATGTATACCAGGTTCGCAACCGGGATATTCTGGTGAACCATAACGGGGTGGAACTGGTCCTGCCGAAGGGACATCAGATTTACAAAGATCGCTATCGCAAAGGAGATACCATCCGGGCTGTTGTGGTGGAAGTAAAGCGTCAGGAAGGTAACCCGGCTGTAATAATTTCACGAACGTCGCCGCTGTTTCTTGAACGGCTTTTTGAAAATGAAATTCCTGAAGTATTTGACGGCGTCATTGAGATCATTAAAACCGTCCGTGAGCCCGGCGATCGTTCCAAGGTTGCCGTCATTTCGAATGATGAGCGGGTGGATCCTGTCGGCGCTTGCGTTGGCATGAAAGGAATTCGGATTCACTCCATCGTGCGTGAACTATGTAATGAAAACATTGATGTCATCAATTTTAGCGATGATGATCATGAATTTATCAAACGCGCACTCCAGCCTGCTTATGTACAATCGGTAGAGCTGGACAAGGCGAATCGTCGCGCCAAAGTGGTCGTTCCTGTCGACCAGGTCTCCAAGGCGATAGGAAAAGGCGGGGTCAATATCCGTTTGGCCACTCAACTCACAAATTATGAAATCGATGTCTATCGTGAAGTCGAAGATGAAGATGACATCGATATTTACGAATTTGCCGACGATTTTGGTGACGAGATAGTACAGCTGCTCTATGATATAGGTTGTGATACGGCAAGGGCCGTTTTGGAGCTTAGCCCCGCAGAGCTGGAACGACGGACCGAAGGCAAACTTGCACTAAAAGATGCCAAACACATCATCCGAACCATTGAAGAGGAATTTGAGGAAGATGAAGTCTGACCCGGCACATGCCGCCAAGTTGCAGTAACCATCAGAACAGAGAAAATTATATATGACAGAAGCTGGTAAACCGAAACGTTTATTCAAGGTTGCATCGGAATTCAATGTTTCCACACAGTCGATTGTGGATTCCTTGAATGACAATGGTTTTTCCATTGAGAACAAACCCAATGTGAAAATCACACCTGAGATGTATTCTGCCCTGGAGTCGGTTTACGGTGAGGATAAAGCAAAAAGTCAGGATCATGTACGGGCCCGTGAGGAGTACGAAGAGCGAAGAAGCACATTCCGGACCAGCAGAAACGAATCAGTGACCATCGACAACTTCCTTGAGCCGATGGATGATCTTGAACCCAGCGACACCGCTTCTGGTCCAGAAGAGGTCCTGCCACTGGAACCCATTGACACCGACACGTCCGACCCAAAAGCGAAAGAGAAAACGGAGAGACAGGAAGAGTCGGTCGAAGATACAGTTCCGGATGCAAAAGCGCCTGAAATAAAGGAGACGTCCAAAGCGGATAAAAAGGTTGATGAAAAAGCAGCTGATGACAAGCGTCAGGAGGAGGCTGCTGAAAAGCAGAAGGAATCCTCAAAAACAGCGGCTGAAGTAGAGGAAAAAGAGGAAGAAGAACCATTGGAAGCTGATCAGGCCACTGATATTGCAGACCTGGAAGAGGATGAATCGGAACCTGAAATTGAGGAAGAAGTTGCCGCTGATGATGAGCTCCAGGACGAGGATGAGGATCAGATCAGCATTATACGGGGACACAAAGAGAAACTGGCTGGAACCAGAGTGCTTGGAAAAATCCAGATAGCAAAACCCGAAGATGAGACGGGTGGTCGTCGAAGAAAGAAAAAAGGGAAGAAAACAAAAAAAGATGACACATCTGTTGCCACTAAAAAGGATCAGGTCGATGACCTCGACAAGCCAAAGAAAAAGAAACTTGCAGCCAAGCGTGTAAAAGAGGATGCCCCGACGGGCAAGGAAGCTGAGGAGGTACTCAAACCGAAGAAAAAGAAAAAACGCATCAAGTCACGGAAGGCCCCCAAAGTCGATGAGTCTGATGTAGAAACCAAAATGAAGGAAACGCTCGCAATACTGAGTACCGGTGGATCTGCCGGACGCAAGCGTCAGAAGCGTCGCAAGCAAAAGCGAGAGGAGATGGCTGCAGAGCGCGAAATCCAGCAAACCGAAAAATCAGAGAAGGAGCAGCGCATACTTGAGGTTACAGAGTTTATTACAGTTAGTGATTTGGCTGATCTACTCAATGTTTCTCCAAACGAGATTATCATGCACTGTATGAATCTTGGCATGGTCGTCTCCATTAACCAGAGACTGGAGGCCGGAACAATTGAACTGCTTGCCGAAGAATATGACAGGGAAGTGGTTTTTGTGGATGCCGAAGAGCTCTCCGAAGATGTCGCTGAGGTGGATGAGGACAAGCCCGAAGATCTTGAACCCCGATCACCAGTAGTAACGGTGATGGGGCATGTTGATCATGGAAAAACGTCACTGCTTGACTATATACGGAAAACCAAGGTCACAGCAGGAGAAGCGGGTGGAATTACACAGCATATCGGAGCCTACGAAGTAAGGCTGGCTGACAAACGTAATATCACATTCCTGGATACACCCGGACACGAAGCATTTACCGCCATGCGGGCCCGTGGTGCCCAGGTAACCGACATGGTCATTCTGGTAGTGGCAGCTGACGACGCCGTAATGCCTCAGACTGTCGAGGCCATCAATCACGCACAAGCCGGAGGCGTGCCCATCGTTGTAGCGATCAATAAAATTGATAAAGAAGGCTCAAATCCGGATCGGATCAAGCAGCAGCTTTCTGATCACAATATTATTGTCGAGGAATGGGGTGGAAGTGTGCAGATAGCCGAGGTTTCGGCGCATTCCGGACAGGGTATAGATGAGCTGCTAGAAAAGGTTCTCATTGAAGCCGAACTGATGGAACTCAAAGCCAACCCGAATCGGAAAGCCAGTGGAATCATTCTGGAAGCTAAAGTAGACCGTGGAAAGGGAGTGGTTTCCAATATCCTCATTCAGCGCGGTACACTCCGTGTGGGAGATCCCTTTGTGGCCGGTTCCTTTTCCGGAAAAGTAAGAGCACTGGAAAATGAGTTTGGAGAGCGTATTGATAAAGTTGGTCCGGCACAACCGGCGCAGATGACCGGTTTTGATGGTATTCCGCAGGCTGGTGACAGGATTGTGGCAGTAGCGGATGACCGAACGGCAAAAGAGATCTCCCAGCAGCGACAGCAAATCAAGCGAGAACAATCACTGAGGAAAGTCAAACACGTAACACTGGACGACATTTCAAGACGATTGGCGCTTGGCGAAATGGCTGAGCTTAATATTATCATAAAAGGGGATGTTGACGGATCGATTGAGGCATTGGCCGGTTCACTCCAGAAACTGTCCGATGAAGAAGTCAAGGTCAATATCATTCATACCGGCATCGGAGCGATATCTGAATCTGACGTATTGCTGGCATCCGCGTCAGAGGCGATTATCATAGGTTTTCAGGTCAGACCGTCAACCAACGCCCGGAAACTCGCTGAAAACGAGGAAATTGATATCCGATTATTCAGTGTCATCTATGATGCCGTAGATGCGGTTCGGGATGCCCTTGAAGGCCTGCTCTCACCCGAGGTGAACGAGAAAACCATTGCAACACTTGAGGTACTTGAAATCTTCAAGGTTCCCAAAGTCGGCACAGTGGCCGGTTGCAAAGTCACCGATGGTAAAATCACCCGAAACACCAAAGTGCGACTCGTCCGCGATGGAATTGTGATTTATGAGGGAGAATTGTCTTCCCTGAAACGCTTTAAAGATGATGTCAAGGAAGTTACTAGCGGTTACGAATGCGGACTTGGTATCAAAAATTACAATGATATAAAACAAGGTGATGTCATTGAAGGCTACGAAGTAATTGAGACCAAACGCAAACTTAAGCAAGAAACAAGTTAATGAGTATCAGAACCGAGCGGGTGGCGGCACTTCTGAAGTCGGACCTTGGTGATATACTGCAGCAGGATTATCAGCATGATGCCATGCTCACCGTAACAAGTGTTCGTGTCTCACCTGACCTGATGCAGGCACATGTCTATCTGAGTATATTTACCACTCGTGATGATAAAAGCGAGACATTTGATTTCATTCAGGAAAAAACCCCGGAAATTCGGAAAAAGCTTGCCGGAAGGATTAGACATCAGGTGCGACGTATACCCGAAATCCACTTTCATCCGGATGATACGGCAGAGTACGTAGAAAAAATGGATTCGTTATTCCGGAAAATACACTCCGGAAAATCTGGTGAAGATCAAAATGACGATTCTGTTTGAGCAAGGAAAGGTATGGATTCATTTGAAACAGTTTGTAAAACCCGGTACAAGTAACAACAGAATGTAATCGGTCAATGGGCAAGGATACGATCTCACTTACCAGTTTGCCGGTTTATGACCGCAACCGGCTACCTTCACCCGATACCGATCATGCTTCAGGTTCTCTTTTTTTGATTGACAAACCTGCCGGTTGGAGCAGTTTTGATGTGGTGAAATTCCTGCGTTACCGAATCAAAATTCGCAAAACGGGTCATGCCGGCACACTGGATCCTCTTGCAACCGGCTTGTTGGTTATCTGTGCCGGAAAGGCCACGAAAGCAATATCCCGCATCCAGGAATTTCCCAAGCGCTATTGTGCCCAGGTGCGACTTGGCGTCTCGACACCCAGTCAGGACGCAGCGACCGAACCTGATGCGTTTGCACCGACAGATCATATAAAAAAGAGGGATGTTGAAAACATGTTGGCCCGGCGGTTTACTGGAAAAATTAACCAGATTCCACCAATGTATTCCGCTTTACATAAAGATGGCAGGCGGTTGTATAAACTTGCAAGGCAAGGTGAAGTGGTTGTACGAGAGCCCAGGCAGATTGAAGTGTTTGATATTGAACTTGTCTCCTTTGATAATGACCATCTTGTGCTTGATATACTTTGCAGCAAAGGAACCTATGTCAGAACATTGGCGCACGATCTTGGAATTGCGCTGGGATCGCTGGCAAGCCTGTCGAATCTAAGGAGAACCGCTATCGGCCCCTACGATGCTGATGATGCCATCACAATTGAGCAGATTCGCAGCATTTACGATCAGGAGGCATGATTATGGATATTATGATGTTAAACCCTTTATGAGCAGACCCGTTTTTATTCAGGATTATAAGAGAAATCAGGCCAATGTACTAACGGTAGGTACGTTTGACGGGGTACATCTCGGACACCAGGCTCTGATTCGGAATGTAGTTGACCTGGCCCGTAAAAAGTCGGCACCCGCTGTTGTGGTCACATTTGATCCTCATCCAAGAGAAGTGATCAATCCCTCATCTGATAGTATCCGGCTTCTCACCACCCTGACAGAGCGTGCCTCCATCATGCAGGATTATGGGATCGATCAGATGGTTGTAATACCGTTCACAAGAGACTTCTCCATTCTGACATCTGATGAGTTTATCAGAGAATATATTTTCAGGCGTATCGGAGTGGATAAATTCGTAATTGGGTATGACCACCATTTTGGACGGGATCGCAAGGGATCCATATACACACTCCGGAAACTTGCAAAGGAGCTGGGTTTCTCCATCCACGTTGAGAAGGCACACGAGGTAGGTCATGTCACGGTAAGCAGTACCGTGATTCGCAGGCTGCTTGAGACGGAGGGCGATGTGAGTGCTGCAGCGGAGATGTTGGGACGTCGTTATGAGGTGAGTGGTACTATTGTAAAAGGAGACCAGCGCGGTCGTACCATCGGATTTCCGACCGCCAATCTGGAACCCGAAAGCAGCAGGAAGATCCTTCCGGCAAACGGTGTCTATTGTGTGGAAGCTATGCTGGAAGGACAGATGTACAGTGGAATGATGAACATAGGTATCAGGCCGACATTCGAGGGCGAAAAAAAGGTGGTTCCGGAAGTCCATCTGTTTGATTTCAGTCGAACCGTGTACGGAAACCGTATGAAGGTTCGGTTCAACCGGCGCGTCAGAGGAGAAAAAAAATTCAATTCGGTTGAGGCACTTGTGGCGCAGCTGGTCAGGGACCGTGAGATATGCCGGCAGTTTGGAAATAGCACTGAAAACCTTTAAATTATCACTCTCATTTATAACCATTATCTACTTTAGTATGATATAATCTAAAGCGGAGACTACATACATGAATATCTCAGTTGAAGAAAAGAAGGAAATTTTCAAAAAGTTCGGCAAAACCGCTGAAGACACCGGATCGCCGGAAGCACAGATTGCACTATTTACCGAGCGCATCAACAGGCTGACGGACCATCTCAAATCTCATAAAAAAGACCATTCCACGCGCCTCGGGTTGCTTCGATTGGTCGGTAAACGCCGTCGCCTTCTGAATTACGTAATGAAGAAAGATATTGAAGGATATCGAAAACTGATCAAGGAACTTGGTATCCGGAAATAAACACCAAAAGGCACGATATTCTCGTGCCTTTCTTGTATAAACACCCATTGATCCAGCAATATACCGGAATCCTGCCTTGCGGGTGTTTGGCACACAACGGGAGAATATCCCTCCGGCTATTGCATGTACGCTAAAGACGAAAGAAGAATAGAACGAAAAACTATGAAAGCTGATTTTAGAAAAATTGAATACGCACCCGGTAAAGAGCTTACCGTTGATACCGGGCGACTCGCAAAACAGGCAAATGGAAGCTCCTTTCTTCGTATTGGAGATACCGTTGTGATGGCAACAGCCACTGCGGCACGGGAAGCCAAACCTGGCCAGCCGTTTTTCCCGCTGACCGTTGAATTC
>SL_3KL_010_SEDDRAFT_10003394_pt1 | contig 14463 bp, 15 predicted proteins | sample SodLakKL_010_SED_2_FD_10381 | JGI IMG/M metagenome (IMG submission 10381)
GGTCTTTGTATTACTCCAGGCCCAATTACAGATTATTTATCAACAGAGAAAGTATCAAAGAAGATATGTGTAGCTATGGATATGGACGACATTGATAAATTAGGCTTTTTAAAACTGGATATGTTAGGGCTAATAACTTTAGATGTTATCGGAGCCACATTGGAAATGATAGGTGATGTAGAGCTCCCAGAAACTTACGATGACCCAAAGGTATACGAGATATTTAAGGAAGAGCGTACGCTCGGCATATTCCAATTTGAAACGAGCGCACTGACTAGATTAGCGATGAAACTAAGGGTAAAAAATTTCAATGAATTAATGGATGCAAGTGCTCTCGTTCGGCCAGCCCCTATACACTCAGGACAGACAGAAAAGTATATTAACATCGTTCAGGGTACAAGGGATATTGACTACATCGTTCCAGAGCTTGAACCGATTACCGGGGACACAAAAGGGATTTTAATATATCAAGAGCAAATAATAAAGACGGCGCACGTATTAGGAGGGCTGAGTTTAGGCGAAGCGGAAAAACTTAGAAAGTTAATGTCGAAATCAAAAGGTATTGATAAAGTTGAGGAATATAAAGAGCAGTTTTTAAGTGGCGCCCAGGAGAGGGGTATTAAATTAAAAGATGCAGAAAAGGTTTGGGCGATTATTCGAGAGGCAGGGGCATATACTTTCGGTAGAAGCCACACTTGTGCCTATTCAGTTATTTCCTATCATTGTGCGTGGCTTAAAACTTATTATCCTCAAGAATTTTTAACAGCTGTTATTCAATTTAATGACGGAATAACAATGGCTAAGGCGATCAACGAATTGAGAGAGCTTGGCTATACTGTAAAATACCCAGATATAAATAAATCTGACTTGTATGCAAAAATTGATGATGACGGATCTACTATATTGGGCTTAACCGACATTGAGAATGTAGCCGAAAAATCAAGTCGAGAAATTTTAGAAAAAAGACCTTTCACTTCTTTTCAAGATTTTTATGAGAGAAGGACACCAGCACATACAAATATTAGAGTGGTCCGCAATTTAATTCAAGCTGGCGCTTTTGATGAATTTGGAGATAGAGATACTTTATATTACTCTGTTACTCCTGATGAGTGTGAATTTGATTCTGATGGCCAAATGGTTTTCGATGAATGGAGCGAGAAAGAGTTGGCCTTGAGGCAATTTTCAGTGCTCAATATGCCGCAAGAGGTACCTGTTGTTAAACATTTCAATCACGAAGTAGAAGATTTTATTGATATAACACCGTTAGATTCTATTGATTTTGAAGATCCAGAAGATGAAGTATATATCAAGGGCTCTGTAACTAGTGTAAAAGTAAAAACAGGCTATTCTAAGCTAAAAACAGAATATGCAATTGCTCTAATTGATGACGGAACAGATGCTGTTGAATTGTTATTTGGAGAGGAACAGCTAAGAAAATACGAGCATTTTCTTTTAAAAGATGATACATTATTTGCAATTGTCAAAGCCCACATGGTTAAGGACCGAGATCGCTTATATGCAGATATGGTCGTTGATTTAGAAGGTGAAAATGGCCCCAAAGATCTTGAATACATGATGAACGGCAGGGCGAGTACATTAGAGGGTTTAAAGGCTTCTGCTGTCGGCGGAACCGAACTCGGCCTTATTTCATTTGCTCCATATTTTGTAAGTAAAAAAGGGAATAAGGGATGCAATGTTATCTTTTCAGATGGGGAAAGACTAATGTGTTTTCAAGGGCTAGATAAACCTTTGATGGCTGGCGATATTATCAAATATCGAGTTTCGAAAAGACCCTTTATAAACGTATTGGAGAGATATTAATGAAAATGAGTAAGTCAAAACTCAACTGTTTTTTGCAATGTCCCAGGAGATTTTTTTATGATTATCTCGATGATTCTATGAAACGAAGTGAACCCGAACCAGATTCACCACTTCAGATAGGTATAGATGTTCATGAAATATTCGAATGGTACCATCTTCAAGCAGATGCAAGGAACATTAAACCTCCTTACAGGGATTCCATTAGAAGTATTTTAATGAGGCATCCCTTGAGCGAAAAGTATAGCGAGTTCATTGAAAATTTCATAAACTTTAATCTTGAGTTAATCGCAAGTCGAGGGGTACCAGATTATCTGCCTTTAGCAGTAGAAGAAGAACTTTATGACGCAGAACTAGATTTTCATGGAATTATAGATGTTGTATTAGAAGGAGAAGATGGGGTAATATTATTAGACTATAAAACTGGAAAAAAAGCGAGGCCAATTTCAGAATACCTTTTAGAACTTACATTTTACAAGATACTTTATGAAAAAGTAAAAAAAAGAAAAGTCGAATATTGTGGCATATACTTCCCAAAACCTCACAAATATCGAATGGTACGCGCACTTGGGCCAGATGAAAGCTGTGAAGGAAAAGGGCCTTGTATTGGAATTGATGATGAAATTTACTTACTCTCAATGATTGATAATGTAAGAACGATCGTTGCGGAATCTGATAATGTAATTGCACGCTACAGAAAAGAACCTACTTTTTTATGCAATTATTGTGATTATGCAGATTTATGTAACGACGAAGGATTTCTGGAAGTATGAGCTATAAAAACACTTTGAAAGAATTTTGTGCCAGAAAAGGGCTTATTTTAAAGGATATGGATAAGCATTTGGAAAAGCATAAAATAATTTCTCCCATTGTTAATTTAGAGGGATGCGTACATTGTGGAACTTGCTGTAAAGAAGTAATGTTAGTTCCGATGACAGTAAAAGAAGCCTTATATATTGCTAACATACTTAGCGCTCCCCCAAAAGATTTATTTGTATTTGACAGCGACCAAGCCTTTATCAGCGATACAAGGCCGTGCAAATTTCTCAATGAATATAAAGGCAAATTTTACTGTTCTATTCATAGTTTCAAGCCAAAAAATTGTGCGCGTTCCCCGGTTATTAGTGATGAGAACGGAGAGGAGTTTGTTGTTAATTATAGTTATTGCAATCTGTGTTTACAAAATTCTTATGAGGCAATTAAATTAGAGGTGGAATAATGTTGTTTCAATTATTCTTGAAGCCGAGGAAAAGAGTTACTTTTCCAGCGAACAAGGAAGGGGCTGGCGAAGCTATCAAGCTAATTAATTTGTTTAACGGTAAGAAAGATTTATATAGAAGCGTTTATAATTTTATAGATTCCCCACAAGGAGCAAACGCTTTAGTAGATAAAGTTTTTTTTGATTTTGACCCAGCGGATGGCATAAATCCGTTATCAGATTTAAAAAAGGTAGTAGAATATTGCGTAACAAATAAGATTAGTCATGCATCATATTTTAGCGGTAGAGGTTTTCATCTATATATTTATGTAGAAAAAAATTTTGCTTTCGATTATTTATCTCCAAACATGGCCATCCGTAATTTTGTAAATAAAATGATTGATAGATTAGGGGTTAATCCAGATCGGCAAGTGATTGGCGATTTAATGAGAGTGTCAAGGTTACCAAACACTATGAACACAAAAACAAAATTATTTTGTATCCCTATTACAGTAGAAGAGGTGCTAAACTATGAATTAGATGATTTAAAAAAACTTGGAAAAAAACAAAGGAGCATTGATAACCTTGCCCCTGGAAATAAGATTGATTTAAAGAATTTCGATGAGCAAACTGGCCCTAAATGTACCATTTCATATACCCCAAAAGGGGTAAATTGCGTAGATTTCGGCGATAATATTCCGCATTGTGTTAAATCAGCATTAGCAAATGGAGAGCCTGGCTATCAGCAAAGATATCTCATAATCACAGCATTGAGGGACTTAGCTTATAGCAAAGAAGAGGTCGAGGAAATCTTGAAGAAATATTTATCAGAAGAAAAATTTTATCACTGCGTCGAGGAAGAGGCCCAATTAGATTATTTATTTGATAGGCAGGAGCTTCTATTCCCCAGTTGTGATACTATTCAGGCTCAAGGTTATTGTATACGAGAATGTCGCGGTCAAAGTATTTACGTTTAATGATGAGGGAAATTAATGATCATTGTTGATTCAAGAGAAGGTAAAGATATTGAAAAGGAAGCAAGAGAGCATTTTAAGAATGTAGAAGTAGAGACATTGTTTGCAGGCGATATTGTTTGCCCAATAAAATCGATTGGAATTGAGAGAAAAGAAATTAAAGATTTTGCTCAATCTGTAATTAATAAGAGGATATTTAAGCAAGCAGTAAAAATGAAGAATAATTTTGAATATGCCTACATAATTATAATTGGCAATGATGAGGTTTTATACCGCGATAGGTATATAAAGTTTGGGGAAAACAGGTTTATCTCTGTTATGGCTGAATTAATGGCTATTGATGGGTTAAAAGTTATTTGGGTCCAAAACAGAAGGCAATTTTGGAAGATTGTAAAAAGTATTTTTAAGAAAACGAAAACAGAAAAGAACATTGATAGAGAGTTTACAACGAAAAAAATTAGCGGAAATAATGTTGATTTAAGTATAATCTGTCAAGTCCCAGGTATTGGACCTAAAATGGGCAGGAATATTTTAAAGCAGTTTACATTACTTGATTTATTTTATGTCCGAGAAAAAGATTTGAGACAAATTAAAGGAATAGGGAAAACTCATTCCGAAGCGATAAAGAAAGTTTTTAGAGGAGATAACAATGGTAGTAATAGAAAGAGATAAATTAAAAACTAGAGTAGAGTCCGGCGAAACTTTAAGGGATATCGCAAAGGACTTAGAGGTTACCCCAGGCTATATAAGCAAATTGTGTAAACAGTACGAAATTGAAACTAATGGTCCTGGTAGACCGAGGGGGACTTTACTTGATGAGGAAACGAAAAGAAAGATAGCTGAAACGTTAAGAAAGAGGGCACAATATGGATAAATTAAAATCAAAAACAGCATTTTATATTAAAACTCATTCTAGATTAAAAAATGAAATTTCTGCTTTTCGGTCTAGATTATCTTCTCTAAGCACAACGCATACTTCTAAGGAAATATTTAATATTAAGAAGAATCATTATATTCCTCTTTGCGACCAGTTGGTCGATATAGAATTGAAAATAACAGAAGTAGTTGAGGAGTATCCAATTTATCGCAAATTTTTATCTAAATTGAATATATCCTCAAAGGAATATGCGCTTACTATTATTTATGAAATAGACGACATAAGAAGGTTTTCAAATATTAGTAAACTCTGGGCTTATTCTGGATATTCGGCGGATCCGAACCGAAAAGTTGAGTTCAATGTTAAACTTAAAAAAGCAGTCGATAAGTTAACTATCGAATTAGTAGAGACTAACAGGTTTTATTCTGCCCTATTCCAACAATATTTAGAGTTTGAAGAAAAAAAAGGCGGGACTAAAATTCATATACAAAATCGAGCAATGAGAAAAACAAAAAAGGCATTCCTCTATCATTTATATTCTGCCTGGAGAGAAGAGGAGAATTTATCAAAGAAAGAACCTTATGCAAGAATGGTCGAATATGGAGAGATTTAATGACATGTATTGTAGGATTAGAACAAAATGGGAAAGTTTATATAGGTGGAGATTCAGCGGGAACAAGTGCAGGCCATGATGTGACCATGATTGGCGAAGATAAAGTTTTTAAACGTGGCGACCTTGTAGCGGGGATTACGGGGAGTTTTCGTTCAGCACAGGTCTTAATGTATAATACAGAGATCCCAGAGACGAAGGAAGACATGTGGGCTCCAGAATACATGCACGGCTTCCTTATTCCTCAATTAAGAAACGCGTTAAAAGAAAATGGTGCATTAACCTGCGAAGACCTTAAAGAGAGAATGGACGGAGAATTTCTTTTAGGGTACGGCGGCAAACTCTTTTGGGTAATGAGGGACTTCGGCCTTGTCATCCCCTCACACGGCCACATAGCAATCGGCGCGGGGGGCGACTATGCGTCCGGTTCATTATTTGCGACTTATGAAATGAAAATACCGCCGGAGGAAAAAATATTTATGGCTTTAGAAGCCTCAGAATACTACAATGGCTCAGTTAGGGCGCCGTTTATTGTTATGGATACAGAGGGGAACATTTGGAGAAGAGGGGAGAATTATGGTACTTGTACAACGGTCTGATGAGAGGTGCGAGAATTTTAAGAAGAATAAAATTGTTAAAACGCTTTTAGCAGAGACGAATATTGTAGAAGAGGATGCTCGCAAGGTCGCCCGCGCAGTGGAGCGCCAGGTGAAGAAGTATGAGGGGGAGGTGATATCTAGTGCTACTATTCGGGAGATTGTTGATTCGCAATTGTTTAGTCGGGGAGAGCTTGAAGAAGCGAAAAAGCATCAAAGAATTGGTGTACCCGCTTCAAGAGTTATGGAATTAATAAAGCAAGGTAGCAGGGATAATTCAAATTTATATCATACTCCTGAAACAATTCATAAGGTTATATGCGATGAAACGATGAAGATGTATGCTTTAGAGCACTTTTTCCCGCCTGAAATATCCAGGGCGCACGTAAAAGGAGATATACATATTAGCGACCTTGATTATGCCGTGGACAGACCATTGAATTGCCTGATTCACGATTTGAGATATGTAATTAAGCATGGTCTAAAAGTAGATGGGTCTGGTAGATTCTGTACTTCAGCTGGGCCCGCTAGAAGGTTAATGACATTAGTGAACCATTCTGGACAAGCATTGCAGGCTTCTCAAACAAATATGGCTGGCGGACAGTCTATGGCGCTTTGGAATGTATTCTTCGCTCCCTTTGTTACAAATATGAATTATGAAGACATTAAAAGAGATATACAGGCTATGGTATTTCAGTTTGGCATGAGTTTCGTTAGTCGTGGTAGCCAGCCTATTTTCAGCTCTGTGAACACTGAGTTTACTGTTCCAAAGTTTTTAAGAGACGAAGAAGCCTGGGGGCCTGACGGTAAGCGAGTTGGGACTTATGGTGATTTTGAAGATGAAACAAGGTTAATTAATAGAGCATTTACGGAAATAATGCTAGACGGCGACTTTCAAGGTAGGCCGCATCGTTTTCCAAATGCTGTTTGGGTATTGCGGCCAGAAATGATGACAAAAGAGTTCGAAGAGGATTTATTGGCAGTTCATGAAGTATCCTCAAAACATTCTCTACCATATTTTTTAAACCTTTTACCTGATGACGGGATCGAAAACGCAGGAGTGCTAGGCTGTAGAAGTAGATTAAATGATAATTGGAAAGGAGAATACGATACTGATGTCTTTACTGGTAATGCTACTTATAATACAATAAATTTAAATCGGGTAGCTTTGGAAAGTAAAGATGAAGATGAATTTTTCGATAATCTCGAAGATAAGTTTTCTATGATTAGGGAAGTTAGTTATATTCGCTTAAATCACGCAAGAAAATGTTTAAACGAATACAATTTGATGCCATTTTTAAAGCAGGAAAATGGAAGCGATAAATACTATAATTTGGACGATGCAACTTTGGCTATTGGATATTGTGGCTTAAATGAAGCATTAGTTAACTTAGGATTTGAAGGCGGGATATTAAATCAAGAGGGCGATGATTATGGAATAAAAGTCTTAAAACGATTTAATGAAGTTTGTAGTGAATATAGAGCAGAAGATAATTATCGATGGTCGGTTATTGCTACGCCGATGGAAACAGGCGCAGGGAAATTTGCTGAGCTTGACTTAAAATATTATAAAGATGCTTTTGTTCAAGGCCCAAAAGAAGCTCCTTATTTAACTAATTCATCTCATGCACCAGTTGATGCAAATATTACACTTGGTGAAAAAGTTGAAATTGAATCAAAATACCACCCTCTTTCTCTAGGTGGTAACATATTAAATCTATTCATCGGAGAAGCTTATCCAGACCCGCAGGGCCTATTGAATTTCACTAAAAAGATTGCACAAACTGATACTGGTTTTTTCGCTTATACTGGAGTGCATAATCACTGCTATACCTGTGGAATTAATAGTAGGGGCCTAGTAGATAAATGTAATCATTGCTCTAGCACGAATATGATAACTCAATCCAGAATTACTGGTTATATGAGCACGATTTCGCAAGATAGTCAAACTGGCCCTGGTTGGAATAGAAATAAAGTAAGCGAACTTTACGACCGTAAACATCATGAATTTTAGAGGTTAGCAAATGATACTCACAAAAGGGTTTGTCAGTTTTAGTGATTACCCAAATGAATTTGCTTATCTTGTGCCTGTCATTGGGTGCAAGGAACCATATTGCAAATATTGCCAGAATGGAAATTTTCTAGAAAATAAATCACAGGATTTTAGCGAGATATTGAATGATGTAAAAAGATATGGTTATAACGCAATCATCTTTGGCGGAGGAGAACCAAGCTTAAAATTAGGACAGATCTTACCAGTAATAAAAAAAGCAAAAGAATATGGGATAAAAGTAGGGGTTCAAACTAAAAAGATACAGAAAAGGCATGCAGATAAGCTTGTAAATTATGGCGTTGATTATATAAGCTATACTGTGAACGATTTACCACAAGCTAGATATAATTTAGTAGCAAAAGCGATACCTAAAGGCATATTAGAAACTAAAATAATATATATCCCTCGTAAAACTTTTTTTCCTCAAGCGCTTAAAGGTAATGTTGTTGTTCAACAATTCCAGAATGAAAATTGTATTGCACAAAAATATAGAGATATTAAGGCTCCCAATAGGGACGAAACGCTTAATTTTGCAAGCTCTATTGGTGCAAATGAAATTATAACCAGAGAAAAAGGTAGAGAGGTAATTAAATGAAAGAATTTTTTGAAGAGATGAAGGAAATATTGTCAGATAAGAACGACGATTATTCTAATCGTAGGAACTTTTTTTCAAACTTTGAAACGATTGCTTTATATGGTACAAAGGCTGACCTCGGCATATGTATACGTTTAGGGGACAAAGTCGCTAGGGCAGCAAGCTTTTTAAGAGAAAAAGAATTTAAAGTTGAAGATGAAAAATTAAAGGATACCTTAATTGATACAGCAAATTATGCACTAATTGCATATTCCTATATTGATGGAAAGCGAAGTGTAGTGGATTTTGTTGAAAGTTTAGAGGGTAGAGACTTTTCTTCTTTAAAGAATAAGGCATTATTTTATTCTAGTCAATTAGGAATTAATCCTCTGGAATATTCAATTAATAATTTAATTTTCTCATTTGATAGAGTCTTTAGCTTGTATAACAACGATTATATGCTAGATAATTGTGAATGTAACTCAAGGAAGATGGCGGAACTTTTGCGGTTGGCTTTAACTGCCTTAACCGCTTTAAGTTTTCTTGAAAGATTTTATATAAAAACAATAACAGGAAGGAAAGATGTTAAAATACGAATGGAATCGCGGAATGCAACGCTGTAGCTTTTTATGCGAATGTAAATGTAAGAATTGCGACACTGACGAGTGTGCAAAAGAATGTGAATGTAAGAAATCCTGCGGAGGGGAATTATGAAAAGACATGCAATTTGGCTTTTTGCCAGAGATTTAAGTGGCGTCGATATTAAAGATTTAAAAAAGAAAAACGTCACAGATATTTTTGTAAGTTTTGTCGCTTTAACTAGTTCAACATATCGTGACACGACAACAAAGTTTTTAAAAGAATGTAAAGAAGAAGGTATTAAGGTTAGTTTATGGACCCAAGCCCTCTATATTGGTGGAACTTGGTTTAACCCAACGACAAATACCGGAAAAGAAAGGATAAGGGTTTATCTTGAAGAGGTTAGAGAGTGGATTCAAGTCGATGGCATAGAAGGGATTCATGTAGATTATATTAGATTCCCAGGTAATGCAGGGAGAAGTTTAGGTTCAACAGAAGCAATAACTGGGCTTATGAAAGATGTTTATGAAATTGTAAAGGCTGCAAAGCCAAATGCTCTAGTGAGCGCAGCCGTAATGCCTGAAGGAGCTATCAACTCTAAATATTATGGGCAAGATTATGAACAGTTGGGGCAATATAATGATGTCTTATGCCCTATGACCTATACCGGGAACTATAGAGCTGGCCCTACATGGCTAAGGAGCCAAGTTAAATATATAGTGGAAAATAGCGATGCTGCGGTTTGGGCAGGTCTTCAAACATACCTCTCTGATGATAATGTAGTTCGCAAAACTAAGGAACAGTTACTGCCCGAAGTGAAAGCGGCAGGAGAAGGTGGCGCAGAAGGTATTATACACTTCCGTTATGGGCTTATTGATGAAGATGCATTTGTTGCAGCAGGCAAAATGATTACGCCAGAAGAAGTGCCTGATGAACCTACTCCCCCAGCAGAGCCTGAAGCTCCCGTAGAAGTAAAAACAATAGCTCAAGTTGTAGATGCTGCACAAAGGTGTACTAAATTCATTCAAGATAATCAAAGAATGCCTAATTATGTTACAGTTGGTGGAGATCAAACAGACCTCAATACTTACAACAGAATGATTCTGGCCACAGTCCTTGAGATAAATTCAGGGGAAATGAGGAATATTTTACATAAAAAGATTGATGAGGCCGCAGACCCAGTTGCAAGCTTAAAAGACGGAGAATTGAATAAAGAAGATTACATCGACGCCGCTCAACGAACTTATGACTTTATGATGGAAAGGGAAACTGCTCCTAACTTTACTCGAACTCCTTTGGGCAGTATGAGTCCGGATAACCTTACTGATATGTACAGTAGGATTTTAAACTTCTATGGTGACCGAGACCGGCTCCCTGCTTTTGTTTACACTAACAGTATAGCTTCTCCACAAGGCCCACCTTCATCATCAGTTCCAAGCAGTGTAAGTGCTTATTTGGAGGCGACAAGAAATTGCCAAGTCAATCATGCGACTATTAGGAACCTTGCTAATCAACTTAAGACCCCCAGAGCTATTTTTAATTGGGTAAGGGATCGATTGGGCTACGAGTTTTATTACAATAGTCGACATGGAGCTGTTAATACGGTAGGTCGAAGAAGGGGTAATTGTTGTGACCAAGCACACGCTTTTAACGCTTTATCAAGAGCCGCAGGATATCCTGCTCGCTATAGGCATGTTAGGGCTAGATTTGGGAATAATGTATACGGCCATGTTTATTCACAGGTTTATGTGAATGGTGATTGGCATAGTGTTGATCCCTCAATGCGGAGTAATACTTACGACCGTATTAGCGCCTGGACTTTTGTTTCATTTAATGCAAATTATAGGGAATTGCCGTTTTAGGTAAATCCTTATCTATTTTTTTTGGAGGGGATAATATGTTGTTTATTTGTTGGTTCAGGGAGCCCAAACTCCTTAGTGGTAAAAAACACTGACGAATTAACAAAAAACAAGGAGATGATTTAATTAATCGATATTTAATGTTAGGAGTGCTCATAATTTTATGCTTGTCCTTAGTGGGTACTTCTTATGCAGTAGAGGACGAGTACACAATAATAAATGGAAACGAATATGATAACGCTCAAATTGAATGCGCTTCAAATCGTGTAAACAATTTTATAGAAACACACAATCGCTTACCCAATTTTGTGACTATATCAGAGAATAGGGTTATGATAAATGATTATCTTCCAGTAATGGAAGGGACTCGCGAAATAGACAATAACTACTATACTCAAGCCGAGATTCAGTGTGCTAGCGACAGAATAAATAGGTTTATTGAAACACATAATAGGCATCCTAATTTTGTCAATATGAGGGGTAGCCGAGTCATGAAAAACGAATACCTTCAGTTTTTAGAAGGTGAAGTCGTTGCTCCGCCTGTTGAGGAGTTTACAGTGATCAATGGTCACAGTTATACTGCGGCTCAAATTAATGATGCTTCTAATCGAGTGAATAACTTTATTCGAACACACAATCGCCTACCTAATTTCGTTACCATTTCTGGTAGAACAGTCATGATTAATGATTTTTTGCCAGTCATGGGAGACGATGTAGAAGAAATAACCAGAGGAACCGGTGCAACTACTTTAGGAAGAGGACAGTTAAATGGCTTACAAGGAATGTCTGGTTTAGATATTGTGGCAAGCTATATAAGTAGAAATTTAAATCACGGGCTAGGATGGGGCACTACCGCAGCAAACGTTGAGAGAACAGGGACTGGCGACTGCTGGGGCCTATCTGCTTGGGCAGCACAAGTTTTCTATGAAAATGGATATGGTGTAAGAATAGAGCAAGGTGCAACTTCTGCCTCTCGGAACCATCGCTGGATAAGGATTCAAGTAGACGGTACAACTGTTAGGTTTGATCCATCTGCGGTTACTAGGCGCTATGGATATAGGCATTATAGTACGGTTTGGGGCAGCACAAGAGATATTGTAGCAAGTTTTGGATGGAGTTAAGCTCCGTCCTATTTTTTTAAAAAGGTGTTATTATGGAAGATGAAATAATTAATATTCAAGACCTATTCTTTGAAGTTCAAAAAATAGCTATGGACGCTTCTATATCAAATAAGAGTTTATTGCAATATATGAACTCTCGTGAAGATATTGAAAAGCTTTTAAATATAATTAAAACAAAAATTGAGTTAATTTCTTTAGCTGAAAATGAAAAGAGGGTATTAGAAGCTCACGGAGATTATTGAAAAACCGAAAACTTTATATACTATAAAAAAGTATATATATGTTGAGGTGTTATTTATGCAAATCCTTTTGACAGATTCTAAAGAAGACGAAGGCTGGGTCGATGTTAAATTCCCATTTGACTGGGACATCGTCAATATAATGCGGGGATTAGAAACAAGAAAGTTTGACAGAGATAGAAAGGTATGGCAAATCCCATATCATAGTTTAAGAGATTTAAAAGAAGAATTGTCTAATTACAAAATCATTGATAAAACTCATGAAAGCTCTATTAATATTATTATTGATGAGAAGGGCTTTCGAACAAGCTCTGGTAACGAAGTGAAAGTAAATAGCAAAACAAATCGACTATTATACTTGAGAAGGCCAAGAGACGGCTTTGAATATGGGAAAATCTTAGAATCGGAAGGATATAATGTTAGATATGTAATAAATGAAATGCCCGTTTTATTACAAGGGAAAAAGAATATTGAGCTTTTTGATTTCCAAAAAGAATGCATGTCCTTCCTTAGAAAAAACGATTACAATGGATTAATTGCATTAGAAATGGGGCTTGGAAAAACTATTATTTCCTGCCAATCAATATTAGAGATTGGTAAAGGACCTGTACTTATTGTAGCACCAAGTAGTTTATTGAACCAATGGCAAAGTGCTTTAAAAGAACATTATGATTTAGATTCTACTATAATTACTTCAAAATTTCAAAAGAAAAAGAGAATTGTATTATTCCACGATTCGGAAATAGTGATTACTAATTATGAATTGTTAAAAACGATCAAGAATGATTTAGACCGTACTTTTGAATTAATGGTCTTGGATGAATGCCAGAGAATAAAAAACTGGAAAACACAAAATGCACAAGCAATTGCATCTATAGTTTCAAAGAGGGTCATTGGCCTATCTGGAACTCCTGTCGAGAACCATTTATTCGAGTTATACAATATTGTAGATCAAATCAAACCCGCTTTCTTTGGAACATTAAAAGAGTTTAAAGAAAGACATATAGAAACAGACTATTGGGGTTCAGTTATTGGCTATGCAAATTTAGAAGAAGTTTATGATAAGGTAAAGGACATAATGTATAGGAAAAAGAAAAATGAAATCAATATGCAATTGCCGGAAGTTCGTAGACAAAATATCTTTGTAGACTTGTCGAAAAGTGAGAAACAGTGCTACAATTATATTACAAAGGATATGGATATTGGCGATATTGCAAATGCAAAAGTTTTTTCTTCTTCCTCTACAATGAAAATGGATTTACCCATTTCCTCAAAAGAGAAAGAGTTATTGTCTATATTAGAGACATTGCCAAGGCAAGTAGTAATCTTTAGTTCATATAAAAAAGAAGTAAAGGCTTTAAAGGAATTAATACAAGACCGACCAGTATTCCTATTGCATGGTGATATTCCAAAAGAAGAACGGCAGGAAATTATTGATGAGTTTATAAGAACCCCTGACGGCATCTTAATAATGACAAACGTTGGGGTCTATGGTCTAGATAAACTTCAAACAGCAGATACATTGATTAACTTTGATTTAGAGTGGACGAATGCTAGAATGGAACAAAGACTGGGAAGAATACATAGGATTGGCTCAAAACATAAAAAGGTTTTGGTCATTAATATGATTTCGGCAGGAACAATTGACCACCACATTCATGATTTAATCTTATCAAAGAAAAATTTGAGTGATATAACCGTGGATGGCGCGAGAAAAATGGTTTACAATAGTTTAAAAACATAGAGGTGTCTCAAGAATAAAGAGACATTTTAATGAAGTATTGCAAAGGATGTAATGAAACTAAAACAAAACAAGAATTTTCGAACAACAAAAATAATAAAGACGGACTCGCTAGGGTTTGTAGAAATTGCGCTGCAAAATATTACCAAAATTTTAAGAAAAATCAAGTAGAAAAATATGGAAAAGGCGGATTTAACGAGATTATTTTTAAAAAGAGATTAAAA
>SL_3KL_010_SEDDRAFT_10003396_pt1 | contig 14453 bp, 10 predicted proteins | sample SodLakKL_010_SED_2_FD_10381 | JGI IMG/M metagenome (IMG submission 10381)
CATCCATCCATCCATCCATCCATCCACCCAGGTAACCAGATCCGCCCAACTATTTATTCGTAAATCGCGTCCACCCATCCACCCAACCAAGTAACCAGATNCNCCCAACTNTTTATTCGTAAATCGCGTCCACCCATCCACCCAACCAAGTAACCAGATTCACCCAACTGTTTATTCGCAAGTCGCGTCCACCCGGCAGCCCTGTTCACCGGTCAATCGAACCAATCCGGTTTCTCTGCGTATAAAAGTGTAACAAATAACCACAGTGGTTTCTCCGTTATCGATTCGTTATTCCATGTTATAACCTCAAAGTTCACCCGTCAACAATCCAGTTACATACGGTTTATATCCCGAAATCAGAAGAAGCGCCCGAAGAACTAAAAAATAACATGAACTGAAATTCACTAAGTGCAAAGAACATGGCAGCCTTCGCCTGACACACACATGAACATGATCAAATCCTGCCATGTGAATTCATTCTGACCATATGAATCATAATTATAAACACATGAAATGCCTTCTTTTTTGCATCATCGGCCTCTTTTCAATGGCATCTGCTTTTGCTGATCCTGCCAAGGAGCAGGAGATCAGGTCGCTGCTTGAAGAACGTGACAACCAGATCAAGGAACTGCTTGGTCCGGAGAATACAGACTATACCGATGAACAGCGGGAGCAGCTGCGAGATATCGTAAATGACATGATGGACTATCGGGAGATGGCAAAATTTGCGCTCGCAGAGAAATTTGATGAGCTGAGCAGCGAGGAGCAGGACGAGTTTGTCGATCTTTTCTCGCGCATCATTCGCGACCAGTCACTGCAGCAACTCGATATCTACAGGGCAGAGGTAATCTATGAAGACATCACTGTGGATGGCGACCATGCCAAGGTGACGACAACTGCCATACACAACGAAAGGCGCATTCCCGTGCTTTATCGCATGCTCAACCGGGACGGTGAGTGGGTGATCACGGATATGTCCATCGATCAGGCGTGGACGGCCGAATCCTACCGAAGATCATTTCAGAACATCATCCGTCGCAGAGGATATGACGCGCTGCTCGACAACCTGCGACGCAGGGCGGAACAAGCCTGATGCCGTTATTCGATAGACGTGATGAGACCAAGTTTACGCGACTCCTGAAGGTACCTTCGGAAGCTTTCCTGTGCCTCTGTCGGCAACCGGAACCTCGGGTGGGACAGGCGGTCGCGGCCTCGCAGTTTGAGCCACATCCACCGGGTTAAATCACCCGAACCTTTGCGCAATCCGGCATAAAAACGTCTGCGGTTACGTGAGTCGCCCGGCAAAGATCTTACAACAAGCCACGCATATGAAGCATCCATCATACGTGCACCATCGCTTTCCCAAAGTGAAAGAAATGCACGGTCCGGATCGCGGTGATCCGGCGGATACCGTTTGGATGGTTCATTTATATGGATCAGGCTCCCTCCGTATCCACCCCTGGGAGAATCGATGTAGGGGTGGTGAACCAACTCGGGATGATCTATATGCAGCAGGGTGCCGGCCATCCAGCATGCCCTGGTATCTCCATGCAGTTCCGCCATCTGCTGACGGATCCGGTCGGGGTGATGCCAGTCTGATGCATCCCAGTGAATGACGAACTCTCCTGTTGCTTTCTCCAGTCCCGCGTTTTTGATCCTGGCCGGGTCACTTTCATGACCTGTTTTGTCGCTGCCTTCCGTACCGACGCGAATGTACTGCAATTCACCGGCCGGAATGTCTTCAAGCAAAGGGCTGAGATCCCGGGACTTGTCGTCTGTGATTATGAGTTCTTTATCCTTCCAGGTTTGCTGCTGATAACAAAATATCGCCCTCGCAAGTTGGCCGGCATTGTTGCCCGAGGGCAAAAGACAACTGACAAGTGCTCGTTTCTGTTCCATGGGAACCCCGTTTAAATGGTGTGTTATCCCGAAGCGTTTCGCGAAGAATGTACCCTTGAAATCATTTCCCGGATAGCCGGGAGTGAGGATAGATGATGCAGATTTTTCTCGGCATGGGCCCGCGCCGCAGCGGATTTTCGCTGCAATTCTTCCGGATTTTCAAGCAATTCGGAAATCTTGTTTACAAATTCATTTTTTTTGACACGCAACCCGATCTTTTCGGGGATAACATCACTCTGGATGATATCACCAAAAGCGACGGGAGGCACGCCGCAGGCAGCCGCTTCGGAAATGGTCCTGGGATAGTGTTCCAGATATCCACTATGGAAGAACACCTTTCCCTTGTTCAGGTATGTTGGCAATTCAGAGTAGATGACCGGACCAAACCATGTTATTTCAGGATATTTTCTTCGGAACTGTGGAAGCAAGGGCCCGCCGCCGATGACACCCACTTTCCGTTTTCTGGAGAGCTCGAAGAGCGCCTGGTAGTTCTTGTAGTTTGAGATGAGACGGCCGGCTGCAATGATGTCGTGTGTTTTCTCAATTTCGGGATCCGGGGCAAAGTGCCGTGTGTCGACAGACTTTGGCAGATGGATCATCTTCTTTTCCGGCACGACAGTCCGCCAGAAACGGATAGTGCGTCGGGTAAGCTGCCGGCGCTGATACTCTGTTTCGTAAAGTATGGCTTTGGCATGTTTGACGATGGGATGATACCACTCGCCTGCGATAACGATGGCGTAGGGGATGCGTTTCGGGATGAGAACTTCCCTGACCAGCTGAACGCCGATGCCCCCGTCTACTCCGTTGATCACGAAGAGGTCTGCACCGGATTCCGAAGCCGCATTTACCAATGCCCTTGACGTGTGTTTTCCGATATTGGCATCCGTCTGATCCGTCTTGAATATCCGGACAGGAACAGCCGGCAGATTNTCGTATTGCCATTCTGTTTCCATGGCCTGGTTGCCGCCCGCCCAAAGTTCGGAAGGATACCCTCTTTGTGATGTGAGGGCCGGCATCCACTTGTCGCGATTCGCCAATTCCACAAACTCATGTTCGTCAATCAGATCATGATAGACAGGGTAGCTTTGTACATAAATGATGTTCATGATTCCTCGACTGTAATCGAAGTAAAGAGATTCAATGGTTGTTATTCCCGGATTTTCTTATTCCCGGATGTAGTGCTCGGATGCCAATTGAGCTTTGGCGGTCGCCGGAAGCATGCGTGCCAACCGGAAGATATCCAATTATACGGAAGAGAAAAAAACTTGATTGTCCGTTGGCACAAGGCAGGCAAACAGGATCCCTGCGCCGAATCCCGGATTCAGGAAAAAATGCTGATCTGCGACTCCATCAATCACCTGCGACTCAATCAATCACCTGCGATTCCATCAATCAGCTGCGATTCCATGAATCAGCTGCGATTCCATGAATCAGCTGCGATTCCATCAATGATTGGCGACTCAATGAACGACAAAGAAATTATAATTAATCTCGACACTTCCATCCATTTTCCCTGTTCCGACATACTCGATAACCTCTCCGCCCAGAAAACTGCGGACCAGTCTCCGTCGGATCCCTCCAATCTCCTCCAGAAAAGAGACATGCTGAAAATCCTCCTGCCTGCTGAATACGCTTCGTTTTCCAGACCGGAAGACCACTTCCACATGCCGCGGCACAGAGCGGCCGCCCAACCGGTCAGAATCGAGTACCGTGATCTGCTTCGGCTTCTCAAGCAGGGTAGGTGAATTTTCACGGATGAGCGAGAGACCGATCACATCGGCACGCGACCTTTTTTTGGGGACAAGGTAGTACCCGATGTGAAAACCATTATCAGTGTGGGTGATATGACGGAAACCCTTGTTGACCACTTTGGATGAAAGGTTGGTCTGGAACGTGTGATCCATATAGGCTGTGCCGCTGACCTCAAGCGTGTCGTTATTGATGGCCACAATTCCGGTCACCTCGGCACGGGGGATGTGTACGAAAATACCCATGTCTTCACTGTCAAGGCGAAAAACGCCATCCCCCCAGGTATACCCCTGATGGATGTCGTGAAAGTCCAGATCCACCAGGTAGCTGACACCATCTTTTTCAGTCCGGAAGAAGATATGATGCTCGTATGGAAGCTTTCCGGACAGATGGATGTCCCGCCCCTCGTGAAGTCGTATCTTGTTGCGATCCTCATCTATAACCAGATGCTCAATGGCAAACTCACGTGCCACATTGTAGTTGTTGCCCCTGAAGTTGGATACGAACAGCTTGCCACCGCTGACCGGACTTTTGAAACTGCCAAAATTGGCAAGTGAAAAGGTCATGTGCAGATGCAGATCGTTCTCAAGGAAGATGTGGTAACTCCAGAACTCGTTGTAGTAGTCACCGCTCATGGTGTGGGGAAGCATATCGGCCCATTCGGTCTGCCTCAGTTCTCCCTCAGGTACGCCTCCTTTGACAGGTTCTTCCTGCACCCCCCCCCCCCCGTCATGGAAAGAAAAAGCACAAGAAGTGCACTTAAGCTAAAATACAAAGCAGGTTTGTACGTAATACTTTTCAATCGGTATTGTGGTAACATAATATCGGATAAATCAGAAAACCGGTTGACCCGGTGTAGCATTTGGATTCATACAATCGAAAGATTCAGCTCAAGCCAGTATCGGTATCGGCTGCACGGTCATCTTAGGAAACGTTCGTTGGAGCGTTGTATTACGGTACCACTCGATCTTGTTTTAATTGGCCCGGCTTGTCAAACATGGATAACGACCGGCACCCGGCTTAAAATTCAACATTTTTTTGTAACTTCAATACCGATTTTTACTTAAACGTTTTTCCACTCAATGAGAACATTGCTCGCCCTGCTCAGGCCCTTGGTAATGATGAATTACCGCTACCCCTTTGCGGTGCTCTCCTTTTTTATTTTGCTTGCAGTCGGAGCCGGTTTCTATGCCACAAGGCTCGTTATCGACACCGATCTTGCCAGTTTGCTGCCGGAGCACTATGAAAGCGTGCAGGCACTGGAGCGGTTGAGGGACTCCGTGGGAGGGGAGACCCCGCTTGAAGTAACGATCAATTCACCTGATTTTGAAGCAAACAAGGCGTTTGCAGAGGCACTCATACCCCGTGCCATGGAGCTGTTCGACCCGCGGCTTGATGATTATTTCGTGAACCGGTATGAGTACCGGCGCGATGTTGAGATACTCAAGGATTATGCCTTGTACCTCTCCACCGAAGAGGAAATTGATCAGGTTATTGATTTTCTTGAAGATCGTCTTGAACGTGCCCGGCTTGAAGCAAACCCGTTCTTCATTGATTTTGAGGATGATTTTGACGACGAGGATGAAGAGGACGAGGAACGGCTTCGGGAATTTGAACAGATGTACAATGAACTCATCCCCTCGGAATATCCCGTCAACCAGGACAGTTCCAGTCTCGTTATCAGCTTTTTCCCAACCGGTTCTCAAAGCGACCTGACATACATCCGGGACCTCTTTCAGGCTTTTGGAGATCTGATTGCCGAAATGGAGCCGGCTTCCTACCACCCCGAAATGGTGGCTGTTGCCGGCGGGCGTCTCGAAAGGCACCTTATGGAACTGGACTCCATCATAAGGGATGTGGTTACCAGTTTCGGTTCGGGCATCACCGCAGTGATCCTGCTGGTCGGATTCTATTTCATGATCAAACTGATCATCAACTACCACCGCGGTCACTACAGGCACCGCACCCATTCGCTGTTCGACCATCTGATACGCTTTCCGGTGCCTGTCATGGTGATCGGCTTGCCGCTTCTGATCAGTCTCAGCATCACGTTTGCCATCGCCTATTTTGCACTCGGCACGCTCAATACCATGACCTCGGTCCTGTTTGTCATCCTTTTTGGACTTGGAATCGATTATGGCATTCACTTCTATGCACGGTACCTTGAAAAAAGATCTGCCGGGGAAAATGTCCGCAATGCACTTCTGCATACTTACGACAGCACCGGCGCAGCCATCATGACCAGTGCCACAACTACAGCAGTCGCGCTTTTTGTACTTGTCATTGCCGATTTCCGCGGCTTCTCCGAGTTCGGGTTCATTTCTGGAACTGGAATAGTGCTCGCATACCTCTCCATGCTCTTCATCCTGCCGGCCATCATTGTCGTTTTTGAACGCTACCGCCTGATCCTGATCAACAAAAACCTCTACCCGACGCACACGAAGTCCGGCGAAGCAGCACCGTTTCCATTTGCGCGTACCATATTTATTGCCGGAACGTTCATCGTCGCTCTGGTCCTTTTCAACACCGATAAACTCTATTTCGAATACAACTTTGGCAAACTGGAACCTGAGTTTCCAAAATTCGAGGAGTACAGGGAGCTTCGGGGGGATATAGACCAGGCAACCGGGCGACGCAACCCCGCCTACATTCTGGCGGACACGGATGAAGAAGTCCGGCTCATACTGGAAACCATCCGTGAAAAGAAAAAAACCAATCCCGAAACCACCATCCTCGCCGTTGAAGCCCTTCAGGAACGTTTTCCCGTCAACCAGGTCGAAGAAGAGATAAAACTTGCCAAAATTGCCGAAATCAGGGATTTGCTGGACGACCCCTTCATGCAGGACGTGGAAGGCGAATACATCGACATATTGCAGCGGGCATCCCGGGTGAGAGAGCCCCTGCGCCTGGATGATGTGCCGGACTTCCTCAAAAACAGGTTTGTCACCAGGGACGGAGAAATAGGCCGCTTCGTCATGGTCTATCCCGCAGTCGGCCTGTCTGACGGAAGAAATTCCATCGCCTTCAAAAACGAAATAGGAGTTATCGAAACCAGGGACGGCCGTACCTACCACGCCGCCAGCACATCAATCGTTGCCGCCGAAATGCTGGAACTGATGAGGGACGAAAGCCCCTACATGGTTGCGGCGACCTTCATTATGATTTTCATACTGGTCTATATCGGATTCCGTTCCTTCCGCTGGACCATAATTGCCATGCTTCCACTGCTTATTGGCCTGAGCTGGACCTTCGGTGCCATGATCATACTCGGCCTGTCATTCAACATGTACAACCTCGTTGTACTGCCTGCCATTCTGGGCATCGGCAACGACAACGGAGTCCACCTGGCAAGCCGCTACAGAGAGGAGGGAAGAAAAAGCATGTCTGCGGTATTGAAGAGCACAGGGCAGCACATAAGCATCGGATCCTTCACCACCATGCTCGGATTTGCGGGCCTTCTGCTCACCAACCACCCGGGACTTACATCCATCGGTGTTCTGGCCGTTGTGGGAATCGGACTGACCCTGTTTTCCGCCCTGACTTACCTGCCGTCACTGGTACAACTTTTGGAAAACAAGGGATGGATCAGATTCTGATACAGGTTCACTCTGCCAGCCCTGCAACGACAGACCGATACCACAAGTCTGATTCACCGTCATGATCACCGACACGCCAGCCATTGTCTTTAAAACAGTTTCTTTCAGTGAAAGCAGCCTTATTGTAACTCTGCTTAGCGAAAAGCACGGAAAAATCGCTGTAATGGCGCGTGGAGCCAGGCGTAACAAAAACAGGTTCGGCGGCCTGCTTCAGCCCGGAGCCATTCTTGAGGCATCCTACTATCACAAATCAACCCGGGAAGTCCAGAACCTGCGTGATGTATCCCAGAAACAACCGACCTGGCGTATCCAACAGGATATGGAAAAGCTGGCCATCGGCCTGGCCGCACTGGAACTGGCCGAGCAGCTCTGTCATGAATATGAACCGATGCCGGAGATGTACCGGTTCCTTGCCGGGTTTCTTGCCTGGCTGCATGAAACCGACAGCAGCCCCAGGTTTCTGTTTCCTTATATCCAGTTCCGGATGGCACAGATCAGCGGTATTGGTATTTCCCTGCAACTCACGGAGTATGGGGAACACAAGCAATCCTCTTTGGTACCGCGTACCCGGGATTCTTCCGATTTCCGGGAAAACCACACCGTAGAAAACCACACCGTGAATGAACCGAAACAGGAATTCCCATGTTATCTGAACGTGGAGAGCGGGGCTGTCGCAGTAAAGCCCGATAACGGCCTCAGTTTTGGTCTCACAAAATCTCAGAGCGAATATTTTCGTTATATTGCTGATGGTAATAAGTCGAGGCTTCTGAACACCGATTTTCCCGTCCCCGATATTAAACATCTGATCCATCATCTGGATGCCTACTTTCAGTTCCATCTGGAAGGCATCAGAGGAAGAAGGTCAGACGCTATTTTTGAACAAATTCTCTGATACGCATGCCACTGCATCAAAAACTGCTTACCGGCGTTCTAATCCTGCTTACCGGCATGCTGCTGGGCGTTCTCATGATGATCATGCGGGGCAACTGGATTCCACCCGAACGGGTCCAGGTACGCTATACGGAGGTCCTGAGAAGTGCTCCCTCAACCGACTCAATTACCGCTCCGGCATTTTCCGGGCCGACCACACTCTTCCGTGATATCGCAGAAAATGTGATCCCCACCGTGGTTTATATCGAAACGGAAATTGCAATGCGGCAGGCCATGCCCGATGATGAACATCACAATTTTGAAAACCAGTTCTGGGACAGGTTTCTCCCCAGAAGAAGGGCTCAAAGCATAGGTTCCGGCGTGCTGATATCCAACGACGGCTATATACTCACCAATCATCACGTTATTCAGGGTGCGGACAATCGGATAAGAGTCACGACACATGACCGCAGAGAATTCCAGGCCTCCGTGGTGGGAAGCGATCCTTCAACCGACCTTGCCGTCATCAGAATAGAAACAAACGATGCAAAACCGATCGTAATCGGCAACTCCGACTACGTTAACATCGGCGACTGGGTGATGGCAATCGGTAATCCCTTCCGGCTGCGATCCACCGTAACCGCCGGTATCGTTAGTGCCGTCGGTCGCGATGTGGATATCATTACCGACAGGATGCGCATCGAAAGCTTCATCCAGACCGATGCCGCCATCAACCGGGGCAATAGCGGTGGCCCTCTGGTCAATACCATGGGCGAACTGATCGGAATCAACACGGCCATTGCCTCGGAAAGTGGAACATATCAGGGATATGGTTTTGCCGTACCCGTAAACATGGCCATGAAAATCGGGCAGGACATGATCGAATTCGGTTCTGTGCAAAGGGCCTTTCTTGGAGTTGAGATCGCCTCCCTCGGGTACGAACGGGCGCGCAGATATGGATTGAGCAGTGTGAGCGGCGTGGAAGTGCGCAACGTTGTACCGCAGGGTAGTGCGGACCTTGGCGGACTCAGAAGGGGAGACGTGATTCTGGCTGTGAATGATTTTCCTGTTGACGCCGCAAACCGTCTTCAGGAGCGCATTGCCTTGATGCGTCCCGGCGAGGAAGCGAAACTCAGAGTTTGGCGCGATAAAAGACAGCAGGAGCTGCGGATCCAGCTTTTGGGACTTGAAGATGAAGCCATACGGGAATGGGCGAGTGCAACACCTGCACAACCGCAACCGCTGGAGTTCGAACAAGAAGCGGACTCAGGTGTGCCCCAGAGATCATTCGATGCCGGATTTACACTGGCTGAACTGGCCGTTTTGGAGGAAATGTCCCGATATGAACTTGTCGTCGTACGCGTAGAACCCGGAAGCAGCTCCCATGATGCCGGGATCAGGGAAGAAGATGTGATTACCCATATTGAAGATTCACCCGTTAATTCACTTGATGAGTTCACGTCATCCTGGCAAAAAAAGAGCGGCCGGGAAGTTTCGCTCCGTATTGTAAGAAACACCCGCACACTTGATGTCATTATTCCTGCAAACTGACAAGGGATCTAAACGACGCAGAGCAGATCTTTCCCGGAACACAACAGCTACAGCAACGTTACACCCAAGACATGCAACAACATCTCCCCGTTCTCCTCATACTGTGCCTGAGTCCTTTTCTTTTCCAGTCCTGTGCACAGTTGCGGGAAACTATAGCCGATGAAGAGGAAACAGCAATAAATGAAGTTGTAAAAGCCACGGAAGAGCCTGAGGAAATCACCGGTCTGCCCGAATGGCACAACCCATTGAACCCCGTTCAGATAACCGGAGATTCACTCATTATTTCAGCTGCTGCCGTTGCCGCTGATTCCTCCGATGCAAAGACCATCGCAGAATTGTCACTCGCGGAGTACAGGAATAAAGGCCTCACCGATATCCTTTTTCTTTTGCTGGATGAGGAGGGGGTGGATGTACTTGAAGAGCCGGCGGCACCGGAAGCTGAAAAAGCACTCAGAGAGAAACTGGTTCGGCTTTATGCATCTGCAAATGGAGAGACAGAGCAGTTCACCGCCGATTCCGGGTCGGTGTGGTGGCACCGGGAAGACGGCCAGGTTCGCTGCTATATCAGGCAGGCCTACAAAAAGTCAGAGCTGTACGAAGCAGTACGAATGCAGATCCGGCAGAACGAATGATCCACTGGAATGGATCATGCATCTACATGTAAGAAATGATCTTGTCGCCAAATTCAGAGGTTTTCAGCAATGTGGCACTTTCCATCTGACGCTCGAAATCATAGGTGACCTCCTTGTTGCTTATGGCTGCTTCCATACCCTTTTCAATCAAGCGGGCTGCTTCAGGCCACCCAAGATGATCAAGCATCATGACCGCCGAAAGGATGAGCGACCCGGGGTTCACCATATCTTTCCCCGCATACTTTGGAGCAGTTCCGTGCGTGGCCTCAAAAAGCGCAAAACCGCTCTGATAATTGATGTTTGCCCCGGGTGCAATGCCTATCCCCCCAACACAGGCGGCAAGTGCATCGGAAATGTAGTCGCCGTTAAGGTTCAGGGTGGCTATGACATCGTATTCTGCCGGACGGGTAAGGATCTGCTGCAGAAAAGCATCGGCAATTACATCCTTGATCACAATTCCATCAGGAAGCTCACACCACGGCCCGCCATCAATTTCCTTTGCCCCAAACTCCTCTTTGGCCAATTCGTATCCCCAGTTCTTGAAGCTGCCCTCAGTGAACTTCATGATGTTGCCTTTGTGGACCAGCGTTACGCTCTTGCGGCCATGCTCCTGCGCATAGGCAATGGCAGAACGGATGAGCCGCTTGCTTCCTTCCTCGGAAACCGGCTTGATACCAATCGATGAGCTGTCCGGAAATCGTATGTTGGTGGCATTCATCTCATCCATAAGGAACTTTTTTACCTTGTCGGCTTCCGGAGTCCCGTTCTGATATTCGATTCCGGCATAAATATCTTCCGTGTTTTCACGGAAAATCACCATGTCGGTCAACCCGGGCTGTTTCACCGGACTCGGGGTGCCGCTGTAGTAACGGACGGGACGTACGCAGGCGTAGAGATCCAATAGCTGGCGCAATGCCACATTCAGACTGCGGATACCTTCCCCGACCGGGGTGGTCAGCGGCCCTTTTATCGCAACACGGTACTCCCTGATGGCATTCAGGGTATCGTCAGGCAACCAGGTGTTGTTGCCATAGAAGTCTACGGACTTCTCGCCTGCATATACCTCCATCCAGGTTATCTTTTTACTGCCGCCGTAGGCCTTCCCGACAGCTGCATCCACCACTTTTTTCATGACAGGAGTGATATCGACACCGGTCCCGTCACCTTCAATGTAGGGGATTATCGGATTGTCCGGCACCGAAAGCTCGCCGTTATCTTGTAACATTATTTGTTTTCCGTCATTCGGAGGTACAATTTTCTCGAATTTCATAATCAATAACTAGGGTGGATCTTGTTTTTGTTAGTAGTTGGAACCCAAAGATAAGAAACAATCTTGTAACTGCAGACAGGCTTGTACAACGGTCACATAACAAATTAGGTACTCCCGATGATTCCCGTTGCCCGTGATAATTAGTATATTGAGACAGCCGGGTTTTGCCCTTTTCAGTGATCTGACACGGACCCTGTTTCAGGAAGTACAGAATAACACTTAGGCGGCAGCCGTTTTTTATATCGTCGGTAGCCGTTTTTATATCACAAGTTGCGGCATGCCTGATGGATGATGGGCAAGCTCCGGCACAGAGAACATGACAACCGCAGTAATGATTTTTAACCCTGACACGTTCCTCCACTGATTATGCTTTCACCTTTGATGGGCAGAAGACCCCGGCATAAACGATTCAACTACCAGTACCGGTACTACAAACCGGAACCCGGGCGGACGGATCGCATTAAGTTCCGCCGGATTACCCGTCGCGGTACCGCGGGATCCATATTGCTGTATGCTTTTCTCCTGTTTTTGGTCTTGTGGATTATTACCTGATTGCAAATAACCAGCTACGTAACCGATTGAAGTAAAACAAGTATTTTGGCTATATCAGGCGATCATTCCTCACTTATCAAAGTACTCCCGCCGGAAATATCAAATAAAATTGCCGCCGGAGAAGTAGTGCAGAGACCTGCATCGGTAGTCAAGGAGCTCCTTGACAATGCCATTGATGCCGGTGCCGACCATATTTCCGTGGTCCTGCAAAATGCAGGCCGGACTCTCATACAGGTTCGCGATAACGGTTGCGGGATGTCGCGGGCCGATCTTTCACTCTGTTTCCTGAGACACGCCACATCAAAACTCCAGTCCGTCGACGACCTTCAGAACATCCGTACGCTCGGATTCCGCGGAGAAGCCATGGCATCGATTGCATCCGTATCCCATGTAACCGTTACCACCAAACGCGTGGAGGATGAAGCAGGCCTGGCATTCGAGATCCATGGAGGCGAAGAGTCCGGAATTTCACCCGCCGCATCAGACAACGGCACCAGCGTGACCGTTCGGAATTTGTTCTACAATGTGCCGGCCCGAAGAGCCTTCCTCAAAACGGACGCCACAGAATTCCGCCATATTCTTCTCATATTCCATCAGGCAGCCCTGGCATGGCCTGATATCGCCTTTGATCTTGATGCCGACGGGGAAATCGTCTACCGCCTTGCGCCTTCGGAACTGGAGTCACGTATAGCAGAGCTCTTCGGAAAGTCGTACAAGGCCAGCCTGATCCCCCTGGCCGAATCCACCAGCATGGTTCGCATAAAGGGCTTGATCTCCGACCCGAAACTTGCCAAAAAAACAAGGGGAGAGCAGTTCCTTTTCATAAACAGGCGCCCCTTTTACCACAGACACCTGAATTATGTCATTCAGGAAATCTATAGAGACTGGCTGCAGCCGAACGAGTTTCCTTTCTTCGCTTTGTTTTACGAAGTGGATCCGGAGAGCGTAGATGTAAACGTTCACCCCACAAAGCAGGAGATCAAGTTTGAGGACGAGCGCATGATCTCAACCTTTACGCGTTCAGTAGTGAAGAAAGCCCTTAACGAACACATGAGGGTGCCGGTATGGGATCCTGCTGAAAGTGACCTGCCTGCTTCTGGAGTCGCCAGACATGAGCAGTTCCGACGGTTTTTTGAAGGTGAAAGCCGGGATTCGGCCACTGGAGGAAATTTTTCAGGACGGGATTTCAGGAAAAAGGGTGGATTCGTTCCACCCGACTCGGCGTCTCGACTCTATGGTGAAGACCGGGATCCACATGAAAAACATGGATCATCCACGGAAATAAACCAAGGTTTTTTTACAGATACGAGCGAGCAAACTGTAGACAAGAATTACAAAAACACCAAATCAACATCTCATCAACGTTCACTTCAATCCCAAGACCGCGCGTTCGATCTGCATGAAAGCCGTTTCAGCCAGATCCACAACCAGTTTATCATTTCACAGACGCGTAACGGCATGTTTATCATGGACCAGCATGCTGCTCACAAACGGATTATCTTTGAAAAGGTTCTGAATGAAGCGGAAAGCGGGCTCCCCAGCACACAACAACTGCTGTTCCCCAAAACCATCAACCTTTCCGCAACCGATTTCAGCCTGCTAAAGGAACTGCATCCCGTAATTTCCCGAATGGGATTCAACATCCAGATGCTCAGTGGGAATTCAGCCATGATTCTCGGAGTGCCGTCCGATATCAGGCTTGAAAATGAACAGCATGTGCTGGAGTCTATCATGGAACAGTACAAGATCATGTCCAGATCTCTTTCACTGGATCAAAAAGAGCGGATTGCTCTGGCAATAGCCAATAGAGCCGCCATTCCAAGGGGAAAAAAATTGTCGGAGGAGGAGATGGAAGCACTGGTGGATCAGCTTTTTGCATGTGAAGAACCGTTCCGCGACCCACTGGGGAAATATACCATTCGTTCACTGAGTGTAGAAGATCTGCGTGCCATGTTTCGATGAGACGTGAGTAGTACAGACCCGTCATTAGCGCATGCCTGAGCGTATTGCACATCCGTGAGTATTGCACATCCGTGAGTATTGCTGCTATCGTTCCTGNATCAGCGGCAACACGTTGTAGCCTAGCGCAAGAAGATAGATGGCATGCTGCTCCAGCATCTCACGTATCTTGGTGACCGAAACCACATGTGTAATGCCATAGTGGATCGTTGCTCGCTCCTCAACAAAGGCATCGCCCGTAAAAGGTAATTGCGCCAGATGTTCCCTGGCCTCATCCTCATCCGGAATCAGATACCAGTTTCGTGAAGCGGAAGTAGACCTGGCCATCCCCACCCACTCAAAAGCAGGAAGTCCGCCGTTTATGGCAACGACGGC
>SL_3KL_010_SEDDRAFT_10003397_pt1 | contig 14449 bp, 13 predicted proteins | sample SodLakKL_010_SED_2_FD_10381 | JGI IMG/M metagenome (IMG submission 10381)
CAATTGATGAGTTGTTGGTAACCGATACGGTACCATTAAGAAAACCATCAGACAAAATTAAAGTACTGAGTGTTGCAGGTATTTTTGCGGAAGCCATACAACGCATTCATACCAACGACACCATCAGTGCACTATTTGATGATTAATTGATAACAGGAAACCATGAAGCAAACAGAATTATACGAACTGGAAGGCGAAGTAAGAGAAATCAGCAGAAAAGAAAAACTTAAACTGCGCGAAGATCTGAGGGTACCTGCTGTACTTTACGGGCCCAAAGTAAAAGAAAATATACATTTCTCGATACTCGAGGCAGACCTTGAAAAAATCTTGTCTGTCAGCCAAACCAAACTGCAACGATTAACAGTTAACGGTAAAGAGTATAAAACTCTGCTGAAAACAGTAGATTATGATCCCGTTACCGATCGATGCATTCACGCCGATTTTTATGTGCTGGATCCAAAAACTCCGGTGAAACTGAAGGTTCCTGTTCGTTTGAACGGAATTGCAAAAGGTGTGAGAGACGGCGGCGGCCGGGTATTCCAGCCCCTTCGGATTGTAAGTATTAAAGTGGTGCCCGACAAAATTCCGGCACAGTTTGAACTTGATATTTCAGATCTGGACATTGGCGATTCGCTGCATGTGAGCGAACTGGATATGGAGGGGATCGATCCGCTCGACGAGCCATCCAGAACTATTGTAACAATTGCACCTCCGAAGGCGGAATCTGTCTTTACTTCAGCTCTGGAGGAAGAGGAAGACGAGCTGCTTGAAGAAGAAGTTCTTGAAGAGGGAGAAGAAGTGGCAGAAGGTGAAGAAGAAGCCGAAGCGGAAGGTGAAGAAACCGAAGAGACAGAAAAATAAATCGTTGAGCTGTTAACTTATGGCATTGATTGTAGGCCTGGGAAATCCCGGAGTTGAATACAAAGGTACACGCCATAATGTTGGTTTCGAACTAATTGACAAATTATCAGAAAAATTGACCATTACTCTTGAACCGGGTAATGGTCTTTTCTTTTTAGGGAAGGGAAGATACAAAAGCAAGAAAGTATCCCTGATGAAGCCCCTGACTTACATGAACAAGAGTGGAAGGGCCGTATCAAGTGCCATTGCAAAAACCGGTACACCGCTTTTTGAATGCATCATTTGTTATGATGACATCAACCTGGAGCCGGGCACCATTCGAATCAGGCCATCGGGCAGCGCGGGCGGCCATAACGGGCTTACAAGTATCCTCACTCAGCTTCAAACCCGCGATATTCCACGACTGAGAATCGGCATTGGTAATGATTTTCAGCGAGGTGGACAATCAGATTATGTGCTCTCCGCTTTCACACAAGAACAAAGAAAATTGGTTGATGAATCTATTGAGGTTGCATCCGAAGCGATTTTGACGTTTCTTCGTGGTGGCATAGATGCAGCTATGAACAAATTTAACTAACACAGTACTATCGCTAACTGAAATCCAATAACCAAAAACATGCTAAACTCAATCTTTTACTTAATACCTGCAGCCGGCCTTCTTGCTCTGCTATTTACATATATAAAGGCAAACTGGGTATCCAAACAGGATCCCGGAGATGCAAATATGGTAAGAATTGCCGGCCATATTTCGGAGGGAGCTATGGCCTTCCTCAGGGCTGAATATAAAACACTCTCCATTTTTGTGATTCTTGTTGCTGTTCTTCTCTCTTATCAGGGAGCAGTAACCGAAGGCTCATCCTACATGATTGCCGTTTCGTTTATCGTCGGAGCGATCTGCTCAGGACTTGCCGGTTTTATCGGTATGAAAGTAGCAACAAATGCAAATGTGCGTACTACAAATGCTGCACGAACAAGCCTCGGAAAAGCTCTCGAAGTGGCATTCTCCGGTGGCTCGGTGATGGGGCTTGCCGTAGTAGGTTTAGGCGTACTCGGGCTCAGTCTTCTGTTTATTCTTTTCGGATGGCAGTTTGATTTGCACACTCAAGCTACAGATGCAGAAACACAGGCCGTACTTGGGCTGGTGATTACCGTTATTACCGGTTTTTCTTTTGGTGCATCATCAATAGCACTGTTTGCACGTGTGGGTGGCGGAATTTACACCAAAGCTGCTGATGTTGGCGCCGACCTTGTTGGGAAAGTAGAAGCCGGAATTCCGGAAGATCATCCACTGAACCCTGCAACCATTGCCGACAATGTTGGCGACAATGTGGGTGACGTAGCCGGAATGGGCGCCGACCTTTTTGAATCTTTTGTTGGTTCCATCATCGGGGCGATGGTTCTCGGGGCCGTTTTCTTTACACTGTTTGAAGGAGAAGGGGGAGCTGCACTCGGTGGAATGAGCGGAGTTTATCTGCCTTTGCTGCTGGCAGCAACCGGTATTGTTACTTCCATTATTGGAACGCTTTTTGTGCGTGTAAAAGAAGAAGGCGCCAATCCACAGACAGCGCTAAATATCGGCGAATTCGGTTCGGCGATTTTAATGACCGTAATCTTCTACTTCCTGATTACCTGGCTGCTACCCTCAAGCTGGAGCTACAACGATCCGCTCTACGGCCGTGTGTTTGAGTACACCTCATTCGGTGTTTATCTGGCAACCATCGTGGGGCTTTTTGCCGGATTGGGCATCGGTTTGATTACGGAATATTACACCGGGTTTGGCAAAAAGCCGGTAATCGGAATTGCCGAACAATCATTGACCGGCCACGCCACAAACATCATTTCAGGGCTTGGTGTCGGGATGATTTCAACAGCCATTCCTATTCTGATCATCGCTTTTGCAATCATGTTCTCATTCCACCTTGCAGGTCTCTATGGAATCGCCATTGCCGCAGTTGGAATGCTTTCTAACACAGGAATTCAGCTCGCTGTTGATGCATACGGCCCGATTTCCGACAACGCCGGCGGTATTGCCGAAATGGCTGAACTGCCGCCTGAAGTTAGAGAACGAACCGACAAGCTTGATGCCGTGGGCAACACCACTGCCGCTATCGGTAAAGGTTTTGCTATCGGTTCTGCTGCATTGACCGCACTTGCACTTTTTGGCGCGTACATGACTTCCGCCGGAATTACAACCATCGATATTTCCGAAGCCAACGTAATGGCCGGAATATTTGTGGGCGGTATGCTTGCCTTTGTCTTCTCGGCACTCTCCATGAATGCCGTGGGCCGTGCCGCCAAGTCAATGATCGAAGAAGTTCGGCGTCAGTTTGCCACAATCCCTCCGCTCAAAGCCGCTCTCGAGGTGATGAGAAAGAATGAAGGTGTGGATCGAAAAGAGTGGAGTGACGATGACACGAAAACATTCGATGCTGCACACGGTACTGCAGAGTACAGTAAATGTGTTGAGATATCCACAAAATCGGCACTTCGAGAAATGATTACACCCGGTTTGATGGCTGTATTGGTGCCCGTTCTGGTCGGATTTATCTTTGGCAAAGAAGCTCTCGGCGGCCTGCTTGCAGGTGTAACTGTTGTGGGTGTGCTGATGGCAATTTTCCAGGCCAATGCCGGGGGTGCATGGGATAATGCCAAGAAAATGGTTGAGGCCGGCATTGTAATTGACGGTGAAACCTACAGCAAAGGATCCGACACTCACAAGGCAACCGTTACCGGAGACACTGTGGGCGACCCGCTGAAAGATACCTCAGGCCCGTCTCTGAACATTCTGCTGAAATTGATTGCTGTTATTGCCCTGGTAATTGCCACGGCTCTGTAATCAATCTTATTTTTACTATTTTTAAAGCCCCGGCGAGTGATCTCCGGGGTTTTTTGTTTACACGGGTTAAATAATCAAACAAAATACTCATGCATGGATATTTTTAAACTGATTTTTGAACACGATTTACGACTCGAAAAGCTCAGGGAACGACACCTGGACCGGTCAACCCCGGAAGTGTCGGCAAGCATTGAGGATTTCCTGAAACCCGATCCCACCTATTCCAAATTTTACATCACAGGCACAATAATGGATGAACCGTTATTCGGTTTGAATCGTCTTGAAAAATTTGATAATGTTGTTGAAGCAATCGGCAAGGCGCTGGATGAGTACACGCTGTTTGGCGGGGGTGAGGTTACAACGCTGAAACGAGCCATCGACGAAATTGACATTGGCCATGCCATGATTTTTACCAAAAAAGGAGAGATGAAATGGGACACAGAAAAACTGCAAATTCATACGGACAGTAATATCGGCCACATCAAATCAGACATTGCCGAAGTTCTTGAATCAGATGACCTGGTACTTTACAAAGAAAACGCACATCACGGATATGACCTGCACCTTTTCTCAAAAGAGAATATTTATCCGAAACTGTTTTATCCGCTAAGAGAACTCGTCAACAGAAATTTTCGGTTTTTCAGCGTGAATGGGAAACGGGTGAAATCCGAGCGAACATTCTACTTCGAAACCTGGGCACTCGATCGGCCGCCACACGGGGCAGAAGAGGTATTTAAAAGCACAAAGCTTTAAGGCCAGTTTATCGTTTTTTGCTGATGATGAGCAGCCTCGGGCTTTCCGTTTCATCGAACGAATTTCCGAGATAATCACCGTACACATCCGTTATTTCGAAGCCGGCAGCTGCCAGGTTTTCTTCAAACCAGGGCAACTCATGCAATTTCACACGTTCGCTGAACGTGATCGGATCGCTTAAACTCGAATCGCTGAATGTGATCGACTTAAAAACCATCCCGTCTTCAATTTTTCGTTTAATGGTGTAATCCATCTCATCAATTTTGCCGGTTTCAATGGGATTAATTTCTTTTTTTACCTTTACGGCATTCAGGTAATCCAGAATAAAAATTCCATTTTTTCTGAGCATATGGAACGCGCTTTTCAGTACGTTCCTGTTTTCATCATCATCCAGAAAGTATCCGAATGTTGTAAACAGATTCACAATGCCATCAAATTTTTCATTTAGCGGGTCTCTCATATCCCTCACTTCGAAATGAGTATTATCCAGCCCATTATCTAAAGCTTTTTGTTTAGCTGTGGCGATTGCTTGTTCAGAGAGATCGATACCCGTAACGTTGTATCCCCGTTTGGCAAACGTGATGGAGTGCCTGCCCCTGCCGCAACCCAGATCCAAAATCTCCGGGTATTTTGATTTGGGAATGAGCTTTTCGATAAAATCAGCCAAAAGAGTTGCTTCCTTTTCGTTTCTGTTGGCATATAATTTTTCGTAGAGGGGGCTGTTGAACCACTTTTTGTACCAGCTCATAAACTGCTTCGCTTGTTTAAATAAATAAATGTATGGTTGATTTGAACGCCTTATCTTAGGCTTTTAGAAACTACCTTGCAAAGAAAGCTGCAAAACATCGAATGAATTTTACCGAAAAACTGAAACAGGCCATTTCTTCGTCACAATCCACTCTCTGTGTCGGCCTTGATCCCTCTCCGGATCTTATGCCAAAGCCTCTCCGAAAACAATTTTCTGATGAAAAAAAACTGGTTTTGGAATTTTGCAGGCGCGTAATTGAATCTACAAAGATACATGCCTGTGCATTTAAACCCAACACAGCTTTCTTCGAGGCTCTTGGCAGCGATGGATGGGCAATGCTCGAAGAGGTGGCAGATATGATTCCATCAAACCGAATATTGATTGCAGATGCCAAGCGCGGTGACATTGGAAATACCGCTGAAAAATATAAAGAAGCCTTTTTTAACCGGCTGGGGGCTGATGCAATAACCCTGAATCCGCTGATGGGAATGGATACACTCGATCCGTTTCTGGATAATGAGGAAAAAGCAATTTATGTTCTGGCGATGACATCAAATAGCGGGGCAGGGGATTTTCTTCAGCGAAGGTTTGAGGGAAGGATGTCACTCGGCGAATATATTGCCGAAGAGCTGTCGAAACGGATGGGTAAAAGTTCTACCCATTTGGGGATGGTGATTGGTGCAACTCAGACCGATACCCTACAGCCGGTAATCCGGGCATTTCCACAAGCGCATTTGCTCATTCCCGGTGTGGGTGCCCAGGGCGGTTCAATCGAAGAGATTTCGGTTTCCATTCACTCCCACATTGGAATTCCCGTCATCAATTCCTCGAGAGCTGTTATTTATGCCGGGGGTGATAATGAGGATTGGGAGCAGAATGTTTCCCAAAAAGCGATTGAGATGAAAGAGAGGCTATTTGAAATTACCCGTAACTATGTCTAAATCTCTACCAAAAGTAATCTTGTACACCGATGGTGCCTGCAGCGGTAATCCCGGCCCGGGCGGCTGGGGAGCAGTATTGATCTGGAATAAAAAAGAGAAAGTACTGAGCGGAGGCAGTTCCAATACCACCAACAACCGGATGGAAATGCAGGCTGTGATTGAAGGATTGAAAGCATTAAAAAAACCGTGCCGTGTAAAAATTCACAGCGACAGTGCTCTGATTATCAATGCATTTACAAAAGGCTGGATTGAAAACTGGTTAAAAAAGGGTTGGAAAAAATCTGACAAAAAACCGGTGGAAAACCGTGATCTCTGGGAGCAGATGCTCGATGCTGCAATACCGCACAAAATTGAATGGATCAAAGTAAAAGGCCATTCGGATAACGAGCTGAACAACCGTGTAGACAAAATTGCAGTTGAAGCTTCGAAAAAGTATCAAAACTGATTGGTATTAAAAAATAGCCCGGCAAAACCGGGCTATTTTCACTTGACCTTTTGATGGATTTTAATCCTTAAAGAAAGATTTTAGAAAATTCTTGTATCTCTCTTCGTTTTTCACAACCAGTATCGGAATACCAAAAGCGTATCCAACCATTTTATCAGTAAAATCGTGACGGATAAATCCTGGTATCTTTTTGATTTTCGTTGCCAGAGTGATCAGATCAGCCTGTTCACTAATGGTTTGTTCGTAAACCGTATCTGCCAGTTTGCCACTGCTGTGAAGCGTTAGCGCGAAATTCACTTCTTCCGGAATGTCATATTTTTTGATGAATTGATCTTTCTTCGCTTCGATCTCTTCATTGTATTCCTGTTTTTCATCCTCGGCGAGCATATACGGGAAAAACTGTGCGCGGTATTCGTAAATATGCTGGGCTATCACTTCCCCATCCTGTACATTTGCCAGTTCAACTGCTTTTTTTACAGCGTTTGCTGATTGTTCTGAAAAATCAACAGGTACCAGGATTTTTTGGAGGTTGTACCGGCAGTTTTCCGGAACGTAAAGTATGGAAGTAGGCACATATTTTAAGATACGTTTTGGCATAACACCTTCACCAACATAACCTACTTTTTTGCCTACAATAAGCAAATCAGGATTTGTTTCGTTTACATAATCTATGATCTGCGTTGTTGGTTTCCCTTCTCTTAAAGCAAGTTCAATTTCAATCGATGTGTCATCAAAATGATTGCCGATAGTTTCATTCATTTCATCTCGAAGAATATTTTCAAACTCCTCTTTGCTCTCGATTTCGGGAAACTGTTCAACAATCTCCATGGCGGTGGGGCCTGAATGGATAACATGAAGAAAAGTAATTTTTTCAGGTTTTGTAATAGTAGTTAAAAATGAGGCATAACCTGTCAACACCTCATCCATTTTTGACAGGTCAAGACAAATCAACCAATGTTTTGAATTATTCATAAAAATCCTCTGATGTCTATTTTTTTTGTTTTTGAAGTGCTTTGGTTATTAATTCTGAGTAAGATTCACGCTCTTTTGCCTTGTCTTTCATTTCCATGTCTTTGTATTCCTTGCTTAAGCCTTGCTGTAAGCTGTAACACATGATCAAAAGTACAATAACAAAAGGCAAGCCTGTAGTGATAGCACCAGCCTGCAAGGCCGTTAATCCGCCCCCAATTAACAGAATAGCTGCAACAACTCCCTCCGTTGTGGCCCAAAATATACGTTGACCTACGGGGGCATGAAGTTTACCGCCACTTGTTAAACCATCAATTACCAGTGAACCTGAGTCGGAAGAAGTAACAAAGAAACTCAAAATTAATATAATTGCAAGTATGGATGTAAATATGGAAAATGGAAACTGATCCAGCAGAATAAAAAGTGAAGTTGTTTGATCTGCTTCAACAGCTGCTGCTATTTCTGCGATGCCACCGGATTCGAGAAATATGGCGCTGCCGCCAAAACCACTCATCCACAAAAAGGTAACCATGGTTGGAACAATCAGCACGCCAAGCATAAACTCTTTAACAGTTCTTCCTTTAGAAACACGTGCGATAAACATACCTACGTATGGCGACCATGAAATCCACCAAGCCCAATAGAAAACGGTCCAGGTAGTCATGAATTCACCTTCTTCATAAGATTGCGTCCATGTAGAGTAGTATGGGAAATTTTGAAAATAATGGCCAATATTCTGTACAAATGATCCCAGAATAAAGAGAGTAGGGCCAACAATCAGGATAAAGAGAAGGAAGAGTGCAGCAACCCTGATGTTAAATTCACTCAAGACTTTCACACCTTTGTCGATACCAAGAACAACTGATATAACAGCAACGGCAGTAACGGCAACAATAATGATTACCTGTAGAGTGGTCGTGTTTTCCAGGCCGAATACATATTCCATTCCGGCACCTGCCTGTGATGCTCCTATACCGAGTGAAGTGGCGAGGCCAAACAGGGTAGCCAAAACAGCAAGAATATCAATCACATCACCGATCCAGCCGTCGATGCGGTCTCCCAAAAGCGGGTAAAAGACTGAACGGAATGAAAGCGGCAGTTTTTTGTTAAATGCAAAAAATGCGAGAGACAACCCAACCACGGCGTAAATTGCCCAAGGGTGAAACCCCCAGTGTAAAAATGTTATACCCATGGCATCGCGCAATGCGGCAGTACTTCCGACTTCTGCATGTGGCGGATAGAGAAGATGCCACATAGGTTCTGCTACTGCAAAAAACATAAGCCCGATCCCCATACCGGCACTAAATAACATTGCGAACCATGCCATTGTACTAAATTCAGGTTTGGCGCCCTCTCCGCCCAGGCGAATAGACCCAAAACGGCTGAATGCAAAATAGAGAGAGAACCCAATGAACAGATTCACTCCTAAAATAAACAGCCAGCTTGCCCATTCTGTTACGCCAACCCTGGCCGTATTAAATGCTTCCTCAGCTGCTTCACCGGCAATAATTGTTCCGACAATCAGAACGGTAATTAAAATAACGGACGGCCAAAAAACGGGGCCGTGTATATCAAAAAGTTTCTTTCGGCCGGGTTTTTTCGAACCCGGTTTATCATCTTGTCCTCGTAATGCCATAGTCAGATTAGTTGCTTTTTTGGTTTTTGTGAACTTACAAAAGTCGTTGTACGATTAATAATATCACTATCTAAGGTAAATTAAATAAGCCCCCATGCAAAATGGAGGCTTATTTCAGTATTTTGTTAATCCTGATTTGATTAGAAGTAAAAGCCAATATTAATGTTAAATCGAATGTTGTATTCGGAATCGCCGATACCTAAATCTTCATGGCCCGGGCCAACCCCGACACCAAAATTATCGGTCAGCCACGGATGGTTGATTCCCTGAGCAATGTCGAAATAGGTAAATACGGGACCTGCTGACACCAAAAACCCGGTGATGTTTTGAACTGTGTATTGAAAGTTGTCGCTCAGCTCAATCGTATCACCGGTTGCCCTTACCGTACTTCCTTCACCAACTGCATTTTCCATGTAGCTGAAGTCGTTATAGAAGTTAATATTGGTGATAGGTCCCCAATTAACATCGTAAGAATAGGATAGGCCAAGTGTGGCAATCCAGGCTTCGGTAGAAACTTCGTAAGGAATCGCGTAAGCCCCCATAAACACGGTGCTCAAATCCTGTCCGTCATCATCAACTGCATCCATACTGTAATAGAGAAATTGCGGTTTGATGTTGAAATTGCCGGAGTTAATATCGGCGTGAACGGCAAATGCGTAACGGCCGTCAAATTGGTCGAGGGTACTATTGTAAAGCTGTCCGTATTGCAGGGATGCTCCAAATTCGCTGCCACCGGTTTGGTAAACCCCTCTCAGGTTAAATTGATTTCGCTCAGACAGCGATGCATTACCGTCAGGGATCACATCATAGGAATAACGGCCGGCTCCTCCGGTTCCGAATGCTGCAGGAGGGCCTTCCGGTTCGGGCTGGAAAAAGTAGGCAAAATCCCACTGCCAGTTATCCGTTGTACGGGTGAATTTCAAACCCATGTCATGGTCGTCCTCAAGCCCTACGTAATATGGAAGGCTAAACCACCAGTTGTTGGAATTATATTGAAGATTTCCGAATGGTACTTGTGTAACACCGAGCTGCGCTTGTGTGCGATCTGAAAAATCATAGTCCAGCCACCCTTGCTTAATGAAATGTGTGCCGAATGTTGGGTAGAACCGATATTCAAAATTCAGCCCGATTCCTCCCGGATTGTCATAGAGTACATTAATTCTCCAGGTATCCATTGTAAATGAGGAGCTGGTTGCGTCAATATCGCTTTCATAGCTCTGAAGAATCATATTGAAGCGCAGCGCTCCGCCTACATGAAGTGAAGGTTCTTCTTCGTCAGCGGTTTGTGCCAATAAATAAAAAGGGAATAGAGTAAAGAAAAAGAGCAATAGAAATGCTCCTGTTATTTTTAGATAGTTAGTTGTTGTATCCATGATTATATAGTTTTTTTGTTATGAAATTATGTTTCAAAAAAATGAATAATTATTGGATGCTTATATCTTTTTTCTCTTATAATAAATTGTAAGTTAGAATATATTTTTGTCCAAGATCATTATCTTAATATGGATGTTTATGTCCATAATTGCAAAAAAACATAGCAAATACTTACAGTATAAGATATTTGGCATATATGGATTAATAATTTCAGTTAAAAAATTAAATAACAGTTTTTATAAATACAAATTCGATAAAATTGTTAATTTTATTAATTCAAACTTTTCGTATAAGTACTAAATTGTATAGGAAAAAGAACAGGGTTTTATTAATTAAATTATTTTCATAAATCATGGTTTTTTGTTGATCATTCCCCTTGGCTTTCTGGTAATTGTTGTAAAAAATTATTAGGGAAAAGCTATTATCCGTTGATGAAATTTTGTAATAGTATCATGCCTGGCCGCCCATGGAAATGAATGATTTACGAACATCTGTGCAGCAGACAGTTTGGAGATATACAGAATAAAAAAACCCGACTGAAATATGTTTTCAGCCGGGTTTTATTTCAAACTGGGTCGATGTGCCTTATGTTATTCTTCACCCATGTATGGATATGTCCAATCTTTTGGGGCAACAGTAACTTCCTTAATGGCTCGTGCCGACAGCCAGCGAAGCATATTGATGATGCTTCCGGCTTTGTCATTCGTACCGGATTTTCTTGCTCCGCCGAACGGCTGCTGATTTACGATAGCACCGGTCGGTTTTTCATTGATGTAGAAGTTACCGGCAGTTTGTCGAAATCGGTCCGACATTTTTTTCACCACGTAGCGGTCTTTGGCAAAAATGGCACCGGTCAATGCAAATGGTGAGGTGTTGTCGCAGAGATCCAGTGTGGCATCGAAATCTTCATCTTTATAAACGTAGATTGTCAAAACCGGCCCGAAAATTTCCTCTTCCATGGTTTTGAATTTCGGATTGGATGTCAAAATTACCGTAGGTTCAATAAAGAATCCTTTGGAATCGTCGTATCCTCCACCGGCAATGATTTCTGCATCGTCCGCTTCTTTGGCATAATCTATGTATCCGGTAATATCATCGAATGCTTTTCGGCTGATGACAGCTCCCATAAAGTTGGCGAAATCTTCCACATCTCCCATTTTAATATTGCCGACCTCACCGAGAAACTTCTCACGGAATTCGGGCCAGATCGATTCGGGCACATACATACGTGAAGCTGCCGAGCATTTTTGCCCCTGATATTCGTAAGCGGCCCGGAGTGTGGCAACCACCAGTTCATCGATATCTGCACTGTTGTGTGCAAATACGAAATCTTTACCACCGGTTTCTCCCACTACCCGCGGATAGGTTTTATATTTATCGATATTTTTTCCAATGGTTTTCCAGAGATGGTTAAAGGTGGGAACCGATCCGGTATATTGGATTCCGGAAAAATGCTCACTGTCTAAAACCGGATCACCGACTGCACTTCCCCGGCCCGGCACAAAGTTGATCACACCATCGGGCAGCCCGGCTTCTTTGAGGAGTTTCATAAAAAAGTAGTTGGAATATACCGAGTCGGTGGAAGGTTTCCAGAGAACCACATTGCCGCACATGGCCGGTGAAGTGGGCAGGTTTCCGGCAATGGCCGTGAAGTTGAACGGGCTTACGGCAAAAATAAACCCTTCAAGTGGACGGTATTCCACACGGTTCCACACACCATCGGGCGAGTGGGGCTGTTCATTCATAATTTTGGCAAGGTACCAGGCATTGAATCGTAAAAAATCGGCAAGCTCTCCGACCGCTTCAATTTCTGCCTGATGCGGGGTTTTTGATTGACCCAGCATGGTGGAAGCGTTCATGGTATCGCGCCATGGGCCGGTTAAAAGATCGGCGGCTTTTTGAAAGATGGCCACGCGCTCTTCCCAGGGCATGGCTGCCCACTGTTTTTGTGCTCCAAGAGCGGCTTCAATGGCCATATTCACTTCTTTTTCTCCACACTGATGCAGCGTGGCCAGTTTATGGCCGTGGTTGTGTGGCATTACCACATCCGAAGTTTTTTCGGTTCGCACCTCTTTTCCGTTGATGATGGCAGGTATTTCAATAATTTCGGATTTTAATTCCTTTAATCGTTTTTTCAGAGATTCACGCTCAGGTGTACCCGGCGCGTATGAGTTATAAGGTTCATTTTTCGGTTCCTGAATCTTGAAATAAGCGTTAGGCATAAATTCTCCTGTTATGGTTTCGTTTTTAATTTTCTTTCATAAATATAAGGGATTTAGGCCGGAATTTAATTCCTGAAAATGGTTAACATAAACTGCTTTCGTAACACAAAACCCCACTCACAAATTTGATAGATGTTTTTCCGGTGCGTATCATTGCCAATCAAATAAAAAAATTCTTTATATATGATTCAGAACCTTCTGCTTCTCATTCTTTTTATCTCCGCAGACCCCCAAACCACTGAGCAAAAACTCCAGGCACTGTTTGATGATCACTGGCAATACAGCCTGCAAATCAACCCGCTGTTCGCTACATCGCAGGGAGAACACGATTTCAACGATCTGCTGCCGGCAACCGGCCTTGATGCACTGGAAGAGCAGCACCGGCAAACACTCCGGTTTCTTGAGGGGCTGGATGAAATTCCGGCTGATGAGCTATCTGCCGAAAACCGGATGAATGCCGAAATATTCCGTATTCAGCTTGAAAATTCGGTGCGGAGTTATGAGTTGAATCATCATCTTCTGCCGCTGAATGGTTGGTGGGATTATCACGCCACGTTTGCAGACCTCGCAAATCGTGTACCGCTGAACAACATGAAGGATTATGAGAATTACCTGAGCCGACTGGCTGCGTTTCCTGATTACAACAGCGGTTACATCGAACGGATGAAAAAAGGCATGGAGATCGGTTTTGTAAGACCGAAGATTGTTTTTGATGATTACCTTGAAAGCATCGAGGCTCACATCGTTGAGGATGTGAAAGAGAACAGGCTTTTTGAACCGTTTAAAAATCTGCCTGCATCCATTTCCGATGATGATCAAATTGGCCTGAGAGAGAAGGCGGAAAGGGTATTGCGCGACATTGTGATTCCTGAATTTAGCCGGCTCCGCGATTTTCTGAGGAATGAGTATATTCCTGCCTCAGCAGAAACCATCGGGATTACAGATGTACCGGGAGGCGAGGAGTACTATCAATACCTGGTGGAATATTACACAACGATGGAGATCACCCCGCAGGAGATCCATCAAACCGGCCTGGCCGAGGTAGAACGTATTCGCGGAGAGATGATGGAAATTGTAAAGGAAACAGGCTTCGGCGATGATTTTGACGGCTTTATTGAATTTCTCAGAACCGATCCTCAATTCTATGCAGAAACTGCCGATGAGCTGATGAAGGAAACCGCATTTGTCCTGAAAAAGATGGATGGTAAACTTCCGGAGCTGTTTAAAACATTGCCGCGACTGCCATACGGTATCATGGAAATTCCCGATTATCTGGCACCCCGAACGGCAACCGCATATTACAGCCGGGGTGCTGCCGATGGAACCCGGGCCGGGTTTTATGCCGTGAACACGTACGATCTGCCCAGCCGCCCGCTTTACGAAATTGTGGCGCTGTCTCTCCACGAGGCGGTGCCGGGCCACCATCTGCAAATTGCTTTGCAGCAAGAGCTCGAAGATCTGCCAAACTTCAGGACTGTGGCGGGTTTTACGGCCTACACCGAAGGATGGGCACTCTACTCGGAGCGGCTTGGCCTTGAAGTGGAAATGTACAACGATCCCTACAGTGATTTTGGACGGCTGAGTTACGAAATGTGGCGTGCACTTCGCCTGGTTGTGGACACCGGTATGCACGCTAAAGGCTGGGGCCGTGATGAGGCCATTGA
>SL_3KL_010_SEDDRAFT_10003398_pt1 | contig 14448 bp, 11 predicted proteins | sample SodLakKL_010_SED_2_FD_10381 | JGI IMG/M metagenome (IMG submission 10381)
AGGCCATGAGGTCTACCCTGGAGGGCCCGGTTCTAAGTGCAGAAGAATGCATCAGCTGCTATTGCTGTCAGGAAATGTGCCCGGAGAACGCTGTAAGGCTGTCAGGCAGACTCTTGAACATGCTTCAGGGTAAATAATGAGGGCTTTTACCCGGCTCAGAAAGATGCTGGCCTCTCATGAAAATCCTCACTGTTTTGAGATCCTCCTGGGAAAAATATTGACTAAATGACAAATGATGTATAAGCTTGATGTATATATAATCTCTGGAGGTGCTGTATGATGGTACGAACTCAAATTTATCTTACTGATAAGCAGCGCGCTGAACTTGCCGTAATTGCAAGAAATTCGGGAAAGAAGCAGAGCGAAATTATTCGTGAGGCTATAGATCGTCTTATTGATCAAGTTGGTGAAAATCAAAAAAAAACAGCATTAAGGGAGGCTGCCGGAATCTGGAAAAACCGGGATGACCTGCCTGATTACAGGGCAATAAGATCTGAGTGGGACAGGTAACCGGCATGTCCAGGGCAATAGTTGTAGATACTGACGTAGTGATTGATTTTCTCCGTGGCGACGATAAAGCCATTACTTTTATAGGTAAATTTTCTTCCCATATTATCCTGTCTTCAATCGTTATCGCTGAATTGTACGCAGGTGTGAAGGGAACTGATGAATTATCCGTATTGAGCAATTTCGTCTCCCTTTTCCGCATAGTCTCCATAGACTCTGATATCGCAAAAGCCGGAGGTTTATACAAACGTGATTTTGGTAAATCCCACGGAGTTGGGCTGGCAGACGCAATTTTGGCCGCTACAGCCGATAAAGAGAATGCGGAGTTAAAAACCCTGAATGTAAAGCATTATCCTATGATTAAAGGCCTGGAGCCGGCCTATAAAAAATGACTGGCGGGTAATTTTTTGGCTCATCCTGAAGTAGTCCCCGGCTTTTAATCAAGACCCAACTGTTTTTATGAGTACTCACTTCAAGCACACCTACGCCCAAGAATACTTCGACCAGACCATAGAGGTCGATCCAGCTCCTTTTCTGGTTCATACGGTTAAAGCGTACTTTTGACAAAGAATTATCTGATCCATCTGAATTTCCATCAATCCCAACTGGATTAGAAACAGCCTCATACTTACGGAGAATACCTTTGAAATTTCAGTTTGACCGGTGCATAAGACGGTTTAGTAAATAAGTGGATAACCCGCTGAATACTTTTCAAAGTTGACTCCGGTACAGTCTGCTTGGAAATGACCGATACAATCCGTCAGCTGTTTAAGTAAGTAAAGCTTGACAGCCGTTCAATAAGACTCTGTGTTTAGCTATACAAATGGGAGGAAGGTATGTTTTCAGAGCAGGCAAGAAAGACCGCAGGACAATGCCGGCATTATGCCATGTGCAAAATAGATTATCTGGACACAGGAATCTGCCGGTCCGGGGAGCAAAACCACTATGTCAGCTATTTCCCCCAGGGCAGGATGGACATATATCACGCCCTGTGCAGGGGGCTGGTTCCGGTAACCAGCCCCCTGGTGGAGATTGCCGAGTCCTGCGATTTGTGCGGCATCTGCGACAAGCAGTGTCATTTCGTGACCGGGATGCGTCCGGTTGAGGTGATGAAGGCCCTGAAGACTTATGTCCGCCAGTGGCTGGAGCAGGGCAATCAACCCCTTCAGGTCAAAACAGATCCTGGTCTGGAAGGCTTGCGTGAGGTTGTGGGACAGAAGTGGGCTACAAATGATCCGGCCATTCTGCTGACCTATGCCGATGACCCCTTTCCCCTGGCCGGAATGCGCACTCCGCGCTACGTAGCCCTGCCCCGGACCAGAGAGGAAGTGGCCGCCCTGGTTTGCTTCGCCAATGACCGCGATCTGCCTTATGTAGTCCGGGGCAACGGAGGCAGCGTGTTCGGGTTTGTATTTTCCCACGGACTGGTCATGGATATGAACAGGATGAAGGGTATTGAAATCGATCCAGAAAACTGGACCGCCCGGGTTGAGCCTGGGGTAACGTCCTTTGAACTGCAAAAGGAAGCTTTCAGGCACGGGCTGCGGGCCAATACTGCGGAGCCGGCGGCCACTGTCTGTGGAAACATTGTCTGCACCGGGCTTTTTTCCACCTGGTCCAATGCTTACGGGGTTAACGCGGACACCTTCGTGGACATGGAATTTATTGATTCCAGAGGGGATTTTTTCCGGCTAATCGATCCCGGCGCCCCCAACGTATTCTGCTTTGAACACAAGCTGACCCCTGCTCCGGGCATCTGCACCCTGGCCCATGTGCGCCTTCATCCCACAACTGAAGACGAGGAAGGGTTGATGGTCCCTTTTGACGATTTTGAAGAGGCTGTTGAGTTCGCCAGGGAACTTGGCAAAAGGAGGATCGGGCTGGCCATTGGAGTGCTGGGCGGCCATTATCTTTCCACTTTCATGTCCCCTTCGGCCGACCTTGCGGACAAAGTGCGCTACGGTCTGAGCCAGGCCCTGGGGATTCGCTACGTGGTGTTCATGATCGGCGATGGTTTTGCCAGACAGGCGGTAAGATCCATGCGCGAATCAGTTATTGATTCAAAGCTGTTCAAAATGCTTATGCTCGGCCTGCCCAGACTTGCGGACGATGAATGGCTGGAACTTGTATCGGGCATGGACACAGATCAGCCTCCCTACGCCATCCTGCTGCGCCGGGAAATGCGCTCCCTGCTGGAGGCCGTGCTCAGACCCTCCCCTGAAGCCGCGGCTCAGGCAGTGGATGAGGATCTGCGGGATTTTTATATTGAACTATATGCAAGGCCGGAGATGACCGACATGGTCTGGCTGAACATGTTCAGGATCATCAGCGCGCGCATGTCCCGGCGCAAGCACATGTTCGCCTTTCTGGTCTATGTTCCCCTGGACCGGGTGGAAGTGACAAAGCAGATCTGCAAAGAGCTTGGGCGCATCGCTGACAAGCATGGTATAGATCATGATTATGGTTTCCTGACTCCGCTGGATATGGGCAAGCGGGGAATACTGGAGTATGATTACTATATTGATCACCAGGAGCCACTGGAAAAGGAAAAGATCCGCCAGGCTCTGAAGGAGTTTGAACCTTACCTGGACAACCTGAGCGCCGGGACAAAAGGGGTCAAATGGCTGAAATATATTTTTTCTCAGGGCTGCGCCAGAAAGGAAGCCTTTTTATACACCTGAAGCATCAAGGCCTTGTATCTGCGGGCCGTCATTATGGTTAAAAAACATAAACAGCAGACATTTCTGGTCACCGGAGGCACTGGTTTTATGGGCAGCCATATTGTCGTGAGCCTTCTGTGCCGGGGTCACCGAGTTCTGGTTCTGGCCAGGGAGCGTGACAACGCAAGTGCTTCCCAAAGGATGGATCGGCTATTGAACTGGTTTGGCCTCAGCCAGACACAGCGCAGGTACATGAAAGTCCTGCAGGGCGATCTGAACCTGCCCGGCCTGGGTCTGAAAGCACAGGACGCCGGAACAGTGGCCGCAGATGTGGATGAAACTGTGCACTGCGCCTCGGATACGTCTTTTTCACCCCGCAGGCGGGAGCAGGTGGAAAGAACCAACGTCCTTGGCCTGGAAAATCTTCTGGATGTGGTCCGGAAAAGCCCGTGCCGCGCTTTTCATTTGATCAGCACCGCCTACGTGGCTGGCAAGCAAAAGGGATTGTGTGCAGAGGATTTCCTGCAGGTCCTGGAATTTCACAATGTTTACGAGGAAAGCAAATACAGGGCCGAGAAAATGGCGACAAAGCATTGCGCCGACAACAAGATAACCCTTCATGTCTACCGGCCCTCCATTGTCTACGGTGATTCAAATACCGGCAGGACGACTTTGTTCAATGCCCTTTATTATCCCATCCGGACCCTGCATTTTTTTCAGAAGCTCTACACCAGGGACATCCTGGAAAATGAAGGAAAAAAGGCCAGGGAAATGGGCGTTCGCCTTGAAAAAGACGGAGTCCTGCATCTGCCGGTCCGTATACAAAGCTCGGATGAATGCGGTCTGAACCTGATTCCGGTGAATTATTTCGTGGAGGCTTTCATGACCCTGCGCCGGGAGTGTCCTGAAGGAGGAGTATTTCATGTTGTCAATCCCCGAAGTACGACCATCCGCCTGCTTGCGGATTATACCCGGCGCTTTTTTCAGCTGGAGGGTGTGCGTGTTGCGGAGCCTGAGGAATTTTTAAAGCAGCCCAGAAACGGCCTGGAAATTCTCTTTGACAATCATATCCGGTATTACGGTCCCTATATGCAGGACAAAAGAATCTTTGAACATTCCAGGACACGGGCCATCCTGGCAGGACAAAACATAGTCTGCCCCGAGTTCAGCTACCCCGTGTTTGCGATCTGCATGGGTTACGCAGTGGAAACGGACTGGGGTCGGCTGGTATAGTGAGAGGGAGGGGGCCACATGAGCAAAGAAGTTTCCTATGGATACAAAAAGGTTTCAGCCCCGGAAAAACGCCGGCTGATCCGGGATCATTTTGACGCCATTGCCCGTCGCTATGACCTGGCAGATACCCTGCTGAGCTTTGGGTTGCATTTTTTCTGGCGCAGGCGGGCTTTGCTCAGGCTGGGGCTAAGAACCGGTTATAAAGTTCTGGATTTGTGTGCTGGAACTGCGGATTTCGCGGTCCTGGCCGCCAGGCAGGTTGGAACCACTGGAACGGTCCTTGCCTGTGACATCAGCAGGGAAATGATGGAGGTTGGCAGGAAAAAGGCTGCCAGAGCAGGTGTTGAAAAGCAGATCAGCTGGGTCCAGGGGGACGCCGAGGGCATGGGCTTTGCCCGACACAGCTTTGACGCGGTCATCGTGGGTTACGGCATCCGTAATTTCGTGTTCCTGGAACAGGGGCTGCGGGAAATTCACCGGGTCCTGAAGCCCGGAGGAAGGTTTGTGGCCATGGAATTCTCCATCCCTGAGACTGCCTGGGTCAGGGCCTTGTACCGGGTCTATTCCTTCAGAATCATGCCGGGAGCCGGTGGGCTGATCACCGGAACATCCGAGCCCTTCAAGTATCTTGCGGAATCCATCCGGGTCTTTCCCGCCCCGGATCAGATCCGGGACATGCTTATATCCTGCGGGTTCGCCAAGGCCGGGTTTGAGCGGTTGAGCAACGGTCTTGCAATGCTTCACTTTGGAGAAAAACCGGGGAATCAGCAAAATCATGGATAACATTCCAATACAGGGCTGTTCAGGAAAAGAGCCCGACAATCAACGGCATGCTATGCTATGCAAAAGCAGTTTGTCGACCTGCCTCATTTTAATTCTAATCTTGACCTATTAATATTGTTGCTGGTCTCTGGATAATTCTGGAGTGTGAGGCTGGGCACATATACTGCTTTAAAGATATGATCATTCTACTGAAACTTATAACCTTTACGGTCCCGGACTTAATAAAATTACTGTTCTTTGTGCTTGACAATGCCCAGTTTTTTCATCCTGTGCTGGAGAGTTGATCGGGGCAGGCCCAGAACCGCTGCTGCTCCCCTGGAACCGGACACCACCCAGTTTGTTTTTTTCAGTACATGGAGAATATGCTGCCTCTCCATCTCTTCCAGATTCATAGACGAAGCCTGCAATGATTTAACCGTTCTAACCTGATCATTTTTTGTTTTTTGATCGCAAAGAAGAGGACCCGCCTCCATGGCATGATGAATATCTGCAATGACAAGCTCTCCAGACATGAAGTTTTTTAACAGAAGCCGGTTGATAACATTTCTTAACTCCCTGATATTTCCTGGCCAGTCATAATTCAAAAGATAATCCATATATTTTTTAGAGAAACGGATCACTGGAAGTCCATGAAGGGTCGAAAGTTGGCTGACAAAATAATTTGCTAAAACCGGAATTTCTTCACGCCTCTGCCTCAGTGGCGGTATTTCCAGGGTAATTGTCGACAATCTGTGGTAAAAGTCGTTGCGCAGGCATCCTTCATTTATTTCCTTGGAGACAATAACGTTAGTGGCAGCTATAAGCCTGGCGTCAACAGAAAGAGAAACGCTTTCGCCAACTCGTTCAAATACTCTGGTGTCCAGAACATGCAGAAGCTTGCTTTGCATTTCAAGGCTGAGCTCAGCAATTTCATCCAGAAACAAGGTTCCCTGGTGGGCCAGTTCGATTCTGCCCACCCGCTTGGTAGACGCCCCGGTAAAGGCCCCCTTGGCATGTCCGAACAGTTCGCTTTCAAAAAGAGTTGTAGCCAGCGCGGGGCAGTTGACTTCCACGAATTTTTGTTTTTTTCGCTTACTCATGTAATGAATGTAATGGGCCAGATGTGTCTTTCCGGTTCCTGTCTCCCCCAGAAGCAACACAGGCATATCCAGATTGGCCACTTTATTGGCCATGCTCATGAGATCCCGCATTTTAGGGCTTTCAAAAATGAAATTTTCACAATGCTCTGAAAGAACATCTCTTTTCACCGGATTAACCAAAGTCACCTGCTCAAACTGCTCCACTGCCAGGATCGCTCCCAAACATACAGCTATGAATGGACATAGTTCAAGTAAAAGCTCCATTTTTCTGTAAAGGTCATCAGGTTTTTGAACAAAGGAGCAGTGCAGGGTGCCCAGGATCTCATCGTTTAGGATCAAAGGATAAGCCATGGTTGTAGTCAGTCCGGCTTCAGTCATGGGATGCAACTGGGATTCGGCGAAATGTTCTGCTATGTCCAGGATTACTACCGGTTTTCCGGAAGCAATCACATGTCCGGCCACAGTGGTTTTTTCTGCCTTGCGCACAGGCGATAATGAGCTGACCACTGTTCCCTGGGCAGCGGAAAAATAAGTTAACAGCTCGCTTTTTTGATCGTATAGGTTGATGCATAACCGATCAAAATGAAAATGTTGTTTTAACAACCCGGAAAGGGTCTGAAAAAAGGATGATCTGTTTGTGACCCTGGATAATTCTCGGATCAGATGATCGCTTATATGGTGTGAGACACCTGGTCGCCTGATAGAATCCGCATGAATATTTTTTAGCATCTTCTGTCTCTCTGAAGTGTCAGTTAAGAAATAGTTTGGGAAAAAATAGTTTGTTGAAACTAAATTTATACTATTATGCCAATATTTGGACATTTTGTCTATATGCGGGCGCATGATTTGTTTGTCTTTTTTATGGCACATAAAAAAGTTCCTTAAGAATATGTTCTTACCTTGATGTGATCATGTTTGTTTATTTGGTATGGCATTTGCTTATAATTTTAGTAGATAAATTGTCAGATTCAGAATGAGGCCATATGTCATGGTTTTCCAATCACAATGTTTTCAGGCTATAGCTTAACAAATATAGCCAATTCATTTTATTGAAAGGAGGTTATTATGCAGATCGGATTCATTGGAGCGGGACTTATGGGAGGTCCTCTGGCCCGCAACTTGATCCGGGCAGGCAAGGAAGTGCTTGTTTACGATCTAAACAAAGAAGCCATCCAGAGGGCTCTTGAGGCGGGCAGCGCGGGAAAAGGAGCTTCTTCTTTGTCAGAGATGGCTGGTTGCGAGCTTATTTTTACCAGTCTTCCCCTTCCTGAGCACGTTAAAGGAGTAATGCTGGGTGAAGATGGGCTTTATTCCAAATTGAGCCAGGGAGCTACTCATATTGAGCTTTCAACCATAGATCCGGGCACGGCCAATGAACTGTTCGAGGCAGCGGCAGCCCGGGGGTTGGGATATATTCAATGTACCCTGGGCAAAACTCCGGCCCATGCTGAAAAGGCTGAAGAGCCCATGTTCATCGGTGGTGACAAGGTGCTGGTGGATCAATACGAGGAGATTTTCAAGATCATTGGCATACCCAATTATGTGGGGACCATTGCGGCTTCCTGCGCGGTGAAGCTCATCTCCAACATGATCGGCATGACCAACGTGGCTGTACTGGCAGAGGGGATTCGGATGGGAGATAAGGCTGGCCTGGATCGCAAACAGCTTCTCGAGTTGCTGGCTGATACCGGGGCGAGAAGTTTTCAGATGGATGTTCGAGGTCCATGGATAGCGGCTGATGATTACAATCCTCGCTTTGGTCTGGATCTGGCATTGAAGGATATTCGTCTTGGTCTGGAAATGGCCAGGGACTGGAATCTGAATTTAAAGGCCATGCAGGCGGCATTCGATTATTTTCAAAAATGCAGTGCCCAGGGATATGGTCAGGAAGACTGCAACGCGGTTTGCAAAATTGTTGGCGAATAGTCTGAAATCAAATAAAAATTAAAAATTTTCAGGGCCATCCCTGTCAATAATGGCGGCAACCCGGTCAGGGAGAACACCAGACCGGCATATATGTTTTTTATTATCATCAACCAAAGGAGAAGCAGTATGAAAAAAGTTTTGTTATCCCTTGTAGCCCTGGCACTTTTGCTGGGAGTATCTCCGGCCAAGGCCGAGTACAAATCCATGACCATCAGGGCGGCTACGGCCAACCCTGAAGGCAGCCTGCACACCACGGCCATCAACAAGTTCAAGGAGATCGTGGAGAAGGAATCCGACGGCATGATAAGGGTCCAGACCTTTTACGGTGGATCCATGGGCGACGAGCAGGCCAATGTCAGACAGCTGCGCCAGCAGGAAATCCATCTGGCGGTTCTGGCGGTTGGAAATCTGACTCCTTTTGCTGCCCAGGCCAACATCTACTATCTGCCCTACATGTTTCCAGGCATCGATAAGGCTTATACTCTCCTGGAGCATGATGAATTTAACGACAAGATAGCTGATAGAATAGCTGCTCAGAGCGGCACCCGCCCTTTATCATGGCTTATTGGCGGATATCGTCACCTGACCAACTCGGTAAGACCTGTAACAACCATCGATGACCTGCAGGGTCTAAAAATCAGGACTCCTCCTGTGGCAATTCAACTGGAATCCTTTCGCTCTTGGGGTGTTGAACCCCATCCTCTGGCCTGGGTTGAAACATTCAGCGCTCTTCAACAGGGCGTTATCGACGGACAGGAAAACCCCCATGCGGTAAACCGGGACCAGAAGTTCTGGGAAGTGCAGGATTATATTACTGAACTGCACTATCTGCTTTGGGTAGGGCCCATGCTGGTCAGCGAAAGATGGTATCAGGGCCTTGACCCGGCAACCAAAGACCTAGTTACCAGGGCTGCCGCTGAAGCAGCAGCATACGAATGGGAGTGGGCTGCAGAACAGGACCAGATAGCCCTGCAGGAATGCCTTGATCACGGAATGGAGTTGTATCAACTTGAAGATGAAGAGATCTGGATGGAAAAGGCCCGGACTTTGTGGCCAAAATTCCATGAGCAGGTTGGCGGTGAGGCAGTTATTAACGAAGCTCTGGCCATAATGGAAAACTAGAACCAGATTAATCCAACCAGGAGGCAGGCAACCATGCCCAGAAAATTCCTGAGGCTTTTAGGCAAGCTTTACGATAATTTCGAAGAAGTATTTTGCGCTCTAAGCATGGGTATCATGGTTGCCTGTCTTATGATTCAGGTCGGGGTTCGCTGGACCACCGGCTCAGGTATGGCCTGGACAGAAGAACTGAGCCGTTACTCCTTTCTCTGGACTGTTTTTATCGGTGCGGCTCTGGTGGCCAAGCATGGTTCTCATGTGCGCATTACCGCTCAGTTTATGCTGATGCCCGTTAAGGCCCGTCTTGTTTTCCGCTTTTTTACAGATCTTATATGGATCGGCTTCAACCTTTATTTTGCCTGGTTGAGCTGGCAAGTGATCTATGGGGGACTGTCCTTTCCCGAATATTCTCCGGTATTGGGAATCGTCAGAGGATATGTGGAAATGATCATTCCGCTGGGGTTTGTGCTCATGAGCTGGCGCATTGTTGAGGGGTACATCAAGCGCTGGAGAAAAGGAACACTGACTGAACTGGTGGAACAGGTTCATTAAAGGAGGATGGCTGTCATGGAATTTACCATAATGACTATGGTTCTCCTGTCACTTGGGGCGATGTTCCTGCTGGGCATGCCCGTATTCATGAGCCTGGCCGTAGCCTCGGCAGTGGCTCTGATCTATGGTGGCTACCTGCCAATGTCCGTAGTGCACAACTCCATCTTTGACGGTCTGAACATCTTTCCACTGCTGGCCATTCCCTGTTTTGTAATCGCCGGGACCCTCATGGAATATGGCAACATCACCAAACAGATCGTGGACGTGGTCAAGCAGCTGGTGGGCCGGATGTATGGAGGTTTGGGCTTAACCACTATTGTGGCCTGCACATTTTTTGCGGCCATCTCCGGCTCTGGACCGGGCACGGTAGCCGCTGTAGGCACCATTCTTGTGCCGGCCATGATCCGCACAGGATACAGCAAGGACTACGCTGCTTCAGTTGCCTCTTCAGGTGGCACCATCGGCCTGCTGATCCCGCCCAGTAATCCAATGATAATTTACGCCATCCTGGGCAACGTGTCTGTAACCGCTATGTTCACGGCTGGCTTTCTTCCAGGGTTTATCGTCGGGTTCTCAATGTGCATAACCGCCTGGCTGATTGCCCGGCAAAAAGGGTTCGGCCGCAGCGAAGAGCTTGCGCCTTTCAGCCTCAGCCGTTTTCTGATGAGCTGTGTGAAAGGTTTTTTCTCGCTGATAACTCCGGTTATAATCCTCGGGTCCATATACTCAGGCATGGCCACCCCGGTGGAAGCATCTGTTCTGGCCATCGCCTGGGCATTGTTTGTAGGGTTTGTGATTAACCGGGCGCTGACCTTGTCTGCGGTATACAAGTCTTTACTGGAAGGAGCGCTGATCTGTGGGGCAGTTCTTTTGATAGTGGGGACCTCTACCTTGTTCGGGAAAATTCTGACTTTCGAGGAAGCTCCTCAACGTTTGGCGGACATTGCCCTTGGAGTGTCAGAAAACCCCTACATAATTCTACTGATGATTGTCGGCGTGCTGCTCATCCTGGGCATGTTCATGGAGACACTTTCCACCATCATTATCCTGGTGCCGGTGTTTATGCCAATGATTCATATAGTAGGTATCGACCCGGTTCATTTCGGAGTAATCCTTGTGCTCACCAACCAGATAGCTCTGTCCACTCCGCCGCTGGGGGTCAATCTATTTGTAGCCTCCCGTATTTCCAATGTTTCAGTGGAGCGGGTTTCCCTTGGAGTTCTTCCGTACATACTGGCTATGTTAGTATGTACTCTTTTGTTTGTGTTCTTCCCAAAAATTTCAACAATATTGCCTGAGATCTTTCTGGGCTATGGAAAGTAGCAATTTAACGGACCGGGCAGCAGAAACAAGTTAATTAGGAGTGATAAAATGCCTTTTGGTTACAACGGAAAAATACTTGTAGTGGACCTGACCAGCCAGAGCTGGTCCGTGGATATCCATGACGAATCCTGGTACAGGACATATTGGGGCGGTGGAGCTCTGGCTTCCTGGTATCTTCTCAATAATATTTCCAATGAAGCTGATCCCCTGGGATCGGACAACGTCCTGGTATTTGCCGCTTCAGTGCTTTGCGGTTCAGGTCTTTCTGGCTTCAACAGGTATACTGTCGCTGCCATGAATCCTCTAACCGGAGGCTTTGGGGAATCTGAAGCAGCCGGTTATTTCGGTCCGGAACTTAAGCATGCCGGGTTTGATGCGGTGGTTTTGACCGGCAAGTCCCCAAGACCGGTTTATCTTTGGATCAACAATGGCCAGGTTGAACTGCGGGACGCCACGCATCTCTGGGGAAAGGAAAACGCCCCTGCTCTTGATTCCATAAAAGATGAGCTGGAGGATAATAAGGTTCGCATCGCATCCATCGGTCCTGCCGGGGAAAAAATGGTCAGGATGGCGTGTATTATCAATGAACTGGCCCATGCCAACGGGAGATGCGGTATGGGGGCGGTTATGGGCTCAAAAAATCTAAAAGCCGTAGTGGTGCGCGGAGATGCCAAAAGTATTTCCTACGCCGACCCGGAACAATTAAAAGAAATAAATGTCTGGCATCGAAAAACAATCTCAGAGCATATGCCCAGCATTAATATGCGCAAATTCGGCACGGTCCAGCATCTCATGGCCCAGCAGAATTCCGGCATTCTGCCGACTCGCAACTGGAGCGACTGCCAGTTCGAAGATGCTGCCAACCTGGGCTGGGAAGGATATGAAAAAGTCAAGGAAGGGACTCATACCTGTTACAAATGCGCGGTCGCCTGCAAGCGTAGAGTTAATAACACCAATGAAAAAAGGTATGGGGGTCCGGAATATGAAACCTTGGCCGCCCTGGGCTCCATGTGTGGGGTTGGCGACCTGGATGCTGTGTGCAAGGGGCACGAACGCTGCAACGCCCTTGGACTGGATACAGTGGGTACCGGAGCTGCCGTTGCCTTTACCATGGAGCTTGCGGAAAGGGGTATTATCTCTGCCAGTGATCTGGGCGGAAAACAGCTCAAATTCGGAGACGGTCAAGGCATGCTGGACCTGGTGGAAATGATCGGTGCCCGTGAGGGCATTGGCGACATTCTGGCTCAGGGAGTCAAAAGGGCTGCTGATGCCATTGGGAAGGGCGCTGATGAGTACGCATTTCATGTCAAGGGGCAGGAACCGGCATTTCATGATCCACGAGGTAAAACAGGTGTCGGGCTGGGTTTTGCCTTGTCTCCCACAGGAGCTGATCATATCGAGGCGCCTCACGAGGTTCCTTTTCAGGGTGAAGGAGTTAAGCTTGTTAACCCGTTGGGCATTGTAGTGGCGCCTAAAGCTCTGGACAGTGGGCCGGACAAGGTACGCTACTTTATTGCTGGAGAAAAGACCTGGGCCATGAATAATACTCTGGGTCTGTGCAACTTTGTTGTGGCCCCTCTGTTTTCCATGACCTACGATAAATTGTGTCAGGCAGTGGAAGCCATAACCGGATGGAAGACCAGCCTGCACGAGCTGATGCTTCTTGCCGAGCGATCCATTGTTCTGGCCAGGATGTTTAATGTGCGCCAGGGAATGGACAGTAAAGACGACAAACTTTTCAGAAGAATGTTTGAACCACTGCCCGATGGCGTTCTCAAAGGAAACTCCATTGACCGGGAGGAATTTCAGCAGGCCATTGAAATGTATTACTTAATGATGAACTGGAATGAAAAGGGCGTGCCCACTAAAGGAGCCCTATACAATCTAAGCTTGGAATGGCTGGCATGAATCAAACAAAGAGAAGCCCAGAAATATCAGGGCACTCGTTAAGTGAAAAATCCATTACTATAAAATTGCGTCTGGAATCAATTCTGGAAAAATACGCCCCTGATAACGCTCAACACTTTCCAATTCCCCAAGAGTCGACTCTTGCAGATCTTCTGAATCACTTGGGACTCAGTGAAGATCAGGTTATGCTTGCTTTTGTCAATGGCAGGATGGCCAACTTGCAGACAAGACTTGCTGACAAAGATTCTGTATCCCTTTGTCCTTATATTTGCGGTGGATAACTTAATGGAAATCAAACTAAAATACGGAATCGGACTCAAGACCCTAAGGTTGCCGGGACAGGTCGATGTACGGGTGATGACTCCCCGCCACCTGCCGGAAATCCCTGATTTGGCGGGTTCCTTGCGATCTGCTTTGGATGATCCCATGGAGGCTCCCCCTCTGGAAGACAGGCTCAGACCGAGAAGCATTGCCATTGCCGTGCCTGACGAAACACGCCCGGTTCCCCTTAAAGTCCTGCTTCCTGTGCTTCTGGACCGCATATTCCAGGCCTGGCCTGATCTTGAACCAGGCGCTGTCTCCATTGTTGTTGGAGGAGGACTGCATCCGGCTCCTGACAAAAATCAGTTTGCCCGCATTCTTCCTGCGGATTTGCTTGGATGCTCCCTGGTTGCCCATGACGCTATGACTTCGCCCATGAAAACCTACGGAAATACTTCCAGGGGTACGCCGGTAGAGATAAATGCGGTCATTGGTGAGGCAGACCTTAAGGTTGTGGTGGGACTGATCGACCCCCACCAGTATCAGGGCATGACCGGCGGGTCTAAGGGCGTGGTCATCGGCTGCGCCTCCAAAGCAATGATCGAAAAAAACCATAGTTTGATGTCCATGCCTGGGGCTGTGGCTGGCAATATCCAGGATAATCCCCCCCGCCTGGACCTGAACGAAGCTGGCAGAATGATTGGAATAGATCTGGCCGTCAATGTCTGCCTCAATGCGGAGAAAAAAGCCGTGGCTGTTCTGGCCGGAGATCCGGAAACAGTACTCCGCTCAGGCGCCAGAATCTCGGAGCAGATGTACGGCCTTCCATTGGATGAACTCTTTGATATTACAATCGCTTCCTGCGGCGGCAATCCCAAAGACATCTGTCTGTACCAGGCCCAGAAAGGACTGAATACTGCTTCGCAATGCACAAAAATAGGCGGCAGAATACTGCTTTTGGCTGCCTGCGACGAGGGAGTGGGTGACCAGTGCTATTTTGATTATGTCCGGAAGCTTCCGTGCCCTAGTTCTCAAATGAGAGAATTTGAAGAGCAGGGCTTTCGAATGGGAGCGCACAAGGCCTATCTCTTCAGTAA
>SL_3KL_010_SEDDRAFT_10003399_pt1 | contig 14445 bp, 10 predicted proteins | sample SodLakKL_010_SED_2_FD_10381 | JGI IMG/M metagenome (IMG submission 10381)
ACCGGGAATTTGTGCGGGCGGGAACCGATGTGGTGGTGGCATGCACCTACTATGGTCACCGCTCGAAACTGCGCTCAATCGGTATCGAAAATGCCCTGGAGCGTTTGAACGTAAAGGCTCTCGAATTGGCGGTGGAAGCCGCCGGCGAAACCGGGGCACTGGTGGCCGGAAACCTCTGCAATACCTGGGAGTACGATCCCTCGGATTTGAAAACCTCTGAGAAAAATGTCAGGCAGATTTTTCGCGAACAGGTCCAATGGGCCAAAGCAGGAGGTGCCGATTTTATTATTGCCGAGACCTTCAACTATTACGGCGAAGCACTTTTGTCCCTGGAGGAAATCAAAAAGGCTGGCCTTCCCGCCGTTATTACCTTCAGCCCGGTGGCCCAATCCACATGTGACGGTCTTTCTTTGGCCGAAGCATGCCAGCGCCTGCAAAAAGATGGTGCTGAAGTGGTGGGGCTCAACTGCGGACGGGGTCCCAAAACCATGATTCCCATTCTTGAACAAATCCGCGAGGCCGTAGACGGGCACGTGGCGGCATTGCCGGTGCCATACCGCACCAACGAGCAACAGCCCTGTTTTTTCGATCTGCGGGGAGATGACGGGAAAAACGCTTTTCCGGTAGCATTGGACCCCTTTTTCCTGAGCCGGTTCGAGATGGCCGATTTTGCTGTAACGGCCAAAGATATGGGGATCAACTATATTGGCATCTGCTGCGGGGCCGGACCGCATCATGTACGTGCCATGGCCGAAGCCCTGGGACGCACAGTCCCGGCCAGCGAATATTCACCCGCCATTAATCTCCACCCTGTTTTTGGCGACCAAGAGGACCGAAGGCAGCATTTTGTAGAGTGCCTGGTCGGACCCGGATGATGGGTTTACCTGTAGGTGCGAATTCATTCGCACAACGGCGTATATATAACCTCACGCGCTAAAAATAAACCCCGCGGGTATGCAAACTCAGCTGTGCGAATGAATTCGCACCTACAATTTCTTCGCATCTAAACGTGCAAGGTTAATTTTTTACCCTTCCCTGCGGAAAGTCTCTTTCCTGGCTTTTTCCGCATGTCTTTTATTCCTCTCCCGTTGCTTTTTCAGATAACTTTCTTTTTTGGTTAACTCTTCTCTTATTAGCTGCTGAACATAATCTTCAAGTTTTTGTTTTCGTATATCCGCCATTACAAACCTCCGTATTACAGGTTGTGATCTATATTCCCAATTTGTTTCTTTTCGCCTCGATATGAGCCATCATCTTGGCCACGGCCTGTTCAGGATCCGTTTCCACATTTAATATGCCCCCGGTGACATCGGCGCAATCTTTGGTTAAAAGGTCAACCAGATTCGGTGCTCCTGTTACTGTGGGAACGGGATTGACATAAGTATAAAGCCCCAGGGCCAGGGCAAATATGGCATCGATGGTCGCTTTTTGCTCCATGTATTCCGGAGCTGCCGCCACCACAGGAAGATCCGTGACGGGAACATCGCCAAGGGCATGGGATATGCTCGCCAGCAGGTCGGCGATCCGGCCGGTATCCGTGCATGTCCCGTAACTCAAAACGGGCGGAATATTCAGCGCCTCACAAATGCCTTTGAGCCCAGGTCCGGCCACATTTTTTGCCTCCGTACTGCAAAGTCCTCCAACCTGCAAGGCCCCGTTTCCACACCCCATGGACAGAACCAGAACATCTCTTTTGATAAGTTCTTTGGCCACAGCCATGCTATGAACATCCTGTCCGTAATCCCTTAATGTAGTACAGGATATAAATCCTGCCACACCGCGTAACGTGCCGGTTTTTATTGCGTCCAGCAAGGGATCCAGGCTGCCGCCCAAAGCTTCCATGATGCTTTCGGAAGAAAACCCCACCATCGCTTCCCGCATGGGCAAATTGGCCATGGCTTCGACCGTGCCTTTACGCTGTTTAAAATTGTCCACAGCCATATCCAGCAACTGGGCTGCTTGATGTTCTGCTTTTGAGGGAACGTAATTGACCCTGTCCGTAATTCCCTCAAACGCCACCAGATCACTTACAGGAACCAGCTTAAATTTATATTTTTCTGCATACATCGGGTCGATGGGCATGGAGCAGTTCATATCACAGGCAAAAAGATCTACGCTACCGGTTGCCAAAACGGCCTCCTGCATAATCCAGTTTCCTGTGAAACCGTAAAATACATCATCCATTTCCCATCGCTGAATCATCTCCTGGCCGGTTTCAATGTTGGCAATCACCCGAAGTCCCTTGGCGCCGAGATCTTTGGCTTTTTTCTGCCATTCGGGGTTACGGGCCAACTGTACCATGGCAAAACCAAGAAATGGTTCATGGCCGTTGGTGAGAGCATTCACATAATTCGGGTCCAGTACACCAAGATCCACACGCATAGGATGCGGACGCGGTATGCCAAAAAGGATGTCCTGACAATATTCATTAACGATCTGACTCTGATAGGCCATGGCAACCGCCATCCTCATGGATTTCAGGGCAAGGCTTACATAATAGCCATCCACATTGGTCAAACAGGAACTGGTAGCCCGCATCATTTCCCCGTATATGCCCCCAGGAAAAATATCCAGCTTTTTCCACCGCTCCTTTCTCTCAGATGGGGCCAGGCGCTCAACAATAACGCTGGGTTCGTCACTTTTTCGGTTAAAATCTTTTTCGGCAAAGGCACATAGTCTAAGGGCCAGATCCTTTTCTGAGCCGCCAGAATCAATGCCGAGACGTTCTGAAAAATGTTTCAATTTCTCAGGTTCCCTGATTTCAAAGGGAGTTTCACCATTGACTGTGGCCCGAAGCGTGTTTACGGTCTGCTCCGTATGATAATGATAGGTGGAAGCTCCCATGACATTGCGCAACACCATCATTCGCATGGCCATCCCGTCTGCCGTAATACCGCAAACCCCCCTCTTGTCAACCTTGGCATCAGCCCGGCAAGGACCGTTGGAACATAAATCACAACGAACACCGTCCATGCAAAACGGGCACCGTTTGTCAGGTTTACCCCCAAATCCCTGTGCTTCATAGCGATCCCAGATATTGTTCATCCCGTCTTGCTTTATACGCTCATACATTTTCTGTACTGACTCGTGATAAGAGACTCTGTCTTTTTCCATGCGATTTCCCCCCCTTTTGCTAAAATGATAATGAAAAGACGAACAACGGCGTTTTTTTATAAATACCAATGTCACAATTAAAATAAATAAGGTAAGGACAGCATTTTTACATTCACAAAATACTAACTAAAGAGCACATATAGGGGGAATCTGATTACATTATACCTTTTACAATTGATTTACATTCCTCGGAGGTTTGATACTTTTACGTATGATCTTTTGAGAAACTACGGGAGGATAATTAAATGCCTGAACTTCCGGATGTTGAAATTTTTCGGCAATACCTCAACCAAACATCGCTTCACAAGCGGATCCAGAAGTGCCGGGTACTCGATACGGATATTCTAGGGCAGGTTTCAAAGTCAAGGCTGCAAAGCATATTGAAGGACAATCAGTTCGTGGAAAGTATGCGGCACGGAAAATATGCCTTGGCGAGGCTGGAGAAATCTCACTGGCTGGTTTTTCATTTCGGCATGACCGGCTTTTTGAAATATTTCAAAAAAGAAAAAAGCCGGCCGGAACATTTGCGACTGGTGATGGATTTTAGCAATGGTTATCATCTGGGCTACGATGCAGTTCGAAAGCTGGGACAAATCGAGTTGGCAAAAGATCCAAAATCATTTGCGGATGACAAAAATCTGGGCATTGATGCTCTGGATAAGAACCTGACTTTTGATATGTTTCAGGAACTGATTTCCCAAAAAAGACAAATGGGGGTCAAATCATTTCTGATGCGCCAGGATGTGCTGTGTGGTATTGGTAACATTTATTCGGATGAAATCTGTTTTCAGGCACGGTTGAATCCTAAAAAGAAAATTGCGCAATTAGGAGATGACGATTTAAAAACATTTTTTGAATCCATTCAATCTGTCCTTGAAACAGCCATTGACTGCCGCGCGAACCCTGAAAAGCTGCCTGACTCTTTTATTATCCCACAGCGCAAAAAGAATGGTCATTGTCCCGGTTGCGGCGGCCCTGTACAGCACACAAAAATATCCGGTCGATCGGCATATTACTGTGCAAGTTGTCAGCAGTGAATAATATATAGCTTTTCAGAAAATGTTTTTGGCAAGGATAGAGGGAGGAGATCATACTTTTCGTATATCTCCGACCGATAACGCAGCCAAAGACATTTTCTGGAAAGCTATAGATAACCAATATCAGCACAGGAGTGACCCGTGAATATTTGCATGTTTACCAACACGTATCTGCCCCATGTGGGAGGTGTGGCCCGGTCGGTGAATATTTTCGCCGAGGATTTGAGAAAAATGGGACATGAGGTACTCATCATTGCACCCGTATATCCGGCTTGTGAGGAACATGACAAAGGAAAAGACCATGTTTTGAGGGTTCCGGCTATTCAACATTTCAGCGGAGGCGATTTTTCCATACGCATACCGGTGCCCTTTTACATTGATAAAAAAATCAGCGAATTCAACCCCGATATTATTCATAGCCATCACCCTTATCTTCTGGGCGACACCGCCCTCAGATCAGCAAAGCGGCGGATGCTTCCCCTGGTTTTTACTCATCACACCCTATATGAACAATATACCCATTATGTGACCAAAGACTCGGAGAACATGAAACGATTCGCTGAAATTCTTTCCACCAGATACGCAAATATGTGTGACACAGTTGTGGCTCCCAGCAAAAGCATTGAAAATTTGATACGGCAGCGGGGGGTGCAAACAAAGATAATTGAAATACCCACAGGAGTGGACATTGATTTTTTCGCTGACGGCGATGGACAGGCTTTTCGCAAAGCAGTCGGAATTCCTGAATCGGCTTTTGTAATCGGACATCTGGGAAGGCTTGCGCCTGAAAAAAACCTTGATTTTCTTGCCTCTGCAGTATCACAAAGCATGAAGGATTTGACGGAAACTTTTTTTCTTGTATCCGGAGACGGTCCCAGCAAATCGGATATCGAGGATATATTTGAGCAAAGAGGGCTTGGCAGACGCCTGATTTTGACCGGAAATGTCACCGGAAAAAGGCTGGCCGATGCCTATCATGCCATGGATCTTTTTGTTTTCGCCTCTCACTCCGAAACCCAGGGGATGGTTTTAACGGAGGCCATGGCAGCAGGTATACCGGTTATTGCGCTGGATGCACCGGGTGCAAGAGAGGTGGTGGAAAACGAAAAAAACGGACTACTTCTGGCAGGTGACACATCCGAAGAAAACTTCTCTGCAGCAATTCAAGATGCTGTTTTAAACCCGGAAAAATTAAGCAGATGGCGCCAATCGACAGGGAAAACTGCACAGGCTTTCAGCCGGGAAGTTTCCTGCCAAAAACTTTATCAGGTTTATCAATCGGCTGTTGCCCAAAAAACCCACGGGGTCATGTCCGCCTCTGCTGATATTGACCCGTGGGACTCATTTTTATTATCTGTTCAAACAGAGTGGGAGCTGATCGCTCAAAAAGCAAAAACCCTGATCGAAACAATCACCCGATGATTAAGTTTTTTGCCACAATACTTGAACATCGAGTATCCAAGGAGGTTAACAGTTTATGGGAATTTACAATATGGACCGCATTTTCAGTCCTGAAAGCATTGCGGTTATCGGTGCAACTGAAACCGAACACAGCGTCGGTGACGCCTTAATGAAAAATCTGAAAGATGGAGGCTTTTCGGGAAAACTAATTCCGGTCAACCCGAAATATTCCACTGTTCATGGTCTTGAAGCGCTGAAATCCGTTTCGGAAAGCAAAGATCCGGTAGATCTTGCCATCATTGCCACTCCGATATCCACCACGCCGGACATTATTGATGATTGTGTAAAAGCTCAAGTGGGCGGCGCTATCATTATATCCGCCGGGGGTAAAGAAGCCGGAGAGCAGGGCCGGAAAATCGAAGCTGAAATTCAAAAAAAAGCTTATGAATCCGGCTTGAGGGTCATCGGCCCCAACTGCCTGGGAATAATACATCCCGGAAAAAAACTGAATGCCAGTTTTGCCACAAGAATGCCTATGGAGGGTAAACTGGCTTTTGTCTCCCAGAGCGGCGCCATTTGTACCTCTATTCTGGATCTCTCATTTAAGGAAAAGATGGGTTTCAGTCACTTTGTCAGCATCGGTTCCATGGTGGATGTGGATTTTGGGGATATAATCGATTATCTCGGCAACGAACCCCGTGCAAGGAGCATTCTGCTTTATATCGAAAACCTGACAAACGTTCGAAAATTCATGAGTGCTGCGAGAGCGGTATCCAGAATTAAACCCATTGTGGTTTTAAAAGCCGGCCGAAGCGAGTTTGGAGCCCAGGCCGCCGCTTCCCATACCGGTGCCATGGCCGGAGAAGACGCCGTATATGATACCGCCTTTAAACGCGCCGGCATTGTGCGTGTAGACACCATTTTGCAGCTGTTCGACTGTGCGGAACTCATGGCCAAAAAGGCCAGGCCCGCCGGATCACGGATGGCGATCATCACAAACGGAGGCGGCCCCGGTGTTATGGCCACAGACACCCTGGCAGCCCACGGATTAAAGCCCGAACCGCTGTCATCCGAGCTGATGCAATCGCTGGATAAAATCCTGCCTCCTTTCTGGAGCAGAAACAATCCCATTGATATTTTAGGCGATGCCAGCAAGAAACGATTTATGAAAACCCTTGATATTTGCCATGATAGTAAATCTTTCGATGGCATACTTGTCATCATGGCACCCCAGGCACTGACAGATCCAAAGCCCGTCGCGAAAGCGCTGGCCGAGTCGGAAAAAGGCAAAAACTTTCCCATATTTGCTTCCTGGATTGGCGGCGAAAAAATGGAGCCTGCTGTTGACATCCTGAACCATTCGGAGATACCTACTTATGAAACACCAGAAAGAGCAATTCGGGCGTTCCTGCACATGGTGCAATACGGGCGCAACCTGGAAATGCTCTCTGAAATTCCGTCGAAACTGTCTCGCGAATTGACTTTCGACCAGAGCAAGGCAAATGAACTGATCCAAAACCATATGAAACAAAATGGCGATTTTCTGTCCGAGACCCAATCCAAAGAGATTCTGGCTGCATACGGCATACCGATAAATCCGACAAAAACGGCGACTACCCAGGATGAAGCAGCAGTCCTGGCCGAAGAAATCGGATTTCCCGTGGCATTGAAGCTTGTTTCTCCTGACATTTCCCATAAAACCGATGCCGACGGCGTTCACTTGGATTTAAAATCAGAGGATGCTGTTCGTGAGGCTTATGAAAAAATCATGGAGGGAGCCCAAAACTATAAGCCGGATGCTGAAATCATCGGCGTAACCGTACAAAACTCAATTGATAAACCGGACTATGAATTGTTGATCGGGGCCAAAACCGATATGTCTTTCGGACCCGTGATCCTGTTTGGAATGGGAGGTATTTTTACCGAAGTCGTAAAAGACCGGCAGCTTGGACTCCCTCCTTTAAACCGCCTTCTGGCCCGAAGGCAGATGGAAAATACCAGCGCTTATAAACTTTTGAAAGGATACCGAAACCGCCCGCCTGCTGATATTGAAGCATTGGAAGCAATCCTGATAAGCGTTTCACAACTGATGATTGATTTTCCCCAAATCGCCGAACTGGACATGAACCCTGTCATCGTAAAAGATGGTAAACCGTGGGCCGTTGATGCCAGAATCCGCCTGGAAGAACCATCATACCCTTCGCCAATGCACCTGGTCATCAGTCCCTATCCATCTGAATATGAATTTCATGATACCACAAATGACGGCAGGAAACTTTTTATCCGTCCTATTAAGCCGGAAGATGCCGCACTTTTTAAAGAACTCTTCGGCGTTCTTTCACCAACCAGTATATATTTCCGTTTCTTCAGCGCGATAAAAAAAATTTCTCCGGCTATGCTGGCCAGATTTACCCAAATCGACTACGATCGCGAAATCGCTCTGGTTGCTTTGGAAAAAGAAACCGAAAAAGAAAAAATGCTGGGTGTGGCCCGGGTAATTGGTGACCCGGACGGCATAAAAGGAGAATTTTCCATATTGGTCGGAGATCCGTGGCATGGGCAGGGTATCGGTGCAAAACTTTTGGGGCGGGTCCTAAAGATTGCCCAGGAACAGAAATATGAAATGATATGGGGAAGCGTACTTCGGGAAAACCGCAACATGATTGCCGTGGGCAAAAAACTGGGCTTTATCACAAAATCGGGTACCGACCCCGATGAAGTGGAGCTGAAAATCAATCTTAAAAACGCGGACTTCTCATTTCTGGAAAATGATTCGTCAGCACATTGAAAAATACTGATTAAAAAGGATTTGGGGGTGGTTGGTTGATGGAAGCAATGATCTATCAAACCCCCAAATCCGTTATAAGCAGGAAAAATACTTGCTATATTTTCACAAATCAGGTTATTTTTGGCTTTTCAAAAAACAAAACCGGTTAATTTCGGAAAAAATTTTGGCAGGGAGCGGACTATGTTGATTGAAGAAATTAATGATGCTTTCCGGCGCGCAATGGAAAAAGAGCGGATTGATATAAATCTGACGGTCTCTATTCTGAAAAATTTTAACATGGGAAAATACGATTCTGTTGAAAAAGTGAATGCCACCGAAATACCCGCTATCGACGACCAGTCTATCTTAGACATGACGGCCCCCCAAAAGCGAACATTTTCGGCCCAAAAGGCCCGGGCATGCCTCTCGGCTATAGCACCCGAGGTCAATCTTGAGACGTTCGGTCAATGGAGCGCTACAGAAGTCACCCTGAGCGAAGAGGAGCTGGAAACTATTGGTGTACTTCTTTTTCCTTATCTTGCTTACGGCGTTCTCAACGGGGGGTCCGCAACCAGTTACGCCGATGAAAAGAAAAATGCCAAAGGATATCCCAAAGTATTTTCCCATCTGGAGGTTGAATTTCACAAGATGGCCGGCCTGTGCCGGTCAAGGCCGAAAGGTCTGACTCCCGCATTCATTCAGCCTGACGGTACACCGGGTCCTTCATTTCTCGAGCTTAAAATGCGCTCGCTTTTGCTTGATATCAAGCGCTACCGGGAAGTTGCAAGCAACTATGGGATTATTCCCCCTGCCCATGTCCAGCCGCTGGCTCCCTTTTTTCAGATGACCAGCGTCTTCAATGATGAAGAAATTAACCAGACCTATCGAAAATACAGGTCCAGCCCATATTTGCAGGATCTTATCGAAGAAACGGGAATAAAAATTACCCAAGCAGTCGGGGCCCCCCAGCCAATGATTGCCGCCTATACCCATTCTGAAGAAGGGCGGCCGAAAGGAATATTCGATCGCGCATGGGGCAAAAAAAACTCTCCCCTGGGTTTGCCAGGGGGGCACGGACAGAATTTTTCGATCCTCAAATCCACCTACCAGCAGCTCTACGAATCGGGTAAAAGGTTTTTTTATCTTGGCAATGTGGATAACCTGGGTTTTACGGTTTCTCCTGTAAGCCTGGCCATGATCGCTCTTTCTGGGCGGCAGGCGGGCTTTGAATTTTCTTTCAGAACACCTGTGGACATCAAGGGTGGCATCCTTGTTCGCGATCAGCACGGGCGGCTCAATTGCGGGGACATTGGACCTGCTATCAGCCGCGATGATGTGCTCAATGCCGAAAAAAAGGGGAAAAAAATTCTTTTCAACTGCGCCACCGGATTGTTTTCCCTGGATTACCTTCTTTCCAATATCGACAAAATTATCGACCAGCTGCCAATGCGGTTTACCGACCAGGACAAGGATGCCGGACGTTATTCCCAGGCTGAACAGGTTACGTGGGAAATCATAGGCATGCTGGACAATTTTCTGGTCTTTGGAATCGATAAGTATGAACGGTTTATTGCCGCCAAAATGCTTATGGAGACACTCTTTTCAAGTGGGGTCAATTTGAAAAATATCCGAAAAATTGAGCCGGCCGCCCAACGGCTCCATGAAGGATTGAAAAAACTTTTGGCCGAACGCTACGCTCTAAAGCTCAAAAATGGACGCTGGGTTCCCGAATAAAAGGGTCATTATGCAAACCACAACATGTAAAAAAACCGAAACCTATATGCTGGCCGGGGATGTAGGGGGCACCAATACCCGTATCGGGCTTTTCAGGCCAACAGCGGAATATCCCGTGCTCAAGGATATTCAAATCTTTTCCAGCGAAGCATATCCCGACCTTGAATCGGTTGTTCGGCAATACCTCAAAACCCGGGAAGTCGCAATAGCAGGTGCATGTTTTGGCATTGCAGGGCCCGTTAAAAACGGCCAGTGCCGTGCAACAAATATTCCCTGGGAAGTTTCCGAAAGCAACCTAAAAACGGTGTTTTCATGGCCGATTGTTCGACTCATAAACGACCTGGAAGCCATGGGTGCTGCAACACGTGTTTTAAAAAAAGAAGAACTTTGCGTTCTTCAGAAAGGCGGAGAATACAACCAGGGCCACCGGGGCGTGGTGGCACCCGGAACCGGCCTGGGAATGAGTTTGATCGTTAAAGTAAAAGATGATTATATTTCAATTCCTTCCGAGGGCGGACATACGGACTTTGCCCCCAATAGCGAACAGGAAGTTGAGCTGTGGCGATATATTCGAAAGTCAAGGGGGCATGTCAGCGTGGAGCGAATCGTTTCCGGGCCCGGGCTGGTGGACATACACCGGTGGCTCATTGACGAAAAGGATGCAGAAATTCCATTCTGGTTGGAAAAAAAAATGAATAAAGAGGATCCCTCCCGCGTTATTTCAGAAACAGCCCTGAGGGGAGAAGATTTGGGTTGCCAAAAAGCTCTGAAAATGTTTGTTACCGTTTTAGGGGCAGTAGCAGGCAATCTGGCACTCATCGGGCTCACTTATGGAGGTGTTTACCTTGGAGGAGGAATTTTGCCCAAAATTCTGCCGTTTCTGAAAGAGGAAAATTTTCTCAATTCCTTTGCAAATAAAGGGCGGTTCAGGGATCTTTTGAAAACCATACCCGTTTATGTGATTACAAACGAGCAGCCTGCGCTATTGGGAGCTGCGGTTTATCTATGTAATGAACAGTTTTAATGCTTTTGTAAGCAGGGAGTCAAAAAACAAATGCAATTCGAGATAAAAGAATCTGATTTTCATGTGGAAAAACTGAATGAAGCACGTATTCCATCACCCATGGAAGGCGAGCGGTTTGTGGATGACGAGGAAAGAATTTTGTATGCTACCAATGTGCGGGAAATGCAATCTTTTATTTCCGAAGGCAAAACCGTGCCCTCTTTTGAGCAGGCAGGGCCCAGGAGCAAGATATATTTCGATCCTTCCAAACTGCGATGCGGAATTGTCACCTGCGGTGGTCTGTGTCCCGGAATCAACGATGTGATCCGGGCCATCGTTTTAAGCCTGCACTACAGTTACGATGTTCATACCGTGTGGGGTTTTCGCTATGGACTTGAAGGCCTGGCACCATCTTACAAACATGAACCACTGGAGTTGACACCGAGGATGGTAGCCGACTTTCATCAAAAAGGCGGCTCTATTCTTGGATCTTCCCGTGGCCCTCAAAAAATCGAGGAAATATGTGATACCCTGGAACGAATGCATATCGGCATTCTCTTTGCCATTGGCGGAGACGGTACGCTCCGGGCTGTCCAGGCCATTGTTCAGGAAGTCAAAAAGCGCGACCTGAAAATTTCTGTGGTAGCCGTTCCGAAAACCATTGATAACGATATTGCTTTCGTGGATCGCTCTTTTGGTTTTATGACGGCTGTGTCGGAAGCCGCACGGGTCATATACGGAGCCCACTCGGAAGCCACCGGCGCACGCAACGGCATCGGCCTGGTCAAGCTCATGGGGCGGCATTCCGGTTTTATTGCAGCCCATGCAACCTTGGCCAACAACGATGTGAACTTTTGCCTCATTCCTGAAGTTCCCTTTTCCCTTCCGGTATTTCTCGATATCATTCGGGAACGGATTCATAAACGTGGCCATGCGGTAATTGTCGTGGCTGAGGGCGCCGGCCAGGATCTTATTGAGAACGCAGGAGGAACAGATCCGTCCGGAAACGTGAGGCTTGGTGACATTGGTACTTTTCTAAAAGACAAGATTACCGAAGATTTCAGCAAACACAAGCTGGATCTGGTTTTAAAATATATCGACCCCAGCTACATCATCAGAAGTCTTTCCGCCAATACAGATGATTCCGCTTTTTGCCTTCTTTTGGGCCACAATGCGGTTCATGCAGCAATGTCAGGGCGAACGGACATGGTGGTGGGCTTCTGGAAAAATTATTATATACACATCCCGACTTCACTTGCGGTATCCCGTCGAAAAGAAGTGTCCCCTGACTCCCGATTGTGGCGCGATGTACTTCTTTGCATCGGCCAGCCGGAAAATCTTCTTGAAAAGTGAGGGATCCGAAATTAAATTAATTGCAACTTGTGTGGGTGAAATAAACTGAAAACCCGCAAGGATGGAGTGCGAAAGTTGTACTTTCGCCTGCCCGGCTGTAAGCCGGTCTACCAGAAACACAAATATAAAATATTTTTTTCTCATCTTTTTATTTCAACCTTACTAAACATTGGAGGATACTCATGGAAAATCAGGAGCTTATCAGTATGCTGAACAATGATATGGCTGAAGAACATGCAGCCATTATCCGTTATCTGGTCCACAGCTATCTGGAAGGTGAAGATACGCCACTGGGCGCAAAGCTGCTTTCCCGATGCAGGGAAGAAATGTGGCATATGCACTGGCTGGGCATGGTTGTAGGAAAACTTGGGGGTGAACCCAACTTGAATCCGGCGCCCTACCCCTACGATCCCACAAACCGCGCCACAATCTTCAAATCTTACGTTGAATATGAGAAGCATTTGATACCTCATTACAATTCAGAGGCGGAGAAAGTGGATGATCCCCATATCAAGCGGGTACTTCAGCGGGAAGCCTGGGAATCAGCTATGCACGCCAAAAAATTCGAGCGGATGCTCAACAAACTTGACAAAAAAGAGGCGGAAGGGGTACCGGGAGAAGAAAATGAATTGCCGGATGATTATGTTGAAAAGATCCAGTCCCTTGTAGAATACAAGTATAATCTGATGTTGCGGCATATTCGTGATTCATGGGTTTTCCAGAAAGAGGATATGTTCGGTTGGAAANTCATGGATTTTNCCATGACCCAAATGAAACAACTNGCNCACCTNTCNGAACCCGTGGCTGAAAACGGCATTCCCCCNCGCTTTAATNTGCAGNCNTTGAANCTGAGTTCAAGCCTCGGCGCCGCATTGTCAAAGACTCTGGAAGATGTGGAATCCTCGATAAAACGCCATCAGGCCCTGAGAGACGAGGAAGAAACGCAGAAGCATGCAGGCGAAATCGTCAATCTGGAACTTTCCATTGATCAGGAAACCTATCAGGCAGACGAGATAAAAGATTGGCTCAAGGATATAAGATGAACTGAGAAGAATTCAGCATCAACGGAAAGCATCTTCTAAGGACAATCGTTAACAGTCCCCTCTTTTGAAAAACCGGTCTTTACCTACACAACACACAGTAGGAGGAGCGAGTGTAAGGGAAGTGGCAAGAAATAATGCCCCCATCTTGCTTGTCTTTTGGCCCGTATTCTGCGTTGCATTGAAGGGCACAGACAATGAGTATGCACCCCTCAATGCGCCTTGAATACGAACCAAAATCCGGCGCAATCTGGGGGCATTATTTCTTGCCACGTCCCTAACCTGTTTATGTAAAAAGACTTGTGCTCAATTGTAGGTGCGAATTCATTCGCACAATGTGAACCCCGTTGCCCATTGCAGAGCCTATGACGGTTTCCACAGACAAAAAGCTGCTTAAAAACTCTAAGCAATTTTCTTTAAATCCGTCCTGGATTTTAAGTGCGAATTCACCCCGTCAGATAAGGCAATATATACTTGAGTTTTCGGAAAAAAGTGCGGGACTTTTTGAGCAAAATATGAAATAATATGAAGGCTTATTGTTTAACTCGCTGATATTATAGGATGTACAGATGAAGTTACCATGCGCCTTCGTTCCTGCTTTTATAATTGCCGGATTTTCATTTTTAAGACCCGAACTTACCAATATACAATTTCAAAATTTGACCCTGATTGCAACAGCTTTAATATTTGGAGCCAAATTCAATCTTACCGAAATCAGCCGGATGTGGTTAAAGGAAAAAAGTGTGAGCACTTTATTCGAATTTTTGTCATATGCAAAATTTTCCACCATTGAAATGGATCGGCTTCATCTGCTCAATATGCGTGATACATACAAAATTACAGTGATGGTGCCTTAAGAAAATTTCCAATTTGTCACCGCATTTTTTATCAGGCCGAAAGTTCAATGCCTTGGCGAAAAAAAGCACAAATAGTTCATAAGACTAAAAATGAGCTTGCCCTTGACATGCTGCAATGGGCTATTGAAAACGGGTTTCC
>SL_3KL_010_SEDDRAFT_10003400_pt1 | contig 14439 bp, 15 predicted proteins | sample SodLakKL_010_SED_2_FD_10381 | JGI IMG/M metagenome (IMG submission 10381)
CCCCGGCACGCTGAGCCGGACCATCGCCGGCTTCGCCGATCTCGTCGCGCGCTGACCGGCCACCGCAGGACCCATGAGCTGAACAGCGAGCAGAACGCCGAGGTTCTCGCGCATCTGGGTGAGCACCTGCGGAGCGAGGTCGCCGATCGGTTGGGCGAGCCGCGCGGTCACGATCGCGGCCGGCCAGTTCAGGCCGGGCGGATCTCGATGGCATCCAGGTCGGGCATCGGCGTGGCGCGCAGGGCGCGGTCGAAGCGGTCGACCTCGCATGCCATCGCCATGTCCTCGGCAGGTGCCCAGTCCGGTCCCTCAGGGGTGAACAGGTGGCCGGCGTCGGACGCGGCGACCCGAGCCAGGTACGGGGCCGGGTCCGGAGCCTGCCCCCGTGCCCGTGCCGCGATCAGCTCCGCAGCCGCCATGTCCTCGTCGCCATCACGTCCCAACGAGGCGCCGGTGATGACGAAGGTCACCTCGGCGAGGTCCGCGGAGCGCAGCGCCGCGGCCGTCGCGGCTGCGGTCACGAACGAGGCCGCGAACACCTGGCCGCTGCCTGCGGTACGGGCCAGTCCCTGGGTCCCCGCCGAGGTGCGGTGGATGACGGTGCGGCCGGCGAGCTCGTGGCAGGCGACCTCGGAGGGGGAGTTGCCGAGGTCGAACCCCTCGACCGGCCTCCCGTCCTGTTCGCCCGCCAGCAGCGCATCCGGGAAGGTGGCGTCCCGCAGCCGGGTGGCGTGCTCGCGGTCGGCGACCGTCAGCACGCGAGCGGCACCCCGGTGGAACAGCCACGGGGCGACGGTGAAGGCGCGGAGCACGTCGATCACGACCACCGCCTCGGCGGGCGCGGCCTCCTCGAGCGCGACGTAGCGGACCCTCACGAGCCGGACAGGAACCGGGTGAGGTGGTGGTCGGCCTCGACGAGCGCCGCGACCGGTACGTACTCGCCGCGCTGGTGGGCCTGGGCGGTCAGCCCCGGGCCGTAGTTGAGCGCGGGGACCTCCACCTCGGCGAACCGGGCGACGTCGGTCCAGGCCTGCTTCGCCGCCACCTCGGCGTCCACCGCCGCGGTGAACGCAGCGACAAGGGGTGCGTCGCGGTGGGGCGGTGCGGGTGGGGAGCGGTCGACGATCGTCACCTGCGCCCGGTCGCCGACCCGCTCGCGGAGCTCGGCCTCGGCGGCGTCCAGCGACCGAGAAGGACTGAACCTGAGGTTGAGGTTGATGGTGAACGATCCGGGGATGACGTTGCGGACGGGCACCTCGCGTCGATGGTCGCCGGGGCCCAACCCCGGCGTCCAGGCCTGCGTGGCCGACCACACGTCCCGGAAGGTGATGCCGTCGACCTCGACCTCGCGGATGTGGTCCGCATCGAGCTCGGCGAGCAACCCGCCGGCGGCGGTGAGCGCGTTCGAGCCGTGCCAGGGCCGGGCCGAGTGGGCCTGCCGGCCCTCGAAGACCACCTCGGCGTGGAGGCCACCCAGGCAGCCGAGCTGCACCTGCCCGTCGGTGGGTTCGAGCACGATCGCCAGGTCGGCCGAACGCAGCCAGGCGACCTCGCTGAGCACCTCGCCGAGCTCGTTGCCTGCGGCCGGGCCCTCCTCCCCGGCGTAGAGGACCAGCACCAGGTCGTAGGGGCTGGCGGCGCGCAGCCCGGTGTCCTCGAAGGCGCGCATCGCGATCACGTTGCCCGCCTTCATGTCGGAAGCGCCGCGGGCGACGACCACCTCGGTGGCGTCGCGGGTCTCCACCCGGGGCTCGAGGTCGTCCTCGGTCGGAGGGACCACGTCGAGGTGGCCCACCAGCAGGACCAGCGGCCGGTCACCCCGGGGCCGACCCACCACCACGCTGTGTCCGACCCGGATCACCGGTTCGCCGAGCTCGGTGTAGCGCGCCACCATCGCGTCGGCGATCGGCCCCTCATCCCCGGTGGTGCACACGTGCCGGCAATGCTCCAGCAGCCGTGCGACGAGGTCGTCGCGGCGGGCGGGGTCCTCGTGGACGGCGGGATGGCTGGTCGACACGGTGGCTCGCCTCAGTCGTTGGCGTGCAGCGCGGCGTTGAGCCCGCCCCAGTCGCCGCTGCTGCCCTCACGCTCGATCACGACCACCGCGCCGGACTGCGAGTCCCGTCGGAACAGCATCCCGTCACGACCGGACAGCTCGCGCGCCTTCACGACCGAGCCGTCGGGCAGGGCCACCTTGGTGCCGGCGGTCAGGTACAGCCCGGCCTCGACGATGCAGTCGTCGCCCAGGGAGATCCCGACGCCGGCGTTCGCCCCGATCAGGCATCCCTCGCCGATGCGGATCACCTCGCTGCCGCCGCCGGACAGCGTGCCCATGATCGATCCGCTGCCGCCGATGTCGGAGCCGTCGCCGACGACCACCCCCGCCGATATGCGCCCCTCCACCATGGATGCACCGAGGGTGCCGGCGTTGAAGTTGACGAACCCCTCGTGCATCACCGTGGTGCCGACGGCGAGGTGGGCGCCGAGCCGGACGCGGTCCGCGTCCCCGATCCGCACGCCGTTCGGCACCACGTAGTCGGTCATGCGCGGGAACTTGTCGATGCTGGTGACCCGGACGCGGTGGCCGGTGGCAGCCAGCGACAGGCGCAGTTGCTCGAAGCCCTCCGGGTCGCAGGGTCCGAGGTCGGTCCACACCACGTTGTTGAGCAGGCCGAAGGCACCCTCGAGGTTGGCGCCGTGGGGACGGACGAGCCGGTGCGACAGCAGGTGCAGGCGCAGGTAGACGTCATGTGCGTCGACGGGCGCCGAGTCGAGGTCGCCGATGAAGGTCGCGACGGGGATACGTTCGGTGCGGGTCGGTGCGGGGGCGGCGATCTCGGCGGTGACCCCGGCCACGGCCTGTGCGACCGGATCACCCGCCGCGAGTTCGCTGGCCCCGAGGCTGTCGGGCGTCAACGGCAGCGTCGCGGTCCCACCGTCGTGCCCGAGCGCGGCGGCGAGCGCGACCGCGCCCCCGACCGCACCGCCCGTCCCGAGCGTCGGGTACCAGGTGTCGAGGATCTTGCCGGTCTCGACCGTGCGGGTGGCGAGCCCGATCCCGTAGGCGGCGAAGGTGGACATCGTTGCTCCGTGCGGTGTGCGCGGTCGAGAGAGCGGCGCTGCGGTGTGCCCGGTCCCGGGGCAGTGGTGCGTGGGGTCGTGGTTCGGGAGCCTCTCGGGAGCCTACCGAGCGAGGCACCCGCTCCCGCGGCCCGGCTCCCGCGGCCCGGGCTCCCGCGGCCCGGCTCCCGTGGCCCGGGCTCCCGCGGTCGGGGACCCCTCCTACAACGGCCAGGGGGCCGACATGTCAGACTGTCCCGACCTGTGTCGCCCACGTTCGAACCGGGGAGTCCGCCCGTGCACCCCTACCTCGACCATGAGGCGCCGATCGCGTTCGCGCACCGCGGCGGCGACCTCGCAGGCCGCGAGAACTCGATGGCTGCCTTCGAGGACGCGGTGCGTGTCGGGTACCGCTACGTCGAGACCGACGTGCAGTCCACCCTCGATGGCGTGCTCGTCGTCTTCCACGACCGGACCCTCGACCGCGTCACCGACGGCAGTGGGGCCATCGCTGAGCTCCCCTGGTCCGAGGTCTCGCGGGCACGGATCGGTGGGACGGAGCCGATCCCCCGGCTCGACGAACTGCTCGCTTCGTTCCCGGAGTTGCGGGTCAACCTCGACATCAAGGCGGACCGTGCGGTCGCGCCCCTGATCACCCGCATCCAGCTGCAGCCCTCGATCCTCGAGCGGATCTGCATCGGGTCCTTCTCGGACGCGCGGATCGACGCGGTGCGCCGGGCTTTCGGTGACCGCGCGTGCACCTCGGCCGGTCCGATCGAGGTCCGTCGGCTGCGGTTCGCGTCGCTGCTCGGCCGACCGCTCGACCACGTGCCGATCGCCGCGACGTGTGTCCAGATCCCGCTCCGCCATGGCCGGGTTCCGTTGGTGGATCCGCCCTTCCTCGCTGCCGCGCGCCGCCGCGGGCTGCCGGTCCACGTCTGGACGATCAACGACGCGCACACCATGGAAGCCATGCTGGACCGTGGCGTCCACGGTGTGGTCACCGATCGGACACGGTTGCTGCGCGCCGTGCTCCAACGTCGCGGACTCTGGAAGGCAGCGACGAGCTAGCCTCCCGAGTGCGAGCGCCACTTGGGTAGCGTGCGCGGCTGACCGGGAGACCGCCGTGACCGAGCCACCGCAGGACGGGGCGTCATCGACCCCTGGTGACGACACCGAGGAGGACCAGCCCGTTACCGAGGAGGCCGGTACCGCGGGCTTCCGCGGCCTGCTCGGCGACATCGAGGACGAGGACATCGAGGCAACGCCGCTCGAGGAGGTCGTCGCCGACCGCCCCGTGGAGGCGGCGGCCCCGGTCGGTGGACCGATCGCGCTGGCCGGGACCGGCGTCGCCGGGTTCCTCATGGGGACCGCGGACGTCGTGCCCGGCTTCTCCGGCGGGACCGTGGCGCTGGTCGTGGGCATCTACGAACGGCTCATCGCCAACGTCCGCCAGGGGGCGCGGACCCTGTCGCTGCTGGTCCGAGGTCGGTTCAACGACGCGCTGCGGGCGCTGCTCGCGATCGAGTGGCTGTTCGTGACGGCACTGCTGGTCGGGATCCTGGCCGCGATCTTCACGCTGGCCACGCCACTTCGCCACCTGGCGGACGAGGAGCCGGCGCTGTTGAAGTCGGTCCTGCTCGGCTTGGTGCTCGGTGCCGCCGTCGTCGCAGCCAAGGAGCTGCGCGCGCCCAACCCCTGGCACGTCCTGGCCGGCGTCGTGGTCGCCTTCGGAACCTTCGTTGGCCTCGGAGCCGTCGACGGCACGCTGTTGTCCCCGTCGGTGCTCACCTTCTTCCTCGGTGGGGCGATCGCGGTGTGCGCGATGATCCTGCCCGGCATCTCCGGATCGTTCCTGTTGCTGCTGCTCGGGCTGTGGCCGGCGGTGATCGCCGCCGCCGCCGACCTGCAGCTCGGGCTGCTCCTGGTGTTCGGCATCGGGTGCGTCGTCGGGTTGGCCGCGTTCTCGACCCTGCTCAACTGGCTCCTCGCACGTTTCCACGACGTGGTGCTCGCTGCGCTGATCGGTCTGATGGTCGGGAGCGCTCGCGTCCTGTGGCCCTTCCCGTCGGACGCGCCCTTCGAGAACGTCGAGCTCGGACTCCCGCAGACCACTGACGCCCTCCTGCTGATCGCCGTGACGCTCACGGCCTTCTCGGTGGTGTGGATGCTGGGACTGCTCGCCACGGGCATCTCGCGGCGGCGTGCGCGTCGTGCCGCGGTGGTCGTTGACGGTGACGGCGACGAGGTAGCCGATGAGCCAGAGGAGGACGTGCGCCCTCCGTACCGCTGATCCGCCGCCGGATGGGCTCAGGTCGGCAGACGTCCCTCGCTGATCGCCGCCGCCCACCGCTGGACGACGAGGTGGCACTCCTCGACCGTCGGCACGAGGGCGAGACGGAGCCACCCTTCGCCGCCCTCGCCGAAACCTCTCCCCGGTGTGGCGAGGATGCCGGCCTCCATCAGCGCCTCGCTGTAGGCCACGTCGTCCCCGCCCGGCGCGCGGAACCAGACGTAGAACGTGGCGTGTGATCCGGATACCTCGATGTCCTGTTGCTCGAGGAAGCCGAGCAGGATGCGTCGCTTCTCGGCGAAGATGGCGCGACGCTCCTCGACGTGGGCATCGTCCTGCCATGCCGCGGTGGCGGCGGCTTGGACGAAGCCGGGTGAAGCGGTCCCGGTCGTGGTGCGCAACCGCCGCAACCGAGCGATGAGCCCTGGATCCCCGATCATCGCGCCGGAGCGGTAGCCCGTCATCCCTGAACGCTTCGAGAGCGACACGACCGCGACGACCCCGGTGAGGTCGCCGTCGCAGGCCTCCAGCAGGGAGGGCGCCGGCTCGTCGAACCAGAGCTCCTGGTAGCACTCGTCCGAGGCGAGCAGCAGCCCGTGCTCCCGAGCGACGGCGAGCTGCCGTCGCAGGTAGTCGAGGTCCGCGGCAGCGCCCGTCGGGTTGTGGGGATAGTTGATCCAGGCGATCGACGCGGCCTGCAGGCGTTCGCGCGGCAGGTCCGCGAGCTCGAGCCGCCACCCCTCCGACGGCGTCAACGCCACCGGGGCTGACAGCCCGCCCGCGAAGCGTGTGCCACGGTCGTAGATGGGGTAGCCGGGCTGCCCCCAGATCACGCTCCTCCTCGGACCCCGCGCGTCGACCACGGCGAAGGGCAGGTGGAAGATCGCCTCCTTGCTGCCGGCGGACGCGAGCACGTGGTGGTCGGGGTCGACGGTGACCCCGTGTCGACGTCGCAGCCATCCCGCGATCGCCTGGCGCAGCGCGGGCTGTCCGGCGGCGCTCGGGTAGCTGCTCTCGGGGGTCACGGCCTCGATCAACGCCCGACGGACGGGCTCGGGGGTCGGTTCGTGGGGATCACCGACGGACAGGTCGATCAGCGTCTCGCGATCGAGGGCCTCGAGCAGGGCCTGGGTGAAGTAGCCGGGTAACCCCTCGAGGACCGGGTTGGTGGGCACCGGGGGGACATCCGGGTTGGTGGGCACCGGGGGGAGACCCGGGTTGGTGGGCACCGGGGGGAGACCGGGTTGGTGGGCACCGGGGGAACATCCGGGTTGGTCGGCATGCAGGCTGATCCGGGTCGGGGGCGAGGTCCGGGTTCGCTGGAGCCAGCGCTACGCTCCGTACGGGCCCCGCTGACGCTAACCGCTGCGCCGCCCGTGCGCCGCGTCGGGCGGTGGACCGGACGCCGTCGCGACGAGGAGCCGACACCCCGTGGTCGATGACCCCCGCGCAGCGTCGTCGGGCGCTCCCCGCGTCGGGAAGGTCGGTGTCATCGGTGCCGGGCTCATCGGGGGTTCGATCGCCCGTGCCTACCTCGAGGCGGGCGTCGCCGTGAGCGTCATCGACCGCGATCCCGCGGTTGCCGAGCGGGCGGAGCGGGCCGGGGCGAGGTCCACCTCCCTCGCCGGTCTCGCGGAGGACGGCGAGGTGGTCTTCCTCTGCCCGCCCCCGAACACGGTCGCCTCGGTGTGGCGGGATTGGTGTGGCGCGACCGAGGGCAGTGGCAGGGACGCACGCAGCGTCGTGTTGGATGTCGCGTCGGTGAAGCGCCCGGTCCGTGACGGGGTCGTGGAGCTCGGGATGCCGTGGGCGACCGACGACGCGGTGTTCGTGCTGTCGCATCCGATGGCGGGACGCGAGCGCACCGGCTGGGACGCGAGCGACCCTGCGCTGTTCCGTGGCGCCACGTGGGTGCTCATGCCCCCGGAACAGGCCACCGGTGCCGAGGTGGCACGGAGCATCGCCGCGGTCGAGGCGCTGGGGGCGACGGTGTGCTTCATGGACCCCACGTTCCACGACCGCTTCGCCGGCCTCACCAGCCACGTCGCCCACGCGCTCGCGTTCGCCTTCCAGGCCCAGGTCGACGCGATCGACCCTGCCGGGTGGCGCAGGTTCTCGGGCAACTCGCTCCGCGACCTGCTGCGCGTCGCAACCTCCGACCACGACCTGTGGACCGAGATCCTCACCGGCAACGAGCACGAGCTGCGACCGCTGTTGCAGGACCTCGCCGCCCGCCTCGAGGACTTCGATCCCACCCGCGACATCCCGGTCGAGCCGCCCCGCGATCCCGTCCCCGACGCGACGGGGCCGGACGGCCGGCCGTTCGAGCTCACGCTCGCCCGGGACGAACCCCTCGGTGAGCGGTGCAGCGAACTGCTCGCGACCGGTGAGCGGGGGCTGCACCTCGACGACGTCGAGGTGGATGCGGTGGTGGGAGGCGTGCGGTTGCGGTTCGGTGCGCCGGTAGCCTCGACGTCGTGAGCAACGAGACCCGAACGATCCTCGTCCGGTGCTCGGGTCGTGACAAGCCCGGGATCACCACCGGCCTGCTCGGTGTGCTCGCTCGGTCCGGCGCCGAGCTGTACGACATGGAGCAGGTGGTGGTCCGCGACCGGCTCACCCTCGACCTGCTGATCGGGGTCTCGGAGGGCGACGACGTCCTCAAGGAGCTGCTCTTCCACGGCTGGGAGCGCGACCTGCACCTGGATTTCGAGGTGGTCGAGCCCACGTCGTCGCGCGTCGGACTGCCTCGGTTCATCGTCACGGTGATCGGACAGTCGCTGTCACCGGCCGCCCTGGGTGCGATCACCGGCGCGATCGCCACCGGCGGCGGCAACATCGATCGCATCGACCGACTGTCGCGCTACCCGGTGGTCTCCTACGAGTTCGTCGTGGTCGACGGCGCTATCGGTGAGATGCGAGAGACGCTCGTGGTCGCGGCCGCGGAGCACGGCGTCGACGTCGCGATCCAGCGGCAGAGCCTCGAGCGCCGCGCCAAGCGGCTGATCGTGATGGACGTCGACAGCACACTGATCCAGGACGAGGTGATCGAGCTGCTCGCCATCGAAGCGGGGTGTGCCGACGAGGTCGCCCGCGTGACCGAACGGGCGATGGAAGGCGAGCTGGATTTCGAGGCGTCCCTCGCGGAACGGGTCGCGAAGCTCGCTGGCACGCCCGTCGAGGCCCTGGACCGGGTCCGTGAGCGGGTGCTGCTGACCCCCGGAGCCCGAACCTTCGTGCGGACCCTGCACCGGCTGGGCTACACCGTGGCGCTCGTCTCAGGAGGGTTCACCGACGTCATCGACCACATCGCCGACGAGTTGGGGATCACGCGCGCCGTCGCGAACCGGCTCGAGGTGGTCGATGGCAGGCTGACGGGCCGGCTGCAGGGTCAGGTGATCGACCGCGCCGGGAAGGCGCGGGTGCTGCGCGAGATCGCTGCCGAGGAGGGCATCCCGCTGGAGCAGACCGTCGCCGTCGGTGACGGGGCCAACGATCTGGACATGCTCGCCGCCGCCGGGCTCGGCATCGCGTTCAACGCCAAGCCGGTCGTCCGCGAGCAGGCGGACACGGCGCTGTCGGTCCCCTACCTCGATGCGATCCTGTTCCTCCTCGGGATCCGGCGGCACGAGATCGAGGAGGCCGACGCCAGCGACCCGGACGTCGAGCTCGACGGGTTGCTCCCGGTCCCGGGGATCCCGCCGGTCTGAGGATGTCGGCCTGAGGACGTCGGTGTCCCGGGAGACGAGGGGCTGGTGGGGGGCGACGGTCAGGGGCCGGGGACGCGCAGGACCGCTTCGAGCACGTCCGTGCGCCGCACGATGCGCATCCCGGCGCGGCGGTAGAGCGACGCCGCGCCCTCGAGGGTGACGTCGTCGACCTCCAGCCCGACCCCGGTCAGGCCGCGCTCCCGGAAGGCGCGGAAGGCGGTGCGCAGCAACGACATGCCGACGCCACGCCGTCGCCACTCGGGGACCACGGCGAGGTCACGGACCCAGCCGTCCTCTCGAGCTGCCTGGGTCCCGGCGCGACACAGCGCCAGCCCGATCACCTCGCCCTCGTGCTCGGCGAGCAGGAACAGGCCGGGATCGAAGCCGGGAACGCGCGTGATGCGATCCTCGACGAAGTCATCGAACTCCATCGGCAGGTAGGTCGGGACGTCGTCGAAGGCGCGTTGGTGGGCCTTCCAGACGGCCGTCTCGTCCTCGCCCGGGCGGAAGGCACGACACGTCACCCCTTCGGGCCACGCGGGCGCCGGCGGATCGGCGTGCAGGTCGAGGCGCAGCTCGAGCAGGTGACGGACCGGGACGTACCCGCGGTTGTCGAAGAAGCGACGCGCACGGTCGTCACCATCGACGACCGCCGTTCGCAGGACCGCGTGGTCGCGCTTGAGCTCCGCGGCGGCGCGGCGGGCTCGGTCCTCGGCACGCCCGTGGGTGAAACTCGCCAGGCCGTGGCCGGTCCAGTCGGGGTGGACACGACCCTCGACGTGCAGGTCCAGTTCGCCGGTGAACGGATCCACGTTGGCGTGGAACTCGGCGTAGGCGACCAGCGGCGGGTCGGCATCGGGATGCTCGACGAGGAGCAGGTCCTCGTAGTCCCCGACGTCGTGCCATCGGGCCCGCAGATCGCCCTCACGGATCGTGACCATGCCGATGCGCTCCATCGAGCACGCGGCGAACAGCGCCGCGACCTTCGGGATGTCGTCGGTGGTCGGCCGACGGATCGTGAATCCCGGGGGAGGTGGGCGCAGGTCGGGGTCGTGGGGGTCGGCGAACATCGAGACCATGGTAGGCGTGACTACCCTCGACGGCGTCCTCCGTGGCGCCAGACGAGTGCGCCGGCTCCCGACCCGAAGGTCCGACCGTGGCCCGTGTCACCGTGCACCACCTCACCCCGCCGCCCCGCCTGCCCCTGATCGAGGAACAGGGGCTGCGGACACGGGCGGACCTGTCCGCGTTGCTGGGGCCGCCCGAGGGCATCGACACGGTGGCGCCGGGGACCTACGCCCACGGCAAGCGCGTGTCGGGGTGGTACTCGGCCGACCATGCCCGCGCCCGCGTCGACGAGCTCGGCGCGGGGTACGTGACCTACACCGTCGATCCGGCCAAGACCCTGGCGGTGCCAGCGTCGCTGCGGGAGGCCGGCGACCTCGAGGCGTACTGGGAAGCGGCCAGGCCGCTGAAGGCCTGGCTCGCCGACGGCGACGTGCCCGACGACCTCGAGGTCCACCAGAACGTGCCGGTGCGGTCCAAGCACGTCAGCCTGCACGCACCTCTGTTCAGCGACGACGACCTCGGCGAGTACGCCCCACTCGTGGCGGCGGTCGCTGACGACGACCGCCTCTCCGCCAAGGCACTGATGCACCTCGCCGTCATCGCCTCGGACGCCGACTTCGACTCGGTCGACTTCCGCGCGGGCTGCGCGCTCGCATGGCGCGACGAGTCGGACCCGCCCCGCCTGGTCCGGGAACTGATGGAGACCGACCCGGACAAGGTCGCGAGTGCGGCGCTGGCGGAGCACAACGCGCTGGCCCCGGACCTCGTGACGCGGTTGCGCGAGGTGTTGGAGGAGACCCGCGAGTGGTCCGAGGAGAACGGACTCGACGCGGGCCAGGGCTTGCTGTCGCGCATGAGCGTCGTCCTGGAGGAGCTCCCGCAAGGCTGAGCGGGGCCACCGGTGAGGTGGCGCGGCCGTCCTACAGGCTCACGATGTTGAGCTGGGCGATGCGCTCCTCACCGTCGTCCTCGATCACCTCGAAGCGGACGCGCTGGCCGATCCGGAACTCCTGCAGGCCTGAGGCACGGAACGCGTCAGCATCGAACCCCCGCTCGACGAGCCCGTCGTCCAACAGCGTCCCCGTGCGGGTCGCCGGGTGGAACGTCCTGATCGTGCCCTGCGGCATCCGCGCCCCTCCTCGACATCTTCCTGCGTGACCGGGCAGGATAGCCACGTAGTGGCCGGGGACATGACCGGGACAGCGAGCGAGGAGACGGCCGTGAGCGAACAGGGGTTGCCCGAGGACGATGGACGCGAGCCGTCCCAGACGCCGCCCGAACCGGCGGGCACACCGTTCTCACAGCAGCTCGGGCGGATCCTGATCGCGATCCTGGTCGTGCTCTTCGGGGTGTTCGCCGTCGCCAACTCGCAGCCGGTCGACTTCTCCTGGATCTTCGGTGAGGCCCGGGTCGAGGTCGACCCAACCGGAGAACGGGTCGGTGGGGGTGTCCCCTTGATCGTGCTGCTGGGGGCGGCGTTCGTCATCGGGCTGTTGGTCGGTCTGGTGATCGCCTGGCAGAGCGCCCGCAGCAAGCGCCGGGCCGAACGCAAGCGCTGACGGCGACGTGGGTCAGCTTGCGGCGTCGATCCGCTCGGCCCATCGCGCCGCCCACCTCGAGGTGGCGCTGCCGAGTGCACCTTCGCGCAGACCCGCCAGGTCGTGCTCGGTGTCGACGTCCTCGGCGAACCCGGCGGTGTGCACCGTCGCAGAGGTCGCGCCGGCCTGCCGGGCGAGCGCGAGATGGTGCTCGGCGGAGCCGGCGCCGTAGGCGGTGGGGATCCGGTCTCCCGGTCGACGGAGGAGGCCTCCGGTTCCACCGCCCAGGGTCGGGGCGACGACGACCTCGGCGTCGCTGTCGAGGACGGCGGTGACGTCGCCTGCGGTCAGCCGGGGGAGATCGGCGGCCACGACCAGCAGTCCCTCGAGCGGCCCGAGCTGATGCGTCGCCGCATCGATCGCCGTGTTGAGCCCGTCCACCGACGGGGGATCGAGCACCACCTCGACGTCCAGCGCGGACGCGGCGGCAGCGGCGGCGGGCCCGCTGGCCGCGACGACGATCCTGGGGAGCTCGGCAGCACGCAGCGCGGCGATCACATCGGCCAGCATGGCGCCGGCCAGTTCGGCGCGTCGCTCGGTCGACAGGACGCCGCGCAGGCGCGTCTTGCCGTGTCCAGGGCTGCGGAGGGGGACCAGGGCGAGCGTCATGCGCGCGACCCTAGCCAAGCCCGGTCGTGGGCTAGGGTTCGCAGCACACGATGCACAGCGACGCGAGCGCCGCCCGGGTCGAGGTGGGCCGATGTGCCGGGAGCGCGGGAAGGGCACAGCGTGGGCAAGGTCGCGGTCATGGGAGCGGGTTCGTGGGGCACGGCTTTCGCCATCATGGCCTCGGATGCCGGGGCGGAGACGGCCCTGTGGGCGCGTCGTCCCGAGATCGCCGACGAGATCCGCGAGCAACGCACCAACACCGCCTACCTGCCGGACGTCGCCCTCCCCGACGCGCTCGAGGTGTCGACCGACCCCGAACGGTCGCTCGCTGACGCCGAGGTCGTCGTGCTGGCCATCCCCTCGGTGGGCATCGGGGAGCAGTTGGCGGTCTGGGGCGAGAGGATCGGCGCCGACGCCACCCTCGTCAGCCTCATCAAGGGGGTGGACGTCACGACCCTGCGGTTCGGCAGCCAGGTGATCGCCGAGAGCCTCGACTGCGATCCGGACCGTGTCGTGGTCGTCAGTGGCCCGAACCTCGCGCTGGAGTGCGCGCAACGGATGCCGACCGCGACGGTTGCGGCCAGCCCCGACCGCGCCCGTGCGGAGCAGGTCCAGGCGGCGGCGATGGCCCCGTACTTCCGCATCTACACCAACGATGACAAGGTCGGTGTCGAGGTCGCGGGAGCGGTGAAGAACGTCATCGCCCTGGCGGCGGGGATGGCCCACGGCATGGGGTTCGGTGACAACACGATGGCGGCGGTCATCACCCGAGGGCTCGCGGAGATGGCGCGGCTCGGGGTGAGCCTCGGTGGCCACGCGTTGACCTTCGCCGGCCTGGCGGGGGTGGGTGACCTGGTCGCGACCTGCACGTCGCCGAAGTCACGCAACCGGACCGTTGGCGAACGCCTCGGCCGTGGCGAACGGCTCGAGGACGTGGTCGCCTCGATGAACATGGTGGCCGAGGGGGTGCGGTCGTCCCAGGCGATCCTCGGACTCGCGCAACGTGCCGGTGTCGACATGCCGATCACCCAGGGCGTGGTCGCGGTCTGCAACGACGGCTACGACCCCCACGGGCTGGTCGACGCCCTGCTCACGCGCGAGGCCAAGCCCGAGATCTACGGGATCGACGTGTGAGCCCGGCCACCACAGCAGCGCGACCGGGGGCCCGCGAGCCGGGTCTCGTGCTGGTGCTCGACGGACCGTCGGGTGTCGGGGTGTCGACCACCCTGTCTGCGCTGCAGGCGGCGTGGCCGCGGGTCCGGCCCGGCCCGCTGCTCGACCTCGGGATCGACCACACCTTCGCGAGCTTCGGTCCCGAGCTGACCCGCTGGTGGGATCTGATCGAGGCGCCCGAACCGACCAGCGATGTCGCTGGACACTGGGGGCCGCTTGGTCGCGAACTGGTCCGCACGATGCCCGAGGTCGCAGCGATGTGGGCCCGCGCCGGGTGGGACGTCGCGATCGACCACGTCCTGCGCGACCGTGCCACGGCCACCGAACTGCGGGAGGCGGTCGCCGACCTTCCCCACCTGCACGTCGGGCTCACGTGCGATCCCGACGTGCTGGACGACCGGGCGCGAGGTGGCGGTCCCGCCGAGGTGGCCGGAGGCCCCGGTACCGAACTCGCCGATCTGCGCGCCCGCAAGGCCCTCGCCGAGCTCGCCGTCTTCGGTGCGGTCGCGCAGCGCGACCTGGTGCTCGACACGACCGAGATGGAGACCGACGAGTTGGTCGCGGAGATCCTCACCGCCCTCGAGGTCCGCCTCCGAGGTTGAGCGGCAGGTCGTTCGCCGCGATGGGGACCACTGGGGTCGATGCTGCGACGAGGATCGGCCTGGTGGACATCACCGCGACGAGGAGATGAGCACCTTCTTGAGGGCTTCGAACTCCTCGAGGCACTTGCCCGAGCCGTGGGCCACCGAGGTCAGCGGCTTCTCGGTGATGTGGACGGGCATGCCGGTCTCGTGCCGGAGTCGCTCGTCCAGGGCATGGAGCAGCGCGCCGCCGCCGGTGAGCACGATGCCCTTGTCCATGATGTCGGCGGCCAGCTCCGGCGGGGTCTTGTCGAGGGTGTTCTTGACCGCATCGATGATCGCGTTGA
>SL_3KL_010_SEDDRAFT_10003401_pt1 | contig 14436 bp, 9 predicted proteins | sample SodLakKL_010_SED_2_FD_10381 | JGI IMG/M metagenome (IMG submission 10381)
GAAGCAGAAGATATTTTGGCCTACGATAAAGTAATTATGCTTGCCGGTGGAGTAGGTTATGGCCGCAGGGAAGACAGTATCAAGGAAGATCCGGATCAGGGTGACCAGGTGGTGGTGCTGGGTGGTGATAACTACCGCATAGGCATGGGGGGTGGTGCCGTTTCAAGCGTAGCTACCGGCGAATATGACAATGCCATCGAGCTCAATGCTGTGCAACGTTCCAACCCCGAAATGCAAAAACGTGCCCTCAACGCCATCCGTGCTATGGTAGAAAGAGGAGATAACCCCATCATCTCTGTTCATGACCACGGTGCAGGTGGTCATCTTAATTGCTTATCGGAACTTGTGGAAACCACAGGAGGAACCATTCACCTTGATAAGTTACCAGTAGGAGACCCCACGCTGTCTGCCCGTGAGATCGTCGGAAATGAATCCCAGGAGCGTATGGGGCTTGTCGTTCATAAAAAGGATTTGGAAATCCTCAGAAAGGTAGCTCAAAGAGAAAGGGCTCCCATGTATACGGTGGGGGAGACCACCGGGGACATGCATCTGAAGTTCACCGATGACAAGGGTAACAATCCTATCGATCTGCAACTGGCTGATATGTTTGGTAATCCTCCCAGGACTATCATGGAAGATCTTACCCAAAAAACACCATACAAGCCTTTGCAATACAATACCCGGAAATTGGAGGAATATGTGCTTGGAATTCTGCAGCTTGAAGCCGTGGCATGTAAAGATTGGCTCACCAACAAGGTGGACCGCTCCGTAACCGGCCGTATAGCCAAACAACAGTGTGCTGGTGAGGTGCAGCTCCCCCTGAACAATGCCGGTGTAACCTCCGTGGATTATCGTGGAGAGCAGGGTGTTGTCACCTCCATCGGGCATGCCCCGGCCGCAGCACTTATTGATCCGGCGGCAGGCTCTGTATTGGCCGTAGCCGAAGCGCTTACCAACCTGGTATGGGCACCCCTTACCCACGGGCTGAAAGGGGTTAGCCTGAGCGCCAACTGGATGTGGCCCTGTAAAAATCCCGGTGAGGACACTCGATTGTATAAAGCTGTGGAGGCATTGAGCGAGTTTTGCTGCCAACTGGGTATCAATGTACCCACCGGTAAGGACTCACTATCCATGACCCAGAAATACAAGGATGGTAAAAAAGTCCTTTCCCCCGGGACGGTAATTGTAAGTGGTGTGGCCGAGGTTAGTCATGTACAGCAAGTGGTTGAGCCGGTAATGGTGAAAAGGAAAGATACCCAGATTATCTATATTGACTTTTCCTGTGGACCTTATGCCCTTGGAGGAAGTAGTTTTGCCCAAACCCTAAGCCTGCTGGGTAATGAAGCCCCCGTGGTAAAAGATGTTTCCCACTTTATCAAAGCCTTTACGGTGGTACAGGAGCTGGTGAAAGAAAACCTGGTGCTGGCCGGGCATGATATTTCTGCAGGCGGAATGGTAACCACGCTATTGGAGATGTGTTTTGCCAATGCCTCCTGGGGAATGGACCTGGATGTTTCCCTGTTGGAAGGGGAGGCCGATATGGCCGGGGTTCTTTTCAGCGAGAAGCCGGGCGTTGTTTTGCAGGTGGCCGATATGGCGTCTGTTACGTCTGTTCTTAAAAAGTTCAGGGTGGCTTATACTGTGCTGGGCTCACCTGTGGAAGAGCGGCAATTATCCGTCAGGGGTAAGAATCAGACTCTGAACCTGGATATTGACGCTTTTCGTGATACGTGGTTCGAAACATCCTACCTGTTGGATCGCAAGCAAAGTGGTAAAGAGCTGGCCAGGAAGAGGTACGACCACTACAAACGGCAGGTGCTTACCTATCGTTTCCCTGAAAAATTTAAAGGTACTTTGCGCTCTCTTGGTTTGGATAACCCGCCCCCTGCAGGGTCCCGTAAAGCCAAAGCAGCTATCATCCGGGAGAAAGGGGTGAATGGCGACCGTGAGATGGCTTATGCGCTATACCTGGCCGGGTTTGATGTGAAAGATGTGCATATGACAGACCTGGTGAGTGGACGCGAAACCCTGGAAGCGATAGATTTTATCGTTTTTGTGGGAGGGTTTTCCAACTCTGATGTGCTGGGTTCAGCCAAAGGATGGGCCGGAGCTTTCCTTTACAATGAGCAGGCCCGTCGGGCCCTGGATAAATTTTACAAGCGCAGCAATACCCTGAGCCTGGGTATTTGCAACGGCTGCCAGCTTATGGTTGAGCTGGGGCTGGTATACCCAGAGCACGGGCAAAAGCCCCGGATGTTGCACAATGATTCGGGTAAGTTTGAATCGGGGTTTGTCAACCTGGAGATTCCTGAAAACAATTCGGTGATGCTGAAAAGCCTCGCAGGTACCCGCCCGGGAGTGTGGATTGCACATGGTGAGGGGAAATACCGTTTGCCTTTGGGCCAGGAGCAATATCATATACCTGCGTTTTATGGCTATGATACATATCCGGCCAATCCCAATGGCAGTGATTACAATGCTGCTGCCATTTGTTCGCAAGATGGTCGTCACCTGGCCATGATGCCCCATCCTGAAAGGGCTATATTCCCATGGCAGTGGGCACATTATCCATCCCATAGGGGTGGCGACCAGGTTAGCCCCTGGATGGAAGCATTTGTGAGTGCCCGCTTATGGGTGGAGCAAAAAAAATCCCAGACCACCGGGCACTGCTGACTTTTTTCTTTTCAGGATGACTTATGGTCTTGCCTGTTTCCTTATACCAAAAAACAACCCTGTTTAAGCCAGTTCTCATCCTGGTTGTTTCGAAGGTAACCACGGGAGTTATGATTTCCGGGGTAAAAATTGTATTTTTATCCACCTGAAGAAAGCAAAAGGATTAATTACAAAAAAATACGAGGCATGAAGAGCAGATTTTCAATCCCCCTGGGCAGCCCTTTTGGTATTAAAATTTCCATACACTGGACTTTCGGTTTTTTGATTGCGTGGATAGTCCTGGTTAGTGTCAACCAGGGGTTGGAGGTCTATCAGATATTGATGCAAATTGTTTTTGTGCTGACTATATTTGTCTGTGTGGTTCTGCATGAACTTGGGCATTCGCTCATGGCTATCAGGCTTGGGGGAAAGGTGGAAAGCATTACCCTGCTTCCTATAGGTGGAATGGCCAACATGTCGGAGATGCCTGAGAAACCGCGCGAAGAGTTTTTGGTTTCGGCAGCGGGCCCATTGGTCAATGTAGTGATTGCTTTGCTGCTGATGTTATATATGTCATGGATTCACCCGGTAAGTCCTGACGATATGGAGTTTGAGGCTATCACTTTCCAGAATTTTCCGGTAATGCTACTGGCGGCCAACCTGTTCATTGTAGCCTTTAATCTCATACCTGCATTCCCTATGGATGGAGGACGGCTGTTTCGTTCAGCCCTGGCCATGAAAATGAGCCGGCTGCAGGCTACCAGTATTGCCAAAGATATCGGGCAAATTTTTGCAATTATTTTTATTATTGCAGGCATTTTTGTCAATCCTTTCCTTATTATCATTGGCATATTTGTTTTACTGGGGGCCAAAGGTGAGCACGAAATGATTAAATACCAGGATATTCTTAACCAATACACTGTTGAAGATGTGTTGAAAACGGATTACCAGGCCCTGGATGCCGATGAAACCATTGGACAAGCTGCTGAGAAGTTGGTACATATATCTGACAGGGGGTTTGTGATTACCTCGGAGGGTGAGTTTGCCGGGTTGCTCACCAAAAACGATATCATCAAAGGGCTGAATGAGAGGGGGCGCGAAATAGCAGTGAAAGAATTCATGGACAGCGACGTCCCTTCTGTTCGTTCATCAGATTCTCTTTTTGAGGTTTATAAAGATATGCGCCGTAATCAGCACGAAATCGTACCTGTCAAAGCAGGAGATAACTTCAAAGGTGTGCTGGAACTGGAAAACATCAATGAGTTTTTGCTTATCAAAAAGGCTATCGTATGATGGTTTGATTTCCAACAGCAAAGGCAAGATTCGTGATGGTCGTTTTGTTGGCTGCTTGTCCTACTTATCATAAGAAACCAAGCCCGAAGGAGGGTTTAATAGGATTTTAAGCCCCCCGTCAGGTCATGAGGGGATGGATTGGTTTACGATGACTTTCAATTTTTTCCTGTCGGTTTTACCGGTGGGTGTCCGTGGGAAATTTTCCAGGCTGATAATGTCATGGGGTGTTGCATAGGGATGGACTTTGTTTTTTATACGGCTACGCAATTCGCTTTTCTGTTTTTCTGTTAGAGGTGCTCCCTCCATGATAAGTACCGGTGCCTCTCCGAGTTTCTTGTCTTTTCGCGGTATTAGTGCCAGGGGATTGGGATAAAAGTCTGCTATGGCTTGCTCCACTTCTTCCGGGAAAACTTTAATCCCTCCGCTGTTGATGATATGGTCGAACCGCCCCAGCCATCTAAACTGCTTTTCACTCTTTACTTCCACCATGTCATTAGTAATAAGTTTACCTTCAAAAAGTAAAGGGTTCTTCAATACCAGGCAGCCCCGCTCATCGGTATCTATTTTGGTCTGCCCCAGCAGGCTGAAAAAGGGAGTTTTGTCCTGGCCATTTACTTGTCGAAGGGCAATGTGGCTGCTGGTTTCAGTCATTCCATAGGTAGCAAAAACAATCATGGGCAGTGGCTGTACTTGTTTTTCCAAAGATGGACTGATTTCGCCTCCACCCACGATGAGTGTAGTGTGATCGGGCAGGTTTTTCAGTGTGTTGAGTGATGCGTAGAGCTGATGCGGGGTGATGGCTGCAAAATGGGTGGGAGTCACCAGGTTATCAAAAGGGTTGGAACGGGGTTGGGTGAGGATTAGATTCATTCCATTCACAAAAGCCCTTACGATCATCATCTTACCCCCGATATAGGCAGCAGGAAGGCAAAGAAGTGCGTTGGTTTGCTCCGAAAGCCCGAAGAACGTTGAGGTTTGTTTTGCCGATTGAATCATCCAGTCTTTCTGCAGACGTATCGTTTTAGGTTTTCCTGTGGAGCCTGAGGTGGAGACTTCTATATAGCCCTTTTTGTCCAGCCAGTTTTTGATAAAGGTAAAAACATCTTTTTCCCATACCGGTGTTTTACTGTTGGCCAGCTTCTCTTTGCAAAGCCGGATCAGTGACTCTTTGTTTGTTTTATGATGGTTAATGCGCAAGGAAGTCATGGTTGATTATATAAATCGGCTGATGATTGCCTGACATTTACTTTTGGCTCATTGACAGAGCAAAATTAACATATAGTTTGGTGATTTTTTCTATGGGAGTTGTAAACGTATTCTCTTTTTATTCTTTTTTCTTTTACTCAAATATCGCTGATATTACCCCATTGTTTAACTGGTTTGTAAAAGAGTTCCGGGCCGTTCAATGTTAGTGGTGAAGCAATATTGTTGGAGAATACCTGTCCGGTTCCCAGCCCTTGCACTGTTTTGGGATTCTTTGTAAAGGTCCATTGGGCAATGGCATTCAGCCCAACATTTGACTCCAGTGCAGAAGTTGCCCACCATCCAATGTTGCGTTTTTCTGCAAGTTCAATCCATTTATTGCTGTGTTCAAGCCCTCCCAGGAGGCTTGGTTTTAAAATGATGAATTGGGGTTTGATCTGTGAAAGCAACTGTTCTTTGGTTTCGGTCTTGCTTACTCCGATGAGTTCCTCATCCAGAGCCACAGGCAGGGGTGATGAAGTGCAGATGTGGGCCATTTGTTCCCATTGGTTGGCCTGGATGGGCTGCTCTATGGAATGGATGTGGAAACCTGCGAGTACTTCCAGTTTTTGCAAGGCATCATGTGGCGAAAAGGCGCCATTTGCATCCAGCCTGATTTCAAGGGTATCCGGGCTGAACTGCTTGCGCAGGTTTTTTAGCAGCGCTGCTTCCTCATCAAAATTCAGTGCTCCCACTTTAAGCTTTAATACTTTGAACCCCAGGTCAAGCTTCTCCCTGATGCGCTCTTGCATCTGTTGCTTGTTGCCCATCCATATCAAACCATTGATAGGAATTCCTGCTTCTCCGCGGGTAAATGCTGAGGGGAATAGCATGCCTTTATGCTTTTGCTCAAGGTTGAGCAGGGCTGCTTCCAGACCAAACTGTACCGACGGGAAACCCTCCAGCTGCCCGGGGGCAGGGGTTGAGCCAGCATTGATTTGGTCAACTACCTCTGTGAGTTTTTTTTCATATCCTTCCTGGTATTCGGGGTTCAGACCGGGTATTACTGAGCATTCGCCTATTCCTGTGAACCCGTTTTGTGTAAGAATAAAAAACCAGGATGGCTTGGAATACAACGTGCCCCGGGATGTTTGCCCCGGTGTGATAAAGTTCAGTTCATATTTTTTTATTGCTGCCTTCATCATTAATTCAGAACGGTGTAGAGGTGAGATTTATTTGTTTTTTTAGGATTACAGGCCTGTTCTGGCATGTATTAAATGTTTTCCCCCATAAAAATCGCATTGGCATCAGATGATATGGCCCAGCCCAAAAGCCACCGAGAACAGTAAAGTGGCTGTGGCAAGCCTTTTCAGTTCAGGATAAAGCTCTATGGGGTCGGTATAACTGAATACAGCTATGATGTTGCGGAAGAACAGAGGGAAAGCCAGAATAAACAGGAACTGGTAGGCGGAATGGTAATTGAAAATGACGTAAAGGGGTCCTAATATGGCTGATAATATGATCAATGCCAGATGGTAAAGCCTGGCGTTTTTGTCTCCGAGCCAGACCACCATGGTGCGTTTTTTTGCTTTTTTGTCGCTTTCGTAATCACGCAGGTTGTTGAGGTTGAGCACACCTGCACTAAGCAGACCAATGGCTGCTGCCGGCAATGCATGCCAGGGGTTAAAAGTTCCGGTATGCAGAAAGTGTGTGCCCAATACACCTATCAGTCCAAAAAACAGAAATACGGAAATATCTCCCAGACCTCTGTATCCGTAAGGGTTTTTGCCCACTGTATATTTGATGGCAGCAGTAATGGCGGCAATACCCAGGGTCAGAAAAAGCAGGATAATACCCGTATCTTTCCCTTTGGCACCATACCAAATCAGTAGCAGCCCCGAAATCAGTGCCAGGAGAATAGTAACCACAATCCCTTTTTTCATTTGTGTGGCGGTAATTTGCCCGCTTTGAACAAGTCGTCGCGGACCGATGCGTTCTTCATTGTCGGCTCCGCTGGCAAAATCTCCGTAGTCGTTGGCAAAGTTTGAAAGGATTTGCAAAAATAGAGTGGTAACCGTAGCCAGAATAAGGATACTCCACTGGAAACTGCCTTCTGACCAGGCCAAAAAACTGCCCATAAGGGGACTTGACAATGCCAGGGGCAATGTTTTAAGTCGTGCTGCTTCTATCCAGGGTTTGGGATTCATGTGTTTGTATAATACATGTGTTTAATAGAGGGTTTTTATATTTTACGGCCTGGCTCTTAAACCAAATGTGCAGGCTGATTAGGGGAACCTGGGATATTTTTTAAAATCGGGGTCTCGTTTTTCCAGGAAAGCATTTTTCCCTTCCTGCGCCTCTTCGGTGAGGTAGTACAGCAGGGTGGCATTGCCTGCCAGCTCCTGAACACCGGATTGTCCATCCAGTTCGGCATTGAGCCCTGTTTTTATCATTCTCAGGGCCAACGGGCTGCGTTTCATCATTTTTTTGCACCATTCCACGGTGGTGTCTTCCAGCTGGTCAAAGGGTACTACCTTATTGACCATGCCCATTTCACGGGCTTCTTCGGCGCTGTACTGGTCACAAAGGAACCAGATTTCGCGTGCTTTCTTCTGCCCCACATGGCGTGCCAGGTATGAAGAGCCAAACCCGGCATCAAAGCTACCCACCTTGGGCCCTGTTTGTCCGAAAATGGCATTGTCTGATGCAATGGTTAAATCGCATACCACATGCAATACATGCCCGCCACCTATGGCATATCCATTCACCATAGCGATAACTGGCTTGGGAAGAGAGCGAATTTGTTTTTGCAGATCCAATACATTTAACCTGGGCACTCCATCCTTTCCCACATAACCACCGGTGCTTTTTACATTTTGATCTCCACCACTGCAAAATGCTTTATCTCCTTCACCGGTGATGATAACAGTGAAAATATCATCATTTTCGCGGCAAGTTACCATGGCATCTTTCATTTCCTGAATGGTATCCGGGGTGAAAGCATTGTAATAGCGTGGGCGGTTGATGGTAATACGGGCGATACCCTCAAAGAAGTCAAATTTTATTTCACTGTATTGTTTTAGGGGGGTCCAGTTTCTGCTTTTTTTCATTTTTTGCTGATGGTTTGAAAATATTTTTTAAAAATATCTGCGGAGACATCTCCGGGTGTCTTTATGTGAAGAACAACCGGGCGCTTATTTGGTTTAAAAAAGGGAATTAAAATATTTTCGAGGCTTTGCACATCATCGGCAAACAGGTATTCGGTGTTGAATGCCTTGCAAAGATTTTTGATATTTACCAGGTGGGGTGTTTCGATATAAGGTCTGATTTTTTCCGCCTCAGGTCCGGTTTCTATGAGTTTAAAGATGTTACCGCCTCCATTATCTATTACGATGATACGCAGGTTGACTGGCAAGTGGTTGTTCCACAGTCCGTTGCTGTCGTATATGAAGGCCAGGTCACCCAGCAGTACCACATTCAATTGACTGGTTACCATAGCTGCACCAGCAGCAGTTGACANACAGCCATCGATGCCGGATGTGCCCCGGTTGGAAAAATAGCTTATATGCTTGTGTGATGGGAAAAGTTGTGCATAACGCACCGGGGTACTATTGGCAAGGTGCAGGTTGCAGTATTGGGGCAAATGCCTGATTATCATTTCGTAGGCTTTCAAATCAGAAAACGGGGTTCTTGTAAGGAACTGACCATGTTTTTGCTCACACTTTTGCTGCACATCTTTGGCCGACTTTACGTAAGAGCTTATCGGCTGCCCTTTCCCGTTTAGCTCCCGGAAGAACGACTCCGGACTCATTCTGATATTATAGCTGAGACTTTGAAAGGTATCTGTATATAGTTCGTTTGGGTCAACATGCCAGTGTTGGGCAGGGGGATGCAGGCGCAAATATTTTTTCACTCTTTTGGAGATGATGGCTCCACCCAGGGTAATGAGAAGATCAGGGCGGAAGGTTTCGTCGGGCATTGAATCAGCCATAGCCATAAACCGTTCGGGGGTGTCGATAATGTTTGGAGCGCTAATGTTAGACAGATTCTCTGCCATGACCATCGCCTTGTCATCCTTTACCAGGTTTTCCAGCAATTTAGAGAGTTCAGGGTTTTTATTGCCAAATCCGCTGATAATAAGCTTTTTATTGTGTTTTTCCCACATCTCAACGATTTTGGGCCAGCTCTGGGGGAGCAGGCTGGAGGTTGTTTGGGGTATGGATAGAACAGGAGGAGGTTCGCTGACACTGGGCAGCGCTTCGTATAGCGGCTCTTTCAATGGGATATTTACGTGTACCGGCCCGGGATTTTCCAGGATGGTGGTGTGAATGGCTTCATTGATAATTCGCCTGAAATACCACAGGTCGTCGTTTCCCAGGGTGGTCAAGGGTGTAGTGAACGATTTTTTCACCACATTGCTGAAAAAATTGTGTTGTTGAATGGTTTGTCCGTCATTTTGGTCGATCCATTGGGGCGGGCGGTCAGCGGTTAAAGCAATAAGTGGTATTTTCAGGTAAAAAGCTTCAGCCATTGCCGGGGCATAGTTGGCCATGGCGGTTCCCGATGTGCAGATGAGCACCACAGGCTTTTGAAGTTGCTGCGCTATGCCCAGTGCATAATAAGCAGCACTGCGCTCATCGGTAATGCTGATACAATTAAGGTTTGGATGTGAGACGAAAGAAACCACCAGGGGTGCGTTGCGTGAACCGGGAGAAATAACAGCATACCGGATGCCTGATGCATAACAAATATGTGGTATTTCACTTACTCCCTGGCTTTTGGACGGCATATGTTCAGATAGTTTATAACGATTCCACAATACGTTGAAGTGTTTTCTTTTTGTTGATGGTTTCCTCCCATTCGTTTTCGGGCACAGAGTCGTGGGTAATACCCGCACCCAGGTAATAGTAGAGTTTGTTGTTGTGTACTTTCATGGAGCGCAGGTTTACGAAAAGGGCCCATTCATCCTGCACATTCATGGGGCCCATGAACCCCGTATAATAAGCACGGTCATGCTTTTCGGTTTCCCTGATTTGTTGCCGGGCTTTGTTTTTGGGTAGCCCGCATACCGAAGGTGTGGGGTGAAGTTGCCCGAGAAATTGGTGGATTTTGTCATTGACCCTATCCAGCGGGAAGGAAAAAGCTGTTTTCAGGTGTTCAACACTCCCGGCAACATAAGAAACAGGTCCATGTTTTTCATAGTCAGGGATGTTGAAATCGTGAATTATATTTTCAATGTATTGGGTGACCAGCTTCTGTTCAAACAACTCTTTTTCGCCCCATTTTTTTTGCTGCCTGCTTTTGTCAACGGTCCTGGTCCCCGCCAGAGATACAGTATGTACTGTATTGTTTTTAACCCTGATTAATGGTTCGGGGCTTGCCCCAATCCAAAGACCTGTTTCGGGCATATATACCATAAAAACAAAGGCTTCCGGGTAGGCTTTTTGCAGAGCCTGAAAATACAGTGAGCTGTTAAAGTCTGCAGGCATCACACTGGAGCTGATTCTCGATACTACAATTTTTTGTAAAGTCCCAAGATTTATAGCCTGCATGGCACTTTCTACCTGACTGATATACTCCTCTTTGGATGCTTCATGATAAGCGTTTTTGCGACCGTCCAGGTCGTTTGTTTTGGTTACTGCGGAGTCATCAAAAATCTCTAAACCCTGGTCACCTTCTGCTGATGCCTGGCTGTTTATGACCAGATCAGGTACAATCAGCTTAGGAGGATATTTAGCCTCTTCATCAAAGGGGGCAAACACAAAGCCTTGTTTTTGAGCAAGGTCTGCAAGGTTCGTGATGGTTTGCGGGGGTTTTTGCCATTGCAGCATGGTGGTTGGACTATGGCTGCCCGGCAACCGGTAGGATGCAAAAGCCAGCTTATTGTCCATGGCCAGCTGGTGTAGCTTTTCCAGGGAAATGTTTGTATCTTTACTTTTTGACATCCGTTTGATGGTTTATTTCGATGATCATATTGGTAATCCTGCACAGAGAAATTTTACGCTGGTTTTCATCATGTATAATCACATCCCATACATGGGTTTTACTTCCTTTGTGCAGTAGGGTTGCCTGTGCGTAGACATATCCTTCCCGAATGGTCCCTACATGATTTGCGTTTATCTGCATTCCCACTACCGTGTACTTGTTGGTGTCCACCATATTGTAAGAAGCAGCACTTCCTACGGTTTCGGCCAGGGCCAGGCTGGCACCCCCGTGCAAAATGCCTAAGGGCTGAAGTGTGCGTTGATCAACCGGCATGCGGCCCCTAAGAAACCCTTCACCGGTTTCGGTAAACTCTATACCAAGATGATCTATCAGTGTGTTGCGACAAAAATCATTAAGTTTTTCAATCACATTCATGTTGTGCTGGGTTTGTAAAGGCAAAAGTACAATTTTTTCTTATGCAGGTACGTGAATACCACAATGTTTATGCTTGATGGTTGGGTAAAGCAGTAAACCTGCAAAAGCCAAACCCCATATTGCTGTGCAGCGATATGGGGTTATGGCTAAAAGCTTGTACGGGATTAACCCGGGCTTATTGCTTTTCTTCTTTGTTGGGTAATTCAAGTCCGTACCCTGAAGTTTTGTCTTCCCGCTTAAGCAGGAATGCAAATACCAGCCCGATGATGCCCAGCAGTGAAAATACCAGCATGGGGTTGGTGTAATCCAGGGGTTTTATGATTTCTGCCGTGTGAGCTTGGTCGGTGATTCCGAAGTAGTCACTATTGGCCTGAAGTAGTCTACCCTGGCCTATTATTATTTCAAATTGTCCGGCAGCATCCACATAAAAGCGGGTGCTTTCTTCCCATACCAGCTCCCTGATCTCTTGTTGTGTTTGTGTTCCGTCATCATCTTCAATGATGTAGTCTGTGATGGCGAATATTTTTATTTCACCACGGTGAGTGGCATCCAGGAGTTCCTGTTGGTCTGTTTCCAGGGCAGCGACGAAAACATTATTTTCATCTACGCTGAACTCGTTTTCATACATGATTCTCTCTTCATCGTCCCTGGTTTTAACCAGTTGTGCTTCAAGTCTTGTATAGTCGTTGCTTTCTTTGAGCTGGTTAAAGTTAGCACTGAGCAATGCATCTGCTTTTCCTATATTAATGGTAAACTCACCCCTGTCATTTGTGCTTACGGTATGGCTTTCGTTCCACACGATGGTACCGCTTACCACATCGTCAAATACCACTGTGGTTACGTTGATGTCCTTATTGGGGATGGGTTCGTCTTTGCTGTCGAGATAGATACCTGTATACTCCATGTTGTTTTGCTGTACTACCTCAAACTGATTGGAGTCGATTGCTGTACGGTAGTTGGGGTTGGAGGCATCAACCACGTACCCGATGAGCATGGGGAAAACAAACAGTCCCACATTTTGCACCGAAAACATGAATCCGTAGGCGGTACCCAGCTTGGCAGTGGGGACAATTTTAGTAACGGCCGGCCACATGGCTGCAGGAACCAGTGAGAAGGCAATCCCCAGCAATACAATGGGGATGCGCGGCTCAATATAGGTCAGGGCAAACATCAGGTGGGCTACAATGAGCAATGCAGAGCCCAGGTACATCAGTGTGGCGCTTTTCCCTTTGTTGTCAGCAAACCAGCCAAACAGTGGGGTAAGTAAAATGGTTCCGTACATCAGGTACGAAGTTACATCTCCTGCCATTTGCCGGGCCATGGAATACTTGTTCATTAAAAGGTCAGGGGCAAATTTCAGGAAAGGAAATACCGCTGAATAGAAAGTAACACAAAGCAAAGTAATGAATATTACACTGCGATTGGTTACCAAATCTTTCAAATCGCTGAGCTTAAAATCATCTTCGGGGTCTTTGATGTCGATTCTTGTCTGGCGATCCAGTTTGTTGTCTACCAACATGTATATGATGAATCCCAGCAGTCCTATCCACAGGAGCAATACACCAAAGTAAATGGCGGTGGTCCACTCGGGGTGTACAAGGCGAGGGGAGAGGGTAAATGCCAGAGCAGCACCCAAACGGCCTATAGCCAAATTCAGCCCCAATGCCAGGGCAACCTCTTTCCCTTTAAACCATTTTACAATTACTTTAGATAATACCACGATACTGGTTTCAGCTCCAAGGCCGAAAATAAAAAAGCCCAGTATCATCATCTTAAGCTGGGGTGTGTAGGAGGTTAGAAACGAGTTGAAAAAATTATAACCAAATCCTCCGTCGAGAAATGTGGAAGATGCGGCATAAGCTGTGATTCCTCCACCTATAGCCATTAAAAATATAAATGCAAAACCTGTAATCCGGATGCCAATGCGGTCAAGAATTATCCCTCCCAAAATGGCCATGGCCAGGAATACATTGGGTACTGCATAGGCCGACATAATCAGACCATAGTCGGAGGCGGAAAACCCCAGGTTAATCCTCAGCAAATCCTGGATGGGTGCCAGCAGGTCGTAAAAATAATAGTTGGTAGCCATGATAAAACTTGCCAGAACCATCACACCCCAACGTGCTGCGGGAATTTCGGTAAGTAGTTTTTTCGTGCTCATTTGATAGTTTTTTGTTTGTAATGAATTTATTTCGGATAATTGTTCTCAAGGTTTTTTTTTAAGCCTTGCCATGTATGTATTACGAATCTGCTTTTACGCAGTTTAATCCTTTGTCAAAAAAACAATAAAACCTACAGCACTTATTAGCCAGTGCCAGATGGCTGACAGGCGGTGCGGTAAAAAATTCCGGCTACCTGTATGTGTGATTACGAAAATGGGGGTCAAATATAACTTTTTGCTTTGGAAATGACCTTATCAAGTCCATCCGGATTTTTGCCACCGGCTGTGGCAAAGTGCGGCTGACCGCCACCCCCTCCCTGGATTTCCTTGGCCAGCTCTTTAACAATTTTTCCTGCATGAAGGCCTTTACTCTTTACAAGTTCTTCAGCAATCATAACGGTAACGCCTGCTTTGCCTGCAGAGTGGTGTCCCAGTACCAAAAACAGGTTGGGAACCAGCTTGTGAAGTTCAAAAGCCATGGTTTTGGCCGCCTTGCTGTCTGCTTCCAGTTTGGTGGCAATAAAACGGATATCACCAATGGATTCAGCCCCTGATGCCAATTCTTTTACCATGCTTTTGGCCCGTGACTGCTCAATGCTGTCCAGTTGTTTTTTCAACTTGTTGTTTTCCTCCAAAAGCTGTTCCACAGCTTTGGGAAGGTTTTTGGGGTTTTTCAGCATTTGCTGAACTTGTTCCAGGGTGTCTGTCTTGTCGTTAACATACTGCTCTGCTTTTTTCCCTGTAACCGCCTCTATCCGCCTGATACCTGCCGCTATGGCTCCCTCCGA
>SL_3KL_010_SEDDRAFT_10003402_pt1 | contig 14436 bp, 15 predicted proteins | sample SodLakKL_010_SED_2_FD_10381 | JGI IMG/M metagenome (IMG submission 10381)
ATCGATCTGATCAGCCTGGCTTCGAGGGCATCGTATTCTTCGCGCAGACTTTCCACAATGCCAATGTTGTTGCGCAGGTCCTGACGCAACGCATCGTAATATATACTGAGTTCCCTGACTGCATTCATGCGTGTATGCATGTACACCCTGAGTTTTTCATCAGCAGGGATAGGCCGGTCTACAATGGCCTGAAGTTTGATGACCAATGCACCCACTTCTTTATCGATCACTTTCTTGAATACATCTTCTTTGCTTGCGAAATGCATGTAAATGGTTCTGCGGCTTTTTCGCGCGGCCTGGGCAATATCAGCCATGGATGCCTTGTTGAACCCAAAACGTTCGAACACTTTGCCTGCGGCTTTCAATATATGTTCTTTTGTGGTCATGAGAAAGGATATGCATTATCAGTTGCACAAATATAGTGTTATTGTGCAAGTTTTGCAAGAGGCGGGGATATTTTTTTATTTTTGTATGGATCATTGTGTATGTACCCGTCAAAACAACGGCCTATGTCAAAAAAAAGAATTGTTGTATTAAGCGGTGCCGGAATCAGTGCCGAAAGCGGCATCAAAACCTTTCGCGACAGCGGTGGATTGTGGGAGGAATATGACATCATGGAGGTGGCTACCCCGGAGGCCTGGGAACGCAACCAGGCCCTGGTTTTGGAGTTTTACAACCAGCGCAGGAAACAACTTTATGAGGTTGAGCCGAATGATGCACATTTTGCGCTGGTGGAACTGGAAAAAGCCTTCGATGTGCATATCATCACACAGAATGTGGATGATTTGCATGAGCGCGCTGGCTCCACCAGGGTGATGCATCTGCACGGAGAACTTAAAAAAGTGCGCTCCTCGTTGGATGAAAACCTGGTATATGACCTCGACGGCTGGGAGCTTAAAGCAGGGGATACCTGTGAAATGGGTTCGCAGCTTCGCCCGCATATTGTCTGGTTTGGAGAACCGGTAAATATGATCCCGGCGGCGGCTGAACTATCGGGTACGGCAGATATTTATGTAATTATTGGCACTTCGCTGAATGTTTATCCGGCAGCGGGCCTGGTAAGTTATGTGCTTCCGGGCACACTCATTTATTTGATCGACCCGGGTGAGATAAATACCGGGCACATTCCCGGGGTGCGTGTTATCAAGGAAAAGGCCAGCACCGGTGCAAGGCGCCTGATTAAAGAATTGACAGGGACGAAATGATCATGGTGTATCATGCGTAAACGGAAAATGGATGAACTCGGGCGTATAACTCCTGAACGGTTCAGGACGGCAGACAAATTCCCCATGGTGTTTGTGCTCGACAACATCCGCAGCATGACAAATACAGGTTCGGTGTTCCGCACGGCCGATGCATTTCTGCTCGAAGAGATTGTGCTGTGTGGGCTGACAGGCACCCCACCGCACCGGGAAATCCATAAGACCGCTCTCGGGGCCACAGAGTCAGTTGCATGGAGGTATTTCGCGAAAACCACCGATGCCATCCGGCAGTTGAAAGCTGAAGGGTATGTTGTTATTGCCCTGGAGCAAACCACGCACAGTTTGGGTCTGATAAAGTTCACTCCGCTAAAGAACAGGAAATATGCCCTGGTTTTTGGCAATGAGGTAAAGGGCGTGGATGACGGAGTGCTCGCGTTGTGCGATCACTGCCTGGAAATCCCGCAGTTCGGGACCAAACACTCGCTCAACGTGGCGGTGGCAGCAGGTATTGTGGCCTGGGATTTTTATTGCAAAGCCGGGGGCCTTATTCAAAAGTAAATGAAATCATGATGCTGCGCGCATTCAAACGGTCGATGGAATCGTAGTACCGCCGGTCTAATTCACCTTCTCTGATCAGGTTTGTCAGGCCGAATGATGCTTTGACTTCGGTGGAAAACTTGAAGTAATAAAAATAGTGGTCAAACCCTACGCCAAATTCATAATGCACGTCATTTCTGGCAATCCTGGCCAGGATGTCTTCGCCCACACCCAATTCGATAGATGCCAGATCGTGTGTGTATTTTAGCCCGCCGATCACGTATGCCCTGGTGTTTACCATCCGGACTGATTTGAATTTTACGTGCAGCGGAAACTCCAGGATCGTGGCTTCCAGGTCCTGCTTGCCTCCCCTGGGCCTTCCTTCCCCTTCCCAGTTGCCGGGCAGGTAATACTCAAGATAACGGTCGCCGAATGCAATGGTGGGAATAAAACGCAGGTCAAGATGTTTTGTAAGTTTCAGGTTGGATACAATGCCGATGTGAAACCCATAGTCGTGTTCGGGCAAAACGTATTCAAAACCGTACAACCCCTGGAGGTTTTTTACAGGCCTGAGTGCATAGTTCATGGTGTTTATCCCAAGCGAAAAGCCAAAATGGTATGGGCGGTGGTCATGTTCAAGCCGGTTCTGGAACCTGAATCCGTAATCGCGTCGCTGGGCCAATGCATCATCCGGAAAAAGGATGAGCAGAGCGCATACGATTGGTACGATCCTGAAAATGTTTGCAGTATTCACAATAACACCTGCTTGTTGCGATATGTGGCATAATAAACGTAAAAGGCAGGCGGCTTATTTTATCCGGACATATAAAAGAATTCAACGGCAGCTATGGGGCCAGACGCTGAATTTTCCAGGAAGGCTTTTCCAGCGTATACAGTATCCTGTCGTGTAAACGGTTTTTGCGACCCTGCCAGAACTCAATGCGGTCGGGAATTAAATGGTAACCGCCCCAGTGTGTTGGCCGTTTGATTGCCTGCTCTTTTGTGCGTGCCTGCATGTGTTCAAAGGCCTGATCAAGTATATTGCGGCTTTCTATGGGCTGGCTCTGGGGTGATATTGCGGCCCCGATCTGGCTCTGCCTGGGGCGGGAAGCAAAATAGGCATCAGATGTTGCACTGCTGACTTTTTCTACCCGGCCGCTGACCCTTACCTGCCGCTGCAGTTCAAGCCAAAGAAAAACGAGGGCTGCCTGAGGATTGTTTTGCAGGTCAAGGCCTTTCTGGCTGTTGTAATTCGTGTAAAAGACAAATCGTCCCCGATCTATTTCTTTGAGCAGGATCACCCGGGCAGCAGGCCTCCCTTCGGCAGTGATGGTGGCCAGGGTCATGGCATTGGGCTCGGGAAGCGCATGTTGAATGGCTTCATCAAGCCATCGGTCAAACAATAGTATGGGATCGGCAGGGACTTTGTTTGTGTCGAGAGAGGCCATCGCATATTCTTTGCGAAAACCGGTAAGATCTTTGTTTTTCATATGATTAGCCGGCAAGGGAATGCTAATGCTGACAAAACTTCTTCAATGCTTCAAACAACAATTTGTCTTTGTTTACCGGCACAACGCCCACAAGCTCGCATACCAGTCCGCCCCCCAGGTTGCAGATCCTGGCCATTAATTCTACCGGGGCACCCGCAGCAACGCATAATGCCGCCAGGCTGATGACCGTGTCGCCGGCACCGGATACATCTGCCACATCACGAATATAGGCGGGGATGGCCCCGGACTCCCTGTCTCCGTTGGAATTGCGGCGACTATAGTAGATGCCTTTGTCGGAAAGGGTGGCCAGCACTGTTTCTACCTGTAGTTTGTCCTGCAGGGCCAGCACGGCCTTATGTATTTGTTCCGGTTCAACGAGCTCCCCGTTCAGGTTGAGACCTTCACGGAGCTCTTTGAGATTTGGCTTGATCAGGGTGACACCATGGTATAAAGAGAAATTTTTCTTTTTTGGGTCGACCACAATAGGTACGTCATGCGTTTTGGCCAGGTTAAGGACCTCTTCGATCAATTTCGGGGAAATGACACCTTTGTCGTAATCTTCAAATACAATGGCGTCGATGCCGTTGGTGTCCAGAAGATTCCTGACCTTTTTCAACAAACCGGCCGATTCTTCCTCGCGAAGGTATTTGGCCATTTCTTCGTCAACGCGCAACATTTGAACGTTGTTGCCAAACACACGGAACTTTACCGTGGTCATGCGGTGTTCGCTGGTGATGATGCCCTCGTTTGTCAGGTTTTCTTCTTCGAGCAGTTCCCTGAACAAATCACCCTTGCTGTCATTCCCGATCACCGAACACAATACAGGAATGCCTCCCAGGTTTTGTATGTTCATGGCTACATTGGCCGCACCGCCAAGACGACTTTCCCGTTTGTTGAGTGTAACAATGGGAACAGGAGCTTCAGGGGATACACGGTCAACACTCCCCCAGAGGTATGCATCGATCATCACATCACCAATGATCAGGAGCTTTTTACCTTCGAAGGAATGAAATAAACGGGTAATCGTATTTTTATCTGTCATATAAAGAGTGCTGGTGAGTATAAAAAAGGAACGCCTCGTATGCCCCATTTATTTTAGTTGCGACAAGGCTTTTTTCATCCTCTTAATTGCTTCAGTAAGTAATTCATTTGAAGTAGCATAAGACAATCTTACACATTCATCATCGCCGAATGCACCGCCCGGTACCAGGGCAATATGCGCTTTTTTCAGCAGGTACATGCAAAGATCATTGGCATCGTGTATGTTTTGGGTCCCGTCAGATTTGCCAAAATAAGACTTTACATTGACAAACAAATAGAAAGCCCCCTGGGGGGTGTTTGTGGCAGTACCTGGAACGTCTGCCAAAAGGCCAATGACCAGGTCACGGCGTTCCCTGAATTTTTCAAGCATGCCCTTTGTATGGGCCGGATCGGTTTCCATGGCGGCCAGTGCGGCACGTTGCGAAATGGATGATGTGCCGGAGGTGACCTGGCCCTGGAGTTTGGTACAGGCTTTGGCAATTTCGGGATGGGCAGCCATATACCCCAGTCGCCATCCGGTCATGGCAAATCCTTTGGACACCCCGTTGACCAGAATCACCTGATCTTTGATGGCTGCAAACTGGGCGATGCTCTCGTGTTTGCCGGAAAAATTGATGTGCTCGTATATTTCATCGGCAATGATACATATTTGCGGGTGTTTTGCAAATACATCAGCAAGTGCCCGCAATTCTTCTTTCGAATACACCGATCCAGTGGGATTGCAGGGGCTTGAAAAAATGAAAAGCCTCGTTTTGGCGGTAATGGCATTTTCCAGTTGCCGGGGTGTGATCTTGAAATCATTCCCGATGCCCGCTTGAATATACACGGCGGTGGCTTCGGCCATTTTTACCAATTCGCGGTAGCTTACCCAATAAGGCGCGGGAACAATCACTTCGTCGCCGGGATTGGCCAGACACAACACAGCATTGGCAATCGATTGCTTGGCCCCGGTGCTGACTACGATCTGATCGGGCGTATAAGAAAGCTTGTTGTCGCGGGCCAGCTTGTGGCAAATGGCCTCGCGAAGGTCCTGGTACCCATTGACGGGGGTGTAAAAAGAGTAATTGTCGTCAATGGCTTGTTTTGCGGAAGTTTTGATGTTGTCCGGAGTGAAAAAATCTGGTTCTCCGACGCTGAGATTGATCACATCATGACCCTCTGCTTTTAATTCGCGACTCATCCTTGACATGGCGAGGGTTTCAGACTCAGAAAGGTTTTTTATTCTGTCAGATAATTGTACCATGGCTGATATGTTGTAAGTTGGATGTATATGATAAATAAGTTTTTGATTTTTGGGCATTTATAGAATGTCGAGCGGCAAATTTAGCAAAATAAACCCATTTGCCAAAAGGGATTATCTTTGTAAAAAATGTCATGCTGTCATGGGAGATATTTATTATATACTGCGTTATACCATCCCTTCGGTGGTGGTATTTATCACGGCCTGGTTCCTTCTAAAAGAGTTTTTTCAGCAGGAGAACAAGCGGCGTCATGCGGATCTGATGTCAGAGCGGATGCGCATTTCAATGCCCTTGCGACTGCAGGCTTATGAACGCCTGATCCTGTTTCTTGAGCGGATATCACCAAACAATCTGATCATGCGGGTATACCGGCCCGAATGGTCCGCCGGTGAGCTACAGCGGCAATTGATCAAAAGCATCCGTGATGAATATACACACAACCTTTCCCAGCAGTTGTATGTTTCGCCGCGGGCCTGGGAACTGATCAACCAGGCCTATGAAGAGAGCATGGGACAGATCAATTCACTGGCATCATCCCTGAAAGAGGGGGCCGGCGGCACCGAACTCAGTCAAAAGATCCTGGAAACTGATCTGGAAAAACCGGCCACAAAAGCAGCCATGGATTTTTTGAAAAACGAAGCCAGGAAGAGTTTTTAGAGAGAATCTACAGATTGCCAGATTATGGAGATTACACTGAATAACAAACCGGAAACAATCCCCGGAAAGGATGCCATTTCGGTAACAGCCTTGTTAAAACACAAAAATTTTACCTTTAAATTTTTGGTGGTCAGGGTTAATGATAAAACAGTCAAACCTGATGATTACCCTGCTACCATGATCCGCAATGGGGACAACGTACAGGTGATCCACCTGATCAGTGGTGGCTGATCTGTCTTTGGGGCAATGCACCAGCGATTCACCTGATCAGCGGTGGCCAATCTGTTTTTTTCAGCCGGAACAGTCTTTACCTTGGAGCAGCCGGGTTCATGTGGCCTATGCCGACCAGCCGGTCGTAGAGGTCACCCGGCCGCCGGTGATAGACATATATGGTGTAGTCGTTTTCGGTAACAGAATGGCTGCCTTCAATATAACCAATGTCTGCCACGGCGCCTTCTTCCGGCAGATAGGCATAGAGGTAATTGTAATAGCCTTGTTTGAGCAGCAGACTCAGTTCGTAGGCGTTTTCACCGTAGTTGTAGTTCATTTTGTTTTCTTCGGAAAAGTGCCAGTCAGTGAGGGCCCCCATCACGTATAGGTACCCGTCTTCGAGGGGTTCCCGCATGGGCAGGTGAAAATGCACCCAGGCATAATCACTTTCGAGCATATGGTTGGACGCGTCACTGGTCATTACCTGGAACCGGCCGTTCAGGTCATTGTCTGTGACATACCTTTCGAAAGTGCGTCGCCTGTCGGGCAACAAAAATACATCCCAATGCCTTCTTGTCGATTGTATATCCTGCACCCTTTCCGACAAATGCCTCAGGCTGCGGATGTCGAAACGCCTGAATTCATTGTTTCCTTCAAAAAGGGTTTTTTCCTCATGGTCATAAACCAGGGTATTTCCCTGAATCGTTCTTGGCGGCAGTCCGGTAATGGCATTGTCCCACCGGCCGTTTTGTGTGATCACCACCTTGATGTCGCGATAGGGGTTTGAGACAGGAACCTGGCCGGTGTTGATGTTGAATGTCAGTTGTTGTTTGCGGTCGCGGTAACGAACCAGGTTTGCCTGCTGCACCTGACCCTGGATGCTTACCTCCTGGGTGAAAACGGAAAACCTGCGTGTAAGCACGATGTTGTCCGGATCCCCATCGAGATACACCTTTAATATGTAGTTCCCTGATTTTGCCGGACGAAGGTTCTGGCTTGGAAATTCCATCCAGTAGTGCGTGTAAGGGGTCCTGGTATTGATAGAATGCCGGTAATCCCTGATCTGGTCCTCATAAAAGCCTTCGATGTACTCGAATGGCCTTAGTTCTGAAACCTGCCAGTTTGCGTCGCAATGGATAATGGTGTAATAATATTGCTTAAATCCGCCGTCCAGGTCGTCAAATCGAAGGATGAGACGATCGTTGGAGTGCATGCGGATAAGGGGATCAGACAGTTCAAAGCCTTTCTGGTTAAACAAAACCGTTTTGATGTTGTTTTTATAAATAAAATCGCCGTGCAGAAAAAAATCTTTATTGGAAACCCCTGTTTTTGAAGGTTTTGCAGGACTTGCTGCCATAAAAACAAACACCAGGAACACGCAAGCCCGGACCATGAATAAAGAAAAAATGTGAATATGCATCGTTTTTGATTTTTTTTTGCCATAATGTCATGACACAGACAAATCTAAATAAAAATGAGATTGTGGCAAAAGCCTATCCCCATATTTGAAAATATCTATAAATTTGTCGGGGAACAGTGTTCAAAAAATACCTTACGCACATGTCGAAAGTGATCAAGATCAAACGCGGATTAAACATTCCTTTGGTTGGGGATGCAGAAAAGATATTGCAAACGGCTCCCCGGGCTTCGGAATATGCATTGAAGCCGACCGATTTTCATGGCCTTGTCCCAAAAATGATGGTAGAAGAAGGAACGCATGTCAAAGCCGGCAGCCCCTTGTTTTTTGACAAGTACAACAAGGATGTGGTGTTTACTTCACCTGTGAGCGGAACATATACACGGCTGGTGAGGGGCGCAAAAAGAAGGATCATGGAGGTTCGCCTGGAGCCCGGCCAGGAAAATGAATACGTTGACTTTGGGGCGGCATCGCCCACAGAACTTTCACGAGAACAGGTCATTAAAAAATTGCTTAAAAGCGGTTTATGGCCAAATATCCGCCAACGGCCCTATTCTGTAATTGCCAATCGGGATCAGAAACCACGTGCGATTTTTGTTTCGGCATTTAGTACCGTCCCGGTGGCACCCGATATGGATTTTGTTGTCAACGGACAGGAGGAAATGTTCCAGACCGGTCTTGATGTGCTTAAACGCTTAACGGATGGTTCGGTTCACCTGGGTATTCATGCCGATGAAACCACGTCAGCAGCATATACCGGGGCCCGTGGAGTGGAAATACACCCTTTCCAGGGCCCGCATCCGGCGGGCAATGTTGGGGTACAAATACACCATATAGACCCCATAAACAAAGGGGAGGTTGTCTGGTATGTGGGGGTGCAGGGGGTGATTGCCATAGGCCGTTTGTTCAGCAAGGGCATTTACGATGCCAATAAAATAGTTGCATATACTGGTTCCGAAGTACTGAACCCCCGTTATTACCGCGTGTTGAACGGTGCAAACATCCGGTCTTTTACAGAAAATAACATCATGAAAGAAAAAGATATAACCCCCCGTTTTATCAGTGGGGATGTATTGTCGGGTGAACAGATCAACCAGGATGGGTTTATTGGTTTTTATGATGACCAACTGACTGTCATTCCCGAAGGCGATGCACCGGAACTTCTTGGATGGTTGATTCCCAAACTCAATAAGTATAGTGTTTCCAGGACGTTCTTTTCTTTCCTGATGCCCTGGAAACAGTACCGTTTGAATACCAATATCCGAAGTGGAGAAAGGCCTTTTGTAATTACCGGCTTGTATGAAAAATATCTGCCCATGGATATCATGCCCATGCAATTGATCAAGTCCATTATGATCAACGACATTGACATGATGGAAAAACTTGGGATATATGAGGTTGCTCCCGAAGATTTCGCACTGTGCGAGTTTGTGTGTCCCTCCAAGATTGAAATGCAGTCGTTGATCCGTGAAGGACTGGATGCCATGCAAAAAGAATTTTCCTGATCTTTTAAATGGAACGATAATAACCACAAAAACACAGAATTTTGAAAGCGATACACAAGCTCATCGAAAAGACCAGGCCGCATTTTGAAAAAGGGGGCCGGTTTGAGAAGCTCCACCGTACGTTCGAGGCATTCGATACTTTTTTGGCCGTAAAAGGCGATGTGACAAAAAAGGGCAGTCATATACGGGATGCCATGGAAATGAAGCGCACCATGTTTCATGTGGTCATCGCCATGATCCCTGTTTTGCTATTTGGCATGTGGAATGTGGGCTATCAGCATTACGCCGCCATTGGCCTGGAGGTTGATTTGTTGGACCAGTTTGTTTTCGGCCTTCTCAAGGTATTGCCCCTGATCGTGGTCAGTTATGCGTCGGGACTGGTGGTAGAATTTATATTTGCTTCCATACGTGACCATGAAGTGAATGAGGGCTTTTTGGTTTCCGGGCTACTGATCCCTTTGATCATTCCTGTTACCACACCTTTATGGATGGTTGCTGTGGCCACCGTATTTGCCGTGATCATTGGCAAGGAGGTTTTCGGAGGCACAGGGATGAATGTGTTGAATCCGGCTTTGCTGGCGCGGGCCTTTTTGTTTTTTGCCTATCCCTCTTATTTATCGGGGGAGGTATGGATCTATACAGAACTCCAGCAAGGACAACAACTGGTTGACGGATTTTCGGGTGCTACGCCGCTGGCCGTTCTGTCTACAGGCGATATACAGAACCTTCCTTCGGTATTAGAAATGTTCTTAGGCACCATTCCGGGGTCTATCGGGGAAACATCCACTGTGGCGGTGTTGCTGGGGGCCCTTGTGCTGATAGCCACCGGGGTGGGTAGTTTGCGTATCATGATCTCCGTGGTGGTGGGTGGTTTGTTCACCGGTTTTCTGTTTAATCTCTTTGCGGCCAACCCCTATATGGAAATCCCGCCATATTATCATCTTATAATGGGCGGATTCGCATTCGGTGCCGTATATATGGCCACCGATCCGGTAACTGCTTCTCAAACCGGCACCGGAAAATACATTTTCGGTTTTATGATAGGGGCCATTACCCTGTTGATCCGTGTATTGAACCCGGCCTATCCCGAGGGGATGATGCTGGCCATTTTGCTGATGAATGTGTTTGCCCCGCTTATTGACCATTATGTGGTGCAGGCACATATCAAGAAGCGTTTAAAAAGACTGAAACATGCCAGGGTTGAAGTAACATAAACCAGAAAAATTTTTTAAAAATGACAAACCGATATGTGTTTCTTTATGCCTCTGCGATGGTTGTGGTGGTGGCATTGTTGCTGTCAGGTGCCTCCACCTTGCTGAGGCCTTTGCAGGAGCGCAACATGCGCATTGAGAAGATGCAGAATATTCTCGCTGCCATCAATATGCCTGCCAGCAGGGCGGAGGCTGAGGAGCTGTTTGACAGATATATTACCACGGCAAAGATTGTCAACCATCTTGGCGAAGAACTGCCGGGCGATGCCTTTGAGGTGGAGCTGCAGGATGAGATCCGCAAAGATATGGCCGAAAGGCAACTACCTGTTTATATTGCAAACATTGACGGGGAAACATTTTATATTGTCCCGCTGAGGGGCACCGGTCTGTGGGGACCTATATGGGGATATGTTGGTTTGGAATCGGATATGGTTACCATTGCCGGCGCCAACTTTGACCATGCCAGCGAAACCCCCGGACTGGGGGCAGAAATTGCTGACCGGGCATTTGAGGAACAGTTTCGCGGTAAGCGCATTTTTGATGAAGCAGGCAACTTTCGTCCCGTAAGAGTGGTCAAAGGAAGGGCACCTGCCGGAGACCTGTATGCGGTAGATGGCATTACCGGCGGGACCATCACTTCCAACGGGGTGACCAATATGTTGCGGGATGGTCTGGAAGCCTACAAAAAGTATTTTGAAAAAATCAAAACCTCATGAGCGAACCAAATAAGAATAACAAGAAAGAGGCGATGTTCTCACCCAAGAATCAGAAACTTCTAAGCAACCCGCTTGGGAAAGACAACCCCATTACCGTGCAGGTGCTCGGGATCTGTTCGGTGCTGGCCATCACAGTGCAACTACGGACTTCTTTGGTAATGGCCATTTCGGTGGTGGCTGTAATGGGGCTGGCCAACGTGATCATTTCGATATTGCGCAAAACCATTCCCCCGCGCATCCGGATCATTGTGCAGCTTACCGTGATCGCCTCGCTGGTAATCCTTGTAGACCAGTTGCTGAAAGCGTATGTATATGATGTCAGCCGCCAGTTGTCGGTTTTTGTAGGACTGATCATTACCAACTGCATCATCATGGGACGGCTGGAAGCTTTTGCCCTGAATAATAAACCCTGGCCCTCCTTTCTGGATGGTGTCGGCAATGCTGCGGGTTACGGTTCGGTACTGCTGATGGTCGGTTTTTTCAGGGAGTTGCTGGGTTCCGGCACGCTGATGGGATACCAGGTCATCCCGAATTTCTTGTATGACCTGGGGTATGAAAACAATGGTTTTATGATCTTGCCTCCGATGGCCCTCATTACCGTGGGCATCATCATATGGGTGCACAGGTACAGGGACAGAAACCTGGTAGACATAAGTTAATAAAGGGGTCATTACACGAAAAAACACAATACAATGGAAGATTTAGCAAGTATATTTGTCCGGGCAATTTTTATAGACAATATGGTGTTTGCCTATTTCCTGGGCATGTGCTCTTACCTGGCCGTGTCAAGGACTGTCAATACCAGTGTGGGCCTTGGTTTTGCCGTGATATTCGTACTGGGCATTACCGTGCCGATCAATTACCTCCTGGAGAATTTTGTGCTGGGACGTGGTGCCCTGGCCTGGCTCGGGCCCCAGTTTGCTGCCGTAGACCTTAGTTTTCTCACATTCATCATGTTTATTGCCATCATTGCGGCCATGGTACAATTGGTGGAAATGGTTATTGAGAAAGTGAGTCCGACCCTGCACAACACCCTGGGCATATTCCTTCCGCTGATCGCAGTAAACTGTGCCATACTTGGCGGGTCGTTGTTTATGCAGGAGCGGAACTTTGTCAATATAGGCGAAGCGTTTTCTTTCGGCCTGGGCAGTGGCGTGGGATTCTTCCTGGCCATCGTGGGCATTGCCGCCATCCGCGAAAAAATCCGTTATTCGGCCGTGCCGGCTCCTTTGCGTGGTCTTGGCATCACCTTCATTATCACCGGGCTCATGGGTATCGGCTTTATGAGTTTTATGGGCATCGAATTATAAAACAATCCTTGAAATACGAATATCATGATATTGTCAGAATTGAGTAACCTTTGGATCATTGCCCTCAGCGTGGGGATGTTTCTTTTTGTGATGCTCGTGCTGGTAAGCATACTCCTGTATGCCAGGGCCAAACTGGTGCCCAGCGGCCCGGTAAAGATCACCATCAATGATGAAAAGGAACTTGAGGTCAATGCCGGTGACACCCTGTTGACCACCCTCTCAAGGGAGTCGATCTATCTTCCGAGTGCCTGTGGGGGCGGGGGTACCTGTGCCATGTGCAAATGCCAGGTATTGGATGGGGCAGGCGATATCCTGCCGACCGAAGTGGGGTATTTTACCCGCAGAGAGATCCAGGAAAAATGGCGGTTGAGTTGCCAGATTAAAGTAAAACAGGATCTGGATATCCGGGTGCCGAAAGAAATATTCGGCATCAAGAAATGGGAATGTGAGGTGGTTTCCAACCGCAATGTGGCGACCTTCATCAAGGAGTTTGTGGTCAGGCTGCCCGAAGGGGAAAACCTGGAATTCCAATCCGGTGGTTATATCCAGATTGATGTGCCACCATGCGAGATTGCGTTTAATGACATTGAGGTGGAGAAAGAGTTCAGGGGAGACTGGGATAAGCTCAAAATGTGGGATTTGAAAATGGTCAATCCGGAACCGGTCTTCCGTGCCTACTCCATGGCCAATCACCCGGCCGAGGGGAACATCATCAAGCTGAATATCCGTATCGCTACCCCGCCATGGGACAAAAAGAAAAACAGGTTTATGAATGTCAACCCGGGGATTTGTTCTACCTATGTGTTTTCACGCAAGCCTGGCGACAAAGTGATGATCTCGGGACCCTACGGCGATTTCTTTATCAAGGAAACCGAACGTGAAATGGTATACATTGGCGGAGGTGCGGGCATGGCGCCGCTGCGTTCGCATATTTTTCACCTGTTTCATACACTCAAAACCAAGCGCAAGGTTTCGTACTGGTATGGCGCACGCTCCAGGAGGGAGGTTTTCTATGAAGAGGATTTCCGTAAAATAGAAAAAAAATTCCCTAACTTTTCCTTCCATATTGCCCTTTCTGAGCCCCTGCCGGAGGATAAATGGGACGGGTATACGGGCTTTATTCACCAGGTGGTTCTCGACAATTATCTGAAAGACCATCCTGAGCCGGAAGAACTGGAGTATTACCTTTGCGGTCCGCCGATCATGAATGAATCAGTGCTCCATATGCTGGATAACCTTGGCGTTCCTGAAGAAAACATTGACCTTGACGATTTTGGAGGTTGATTTTTTATGATAAAAAACCGTTTTGCCCGTGCCAGCCGGGTCATCTGGACTGGTTTTTTTGCCAACAGCCTGCTGACCCTGTTTAAACTGGTGGCCGGGATCCTGGGGCGTAGTTCGGCCATGGTGGCTGATGGGATTCACTCCATCAGTGATATCCTGACAGACCTTGTATTGTTTGGCAGCCTGAAGGTTGCCGCCCGACCCCGGGACGGCAACCACAAATACGGGCATGGCAAGGTGGAAACCCTTGCGGCTGCCTTTGTCGGAGGGGTGTTGCTTATGGTTGGTGTTGGGATTCTTTATGCCGGGGCAAAAAAAATCCTTGGCCATTTTGGCGACAGCCCGTTGCATAGGCCCGGAATGATCGCCTTCTATGCGGCCATTTTTTCCATTGCCATCAAAGAATTGTTGTTTCATTACAGTTTGAGGACCGGGAATCGTATCAACAGCAATGCTTTGATCGCCAATGCATGGCACCATCGCAGCGATGTGTATTCGTCATTGGCAACCCTGCTTGGCATTGGCGGTGCCATTTTTCTCGGAAATAAATGGGTGATATTGGACCCCCTGGCAGCCATTGTCGTCAGCATATTTATTTTTAAGGTGTCTTTTGGC
>SL_3KL_010_SEDDRAFT_10003404_pt1 | contig 14433 bp, 18 predicted proteins | sample SodLakKL_010_SED_2_FD_10381 | JGI IMG/M metagenome (IMG submission 10381)
AGCGACAGCGACGCCCCGACGATCACGAAGATGCAGAAGATGACCTTGAACACGGTCTCCGCGGTCTCCGAGTCGTTGAAGATGTAGCCGGTGGACTTCATGCCGTAGTAGGCCCAGGTCAGCATCGTCGAGAACGCGAAGGCGATCACGGCGATCGCGAGCACGTTCGGGAACCACGGGATCACGGTCTCGAACGCGGCCGAGGTCAGCGCCACCCCGCCCAGCTCACCGGCCACCGGGTCGAGGTAGGCCCCGGAGATGACGATGATCAGCGCCGTCATGGTGCAGATGATGATGGTGTCGATGAAGGGCTCGAGCAGGGCGACGTGGCCCTCGGTCGAGGGGTGGTTGGTCTGGACCGCGGAGTGCGCGATCGCGGCCGAGCCGATGCCGGCTTCGTTGGAGAAGGCGGCCCGCTGGAACCCGACGATCAGGGCCCCGATGATGCCGCCGGTGGCGCTCTCGAGCGCGAAGGCCTGGGTGAAGATCTCGGCGAAGGCAGCGGGCACGGCGGGGAGGTTCGCGAGGATGACCACCAGGGCTGCCAGCAGGTAGATCGCCGCCATCAGTGGCACGAGCTTCTCGGTCACCTTGGCGATGGACTTGATACCGCCCAGGATCACCGCGCCGACGAAGACCGCGAAGACCAGTCCGACGACCCAACGGAAGTTGGTCACCGGGCTGTCCGCGCCGCCCGTGACGGCGATGATCTGCGCGGTGGCCTGGTTGGCCTGGAACATGTTGCCGGCACCGATCGACCCGCCGATGCACGACAGCGAGAACAGGATCGCCAGGGTCTTGCCGGCCCGGGCCCGGCCGGTCACCTCGGCGACGCCCTTCTCCAGGTAGTACATGGGGCCGCCCGAGACGGTGCCGTCGGGGCGGGTGCGCCGGTACTTCACCCCCAGCGTGCACTCGGCCATCTTGCTCGACATCCCGAGGAACCCGGCGATGATCATCCAGACCGTCGCTCCCGGCCCGCCGATCGTGATCGCCACGGCGACGCCGGCGATGTTGCCGAGCCCGACCGTGCCCGACACGGCCGTGGCCAGGGCCTGGAAGTGGGTGACCTCACCGGCGTCCTCGGGGCTCGAGTACTGGCCACGCACCAGCTCGAGCGCGTGCTTGGGCCCCCGCAGGTTGATGAAGCCGAGGTAGACGGTGAAGAAGGCGCCGGCGGCCACCAACCACAGCACGATCAGGGGCAGGTTCACGCCTGCGACCGGGATCGAGTAGAAGACGATGCCCTCGATGAACGAGGACACGGGGTTCATGGCACTCGAGATGCGCTCGTCGATGCTCTGCGCGAGGATCAGGTCGGTCACGGTGGCTCCTTGGCTGGTCACGGGACCACCGTCACTGGCACGTCGGCGATCATGGTCAACTCCGACGGCACGCTGCCGAAGAACTTCGACCTCAGGCGGCTCTCGCCGGTCCGGCCGACGATGATGTGGTCGGCGCCGTGCTCCTCGGCGAGATCGTTCAGGGTCTCGGCTCGATCGCCGTGCTTGGCGAGGGTCACCACCTCCACCTTGTCACCGGCGAGCTCCCTCGCGGGCCCCAGGATCTGCTCCTCCGCCGCAGCGAGCTCGGCCTTGCGACGTGCGTGGCGCTGCTCGTTCTCCTCCGGGGTGTTGAAGCTGTAGGGCGACCACGGGATCACGTGGGCGAGCACCAGCGTGGCGCCCAGATCCTCCGCCCGGCCCCGCGCGAACTCCAGCGCGCGTCTCCCCGAGTCGCTTCCGTCGACACCAACGAGCAGGCATTTCGGCATACCGGGCTCCCGTCCGGATCGAGCCCCACGCGGTCGGTGGGGCGATGGAGCGCGCGTGCGGCACGCCTCCCTGGGCGCCCCTTTTGGACGGTCGTCCGTCTGCGGCGGCCGCCGAACCATAGGGAGCGCCCCGCTGCCTGGCAAGGGTCGGTTCTGCGAGGTGGCCGGGCTCACGCGCAGCGCCGCAACCTCAGCTGCGGTGGGCGGAGCTGGCGGTTGGCGGAGCTCCGGTGACGTGCGCAGGAACCCCGAAGCCGTGGGAGAGGGCTCAGGCGCGGTGGGGCGAGCGGACCAGCAGCAGGACGTCGTCGGCGAAGCCGTCCACCTCGTCCCAGTCGGTCAGCACGTGATCGGTGGAGGTGTCGGTGGAGCGCCCCGAACCAGCGGCGATCCGTCGCATGAAGGCCCGCTTGAGCCGGCCGTACTGGGTGTAGCGAAGCGCCCCGGCGAACCGGGCCACCAGGTCCGGGGTGCAGCCGGTGGCCTCCGTGAGCGAGGTGACGTAGGCACCGGTGGCCGCCAGCTTCTCCGGGGTGCGGTCCGCGGAGGTCAGACAGACCTGGAACAGCGCGGTGGGGATGCGCTCGAGGGTGGCCGCGTGGGTCTTGAGGTAGGCCGTGAGCTCGCGGGTGTGCTGGCCGGCGTGGATCGGATCACCGACGACCACGCCGTCGAAGCGGGTCGGGGAGGGCGCCTCGGCCGCGGTCGTCAGGGTGACCAGGGCGCCGCCGGCACGCAGCCGCTCGGCGATGCGTTCGGCGACCTGTTGGGTGTGGCCCTCGACGCTCTGGTAGGCGACGAGCAGGTTCGGTGCGTCCACGTCGGCGGCCTCCGTTCGGGCCGATAGGCCGCCAGGTCGTGCCGACCAGGCGAGCAGGCACCGGGCTCCGAGCCGATGCCGGGGTGAGCATCCCACGCCGGGGCCGGTCGGGACAGGACCGAAGTGCCCGGCGTGCTGCAGCCACCTGGCCCAGCCCGTACCGTCTCAGGTGAGGGCGGGGAGCCACCTCGCCGAGCAGGCGGACGGGAGACCCGACGTGCTGATGGCACTGTTGTTCGGGCCGGCGCTCGTCGCGGTCTACTTCGTCGGCCGCAACGGCTACACCGGCGGGGACATCGCCAAGCCCTTCAAGGTCGCCGGCCTGACGGCCTTCGGGCTGGCCGGCATCTTGCTCATGGCCGCGCTCATCGCCGCGGACATGCGGTGGGCGGCCAACTTCGCGATCGCCGGAGCCGCCGCGTTCGGCGGGGCGATCAGCTGTGGGGTGACAGCGCTGGTGGTGTGGTACCGCGAGCAGCGCAAGCTCGCCGCCGAGCGCCGACAGCGCCCGTGGCCGCACCAGGAGGACCTGTGAGGTGACCGACGGCGGACCTCCCGAGCCCCTGGACAGCGCCAGCCGGAGCCCCTTCGACGGGGTCGTCTACCAGATCTACCCGCGTTCCTTCCGCGACGCCTCCGGGGACGGGGTGGGCGACCTGGCCGGCATCACCGCCGGGCTCGACCACCTCGCCTGGTTGGGGGTGGACGCGGTCTGGCTGTCGCCGATCTACCGCTCGCCGATGAAGGACTTCGGTTACGACGTCAGCGACCACTGCGACATCGACCCCACCTTCGGTTCCCTCTCCGACCTCGATGACCTGATCGCCGCTGCCCACGCGCGGGGACTGGAGGTGTGGCTCGACTTCGTCCCGAACCACACCTCGGACCAGCACCCCTGGTTCCAGGACGCGATCGGTTCCCGGGACGCCCCCAAGCGCGACTGGTACATCTGGCGTGACCCTGCACCCGACGGCGGCCCGCCGAACAACTGGATCCGCCACTTCCGTGAGGGTGCCCCGGCCTGGACCTACGAGGAGGCCACGGGGCAGTACTACCTCCACCAGTTCCTCCCCGAGCAGCCCGACGTCAACTGGGCGAACCCGGAGCTGCGGGAGGCGATGCTGGACGTGCTGCGGTTCTGGGTGGCCCGGGGGGTCGACGGGTTCCGCTCGGACGTGATCCACATGATCGGCAAGGCTCCGGAGCTCGCCGACGATGAGCCGCCCTACGCCGGCCACCCGCGCGCCGGCCACCACCACGAGCCCGACGCGGTCGCCCCGCACCTGCGCGCGATCCGGGACTGCCTCGACGAGGTGCCGGGGACGACGATGGTGGGCGAGGTCAACCTGCCCGACCCCACCCAGGTCGCGACCTACGTCGGCCCTGACCGCCTCCACCTCGCCTTCCAGTTCGGACTGCTCTACGTCCCGTGGGAGGCCGCAGCTTGGCGGGACACGATCCGCACCGTCCAGTCCGCCTTCGAGGTGGTCGGGGTGCCACCCACCTGGGTGCTCTCCAACCACGACTGGGAGCGGATCAGGACCCGCGTGGGCGGTGAGGACGGGGCTCGCACGGCCGCGGTGCTGCTCTTCACCCTGCGGGGGGTGCCCTTCCTGTACATGGGTGACGAGCTCGGTCAGGCCGACGCCGAGGTGCCGCCCGAGCGCGCCGTGGATCCCGGTGGACGCGACGGCTGTCGCGCGCCGCTGCCCTGGACCGCCGACCCCGACCAGCGCCACGGCTGGGCCGGCGATCCGTGGCTGCCCTGGCCACCCGATCCCGCCGCTCACAGCGCCGAGGCCCAGCGCGCCGACAGTCGGTCCGTCCTCCATCTGCACCGCCGGCTGATCGCACTGCGTCGCACGCACCCGAGCCTGCGTGCCGGCGAGATGCGACTGCTCGACTCCCACGACGAGGTGATCGCCTACGAGCGTGGCGGCGTCTCGGATGACGGCGGGGGAGCGCGGGGGGTCTCGGCGCCGCTCGTCCGGGTGCTGGTCAACCTCGGCGAGGACGACGTCGAGGTGGCTGACGGGCGGGCCTGGCGGGTGCTGCTGACCAGCGACCTCGACGCTGCGGCGGAGCGCGAGGCGTTCCCCGGCGTGGTCCGCGGGAGGCAGGCGGTCGTGCTGGAGCTCGCGGACGACTGAGCCCGCCCGGACCGGCGTCGGGTCGGGGAGGTGTGGCCCCGGCCGGACCGGCGGGGTTGGGGAGGTGTGGCCCCGGCTGGCGGGGCTCAGGTTCCCCAACCCCGCGGGTCGTGCCGGCTGCGCGCGGGGTTGGGGAGGTGTGGCGTCGGTTCCCGGGGCTCAGGTTCCCCAACCCGGCCGAAGAGCCGTCAGCCGGCGTCGATGAACAGGCTCTGCAGGCAGCTGCCCAGTGCGCCCTGGCGGTCCCCGAGGGTGCCGGTCGTCAACCCGATGCCGGCGGGATCGGCGACCGACCGGGCCTCCAGGGAGACCCACTCGTCGACCGGCAGACGGTGCACGTCCACCGTGAGATCGGGGTTGAGGTAGCGGAAGGGGCCCATGGCCAGCGGGGCTCCGATCCCGTTGCCGAAGTCGCCGGTGGCAGCGACCCGCGCCAGCGGGGTGAGCCGCGGCGCGTCGGGGCCGTCATCGTCGGTCAGCGGCGCGACGACGCGGAACCATCCCTGTCCCGCGCCGGGGTCGCCCAACCGCCCGGAGACGAGCCGGACGTCGACCGCGGTCCAGAAACCCTCGCCGTCCAGGCCCGGGATGCCGGCCATGCGCGGGAGGGTCTCTGGTGGCGAGGCCAGTGGCGCGGCAGCAGCCGGCCGCTCGTCCGGCAGTTCCAGCTGTGTGGTCCGGATCCGCAGCGCCCGGCATCGAACGAGCTCCGTGCCGTCCGCCGCCACCGCGAGCATGGCATCGACGAGCTGGATGCGACGCCCCTCACGGACCACCTCGACGTCGAGGTGGAGGGGCACACCGACGGGCACGGGCCGGACCAGATCGAAGGTCAGGCGCACGCCCTGCATCGGGATCGGCGTCGGGGCGCGGTCGATGGCGGCGGCCAGCAGGGCGGCAGGGGCACCGCCGTGGCAGGCTCCAGGGTCCCACGGGCCTCGAGCGAGGTCGGAGGCGACGAAACGTCCGCCATCGAGGTGGAAGATCGGCACGCGCGGCGTGTCCGGGGACACGGTGGCTGGATCAGGTGGCGTCACCGGAGTGGAGGCGTCTTGGCCGCGTGGCGGACCCACAGCCCGAAACCCGTCTCCGCAGCCCACGTGACCGCCCAGAGGCCGACGACGACCAGCGAGGTGGTGCGGGCACCGGACAGCAGCGCACCGCCCGCTCCTCGCCGGGCTGTTGTGGATGGCATCGCCGCCATGACGCCTCCTTGGTAGCCGCAGTGAGGGTACCCGTACCGGTGTCGACGCCCCGGCTGAAAGGGATTCTGGGGGCCACCGTCACCTGGAGGTGCGAACGATCCTCGACGCCGAAGCATCGTCGCTGCAGGTCGCGGTTTGCCGGCCGCAGGGGGCCGCTGTACGGTTCGCGGCTGCAGTCATGGGGCGTTAGCTCAGTTGGTTAGAGCGCTTGCTCGACACGCAAGAGGCCAGAGGTTCGAATCCTCTACGCCCCACCCCCGTAGCCCCCTGGATCCGTTCGGGGGGCTACTGCCTTGACAGCTCGTTGACAGCCAACTCGGCCGCAATCGGGAGCTGGCGCCGTTGTCAGTTTCGGGCGTAGCGGCCGTCTGGGTGAGTCCGGAACGGTCACTGGCCGTCGAGTACCGCACGGAGCTGGCTGAGGGTGGGGGAGCCGGCCGGTCCGTCGGGGGTCTGGTAGATGCGGCAGGAGAGCCCGACGGGCTCGTCGCCGTCCGCGAACACGTCCTCGCCATCGACCAGGATCGTGGGGGAGCCGCGGAAGGCCAGCTCCTCCGCGAGCTCGGGGGTGTCGACCTTGCGGTAGGTGAGCTGGAACCCGTGCTGGGCGGCGAGGGTTCGCAGGCGCTGGTCGGCGAGCTGCCAGCTCGGGCAGCTATCGAAGTACATGAGCGTCACGTCCATCCGCGTCTCCTTGCGCTCGAGGTCCGGACCGTAGACCCTGCACCACAGTGCAAGGTCAAGTACCGAGGGGATGAGGTCGCGGATCGGGCAGCTCGCGACCGCGACCGGCGTGGCGACCTCGACGCTGGGCTACTACGAGCGTGCCGGGCTGCTCCCCGCACCGTCACGGACCGACGCGGGCCAGCGCATCGACCCGGCCAGGGCGATCGACGGCAGTGCCGAACAGTGCTAGCGTTGCTAGCATCTGCGGTGGGTGAGCGGGAGGTCGATCGTGGCGAACATCACGGTGCGCAACCTCGATGACGAGGTGCAGCGGCGTCTCAAGCAGCGAGCGGCCGAGCACGGCAGGTCGATGGAGGCGGAGGTCCGTTCGATCCTGACGGCTGCACTGACCCGTGGCGGGCTGGCCCAGGCGTGGGTCGAGGCCACGGAGGATCTGCGAGGTGACGAGCTCGAGTTGCCGGAGCGTTCCGCGCTCCGTCAGGTCGATCTCGGATGATCGTGCTCGACACCAACGTGCTGTCGGAGCCGCTCAAGCAGGAGCCCGAACAGCAGGTGCTCGCTTGGCTCACCTCCGTCGATGAGGAGGTCGGCGTGACCTCGATCAGCGTCGGGGAACTGCTGACCGGTGTCCGGGCGCTGCCGGCCGGGCGGCGACGGGAGGGTCTGCTGGAGGCGATCGAGTCGACCCTTCGGGCTTTCGCCGGCGCCGTGCTGCCCTACGACGAGACGGCCGCACGGCAGTACGCACGGCTGCAGGAGTCGCGGCGTGCCGCTGGCCCGCCACTCGCGGTCGAGGACGGCATGATCGCTGCGATCTGCGTCGTACGCGGCATGACCCTCGCGACCCGGAACACTGCCGACTTCACCGGGCTCGGCCTGGACCTGGTCGACCCGTGGGCCGCCTCCAGCTGATCGAAGCAGCGGGCGTCAGCGCCAGGAGCGCCGAGTGCAGCCTCGGTCGGGGCGGCAGTTGACAGCTCGTGTGACAGCTATCTCGTCCGGATCGGCCTGGACGGGGCTGGACTTCGGTGGAGCGTTTCCCCTGTTCAGAGCGGGTGCCGTGGACCTGGGTGGACGGTGCCGGACGTTGTGGCGCTGGTCGACACGCAAGAGGTCAGAGGCTCGAATTTTCTACGCCCCACCGCCGTAGCACGCCGAATTCGTTCGGGAGCGGTCATTTTGACAGGAAGAATCGACAGGAACACGGGGTCGTTCGCGTCGGCGGCGCCCTCCTGTCTCCAACGCCGTGCAGACGCGTCCACCCGCATCTCCGTTCCAAGGTGAGGTTGCGATAGGGGGGTGTGCGGTGACGGACGGTTGGTGGACATCGATGTCGTGAGCCTCGACCGGGCCAAGCTGATCCTGGGCACCTACAGGGTCAATGACACGGTCAACGCCGCGCTGTGCGAGGCGGCGCGTGCTGTCGAGCGTCGCGATCAGGTCGAACGGGCCGCCCGCAAGCGCTTCGCGGTCGCAACCCGGGACCCCGCTGACGCCGGCTGCATGACCGAAGCGTGGCGGTGACGAGGGCTACGAGGACCTGCTCGGCCACGACGTCGCGCAGCGCTGCTGGGAACGCCTCGTCGCTGAGCGCCGGCTCGACGATCGCCATGAAGCGGTCGGTCTCGAGCACCGTCGTGCGTACCCAGACCGCCAGCACTCACCGGCTGCGGCTGGTCAGACGAAGACGTTGCGACGGGTCCATCCTCGGCATGCTTGCGGTGTGTTCGCCTGCGGGCGTTGACGCAACCGATGCATCCTCGCGTGGCCCGGTTGAGCAGTCTTCACCTCATCGGGGTGACGCATTGGCGTCGCACGTCCGGGACCCTCCCGTGTCGAGTGCGAGGATGTACGCGTGGAACGAGGAGGCACGGCGATGCCCACAGCGCGACGGAACGGTGGCGGACCATGATCCGTTTCCTGATCTCGATCGTCATCCACTTCGCAGCCAACGCCGTCGGCCTCCTGGTGGCGGCGGCGCTGCTCGAGGGGATGTCCGTCAGCGGGACGGCCTTCGTCATCGCGGTCGCCATCTTCACGCTGGTCCAAGCCGTCGTCGGGCCGATGATCCGCCAGGCTGCGGTGAAGAACGCCCAGGCGCTGCTCGGGGGTACCGCGCTCGTTGTGACCTTCGTCGGGTTGCTTGTCACGAGCCTGATCTCTGACGGCCTCCGGATCGAGGGGGTGTCCACCTGGTTGCTGGCGACGGTCATCGTGTGGGTGGCCGCGCTGCTCGCCACGCTGATCCTGCCCCTGATCTTCGTGAAGAAGGCCGTCGAGGAGCGAGGTTCCTGACGGTCCGCCGGTGTCCCTACCACGCCTCGCGTCGGCACGGCGAAGAGCCACCCGCGAGGAGCTATCCATGGACTGGGCTGCGGTGCAGATGAGCCCCGCGTTCGGCTTCACCGTCGTCGGACTGGTCATCGTCTTCGGCCCCCTCGTCGCCGAGCGTCTGCGGCTACCGGGCCTGCTGGGACTGCTGACGTTCGGCGCGATCATCGGGCCGAACATGCTCGACATACTGCCGCTGTTCAGCGGCCTCCAGGCGGTCGGCAGCATCGGGGTGCTGTACCTGATCTTCCTCGCCGGCCTGCAGCTCGATCTCGAGGCCTTCGTGCGCTACCGCGTCATCTCCGGCGGGTTCGGCCTGCTCACCGCCGTCATCCCCATGGCGCTCGGCACCGGTGCGGCGGTGCTGCTCGGCGTCGACATGCGCCCGGTGATCTTGATCGCGTCGTTCTGGGCCTCGTTCACCCTGATCGCCTACCCGACCGTGGCCCGGTACGGGCTCACGAAGACCGCCGGTCGTCGGCTCGTGCCTGTCCGGTTGGGCGTAGGGGAGCGTCCAGCCATCCTGTTCCGGCATCAGCACGTGAGACGTATCTGAATCTTTGGTGGAGCTGGCCGGTGTTCTGACCCAACTCATGTGTGGTGTTCGGGCGGGTGGTTTCGATCAACTGCAAGATCGCGTCGATCGCCCACCCGAGGAGGCGGTGCACCGGGTTCCCGCCCGGCGCGAGGTTCTCAAACGTGCCCAGGCCATGCTGGTGCTTACGCCATCGCTGCATCCGCACGTCCTCCACGCCAAGCGTGAGGCATGCCGCGCGTGCGGCCAGCCCGCTGCGACCGCGTCGTCGACCAGCTTGAGCAGGCCCCCTTGACCTCGCTAGCCCCGATGCTTCACCTGGCTGGGCTTGGGGGGCTGGATGCTGGTGTTCGGGTCGGGTGGTGGGGTCGTGGGGGTCGGGCGCGTCGAGGTTGGTTCGCAGGTGCATCACCTGCCGCAGCGGCGGCGACCGGGGCCGGGACCGCCCCCAACTGCCACGCCCGCTGCCTCACGGTGGCCCGTGCCACGTCCAACGCTTCGACCGTGCGCCCGACCTGACCGTCGTCGGCGATGCCGGCACTTGCGGGGCTGCTCATCGTCGTCGGCTACCGGACCTTCAACGTCGACCGGGTGCGGCAGGTGTGGCAGACCGGCTCCACCCAGGCGACCGTCATGGGAACGACCTTCGTGCTCACCTTGATCGTCCCGTCGCAGTACGCGGTGCTCGTCGGTGTGGGCCTGTCGGTGATCCTCTACGTCGTCGGGGCATCCAACCGGGTCCGCGTGGTGCGTCTGACGGTCCCCGAGCCCGGCAAGTACCCGACCGAGAGCGAGCCACCCTCGACCGTGCTGGCAGGTGAGACCGTGGTCCTCGCGGTCCACGGCAGCCTGTTCTACGCCTCCGCCCCCGTGTTCGAGCAACAGCTCCCGGACATCGAGCCGCACGCCGCCGGCGGCGCCGTCGTGCTCGTCCTGCGCGGCCACGACGACCTTGGTAGCACCTTCCTCCAGGTACTTGGCCGTTACCGGGACAGGCTCCGGGTCGCCGGCGTTCACCTACTGCTCGCCGGCGTCGAGAGCCGCGCGCTCACGCAGCTGAGGGACACCGGCATGCTGCAACGGCTCGGTCCCGACAACGTGTTCCCGGGGACCCCGACCCTCGGCGATCCCCTGCGTCGCGCCGCCGCACGAGCCGAGCAGCTCCGTGACAGCACCGGCTGATGGGGTGCTGTCGATGCCGCGGGTCGGTGGGTTACCTCGTGACGTCCCGGCGCGTGGCAACCGTCGGTGTCGGGCGGTCCACCAGTCGTTGGCCGACCGAGGACGTTGCTGGTCATGTCGAGCAGGCCGAACCCGTGGGCGGGATCGAGCGGCTGTTCGGCGAGCTCCTCGAGACCTCCGCGCCGCGTGGGTCAGGGCTGCGGACCACCGGGGTCTTCACCCCAATAGGGCGAGGCGGGGACCGCCGCGTCGGGTCAAGATGTCGTGCTGCCCCTGCGAGGAGATGCTGCGATGGCGCTGGGTCCGATCGAGATCGTTGTACTGGGGTTCCCCGGCAATCGGTTCACCGGCGATATCCGGCCGCGGATAGTGGACCTTGTCCAGCGCGACATCGTCACGGTGATCGATGCGCTCTTCATCACCAAGGGCGAGGACGGCGCGGTTGGGTACCTGGAGCTCGAGCAACTCGTCGACGATCCGGAGATCTCGGCGTTGAACGGCCTGCTGACGAGCCAGCTGGATCTTCTCACGTCGGAGGACGCCACCGAGTTGGCCGCCAACCTCCAGCCTGGCTCCTCGGCCCTTGCGCTGGTCTTCGAGCACCGCTGGATGGCGCCGGTGCGGGAAGCCATCATCGAGTCTGGTGGTGTGCTGCTCGCCGATCTCCACGTCCCGCCGGAGGTGGTCGAGAGCGTTCTCGCGGCCGTCGAGTAGGCGCCGATCACGCACCACCGAGTAGGAGGAACACGATGCCTCGACGCATGGGACGACCCGGGCTCGTCGGCACGATGGCGAGGACGGCGGTGATCAGCGGGACCGCCACGGCCGCGTCCGGTTCGGTCGCGCGGCGCCAGCACGCCAAGGCGCAGGCGACGGCCCAGCAGCCCGCCCCCTCCAGTGGACCGCCGATGGAGCCGACGGCGAGCGTGCCGACGCCACCACAACCTGCGGCACCACCTGCTCCGGACACGATGCTCGCTGAGCTCGAGCGGCTCGTGGAGATGAAGCAGCAGGGTCTGCTCACCGACGACGAGTTCACAGCCCTGAAGGCCCGACTCATCGAAGGCTGAGATGCGTCGCGGCGCGTGCGAGGTCAGCAGGCGCGACGTCGCGTTGACGGGATGACGTCCGTCGGGCGTGCGGTTCTGCGGGCTGCGGCGGACGACGGTGTCGCTGGTGGTGATCCATCCCCCATCGGGAAGCCTGCTGCCGACCTCGCCGCCGAGCTCGCCAAGATCGCGCCCGCTGGTCTGAACTGCACCCCTGTTCAGTGATTCCGGCGCCGAAGCGGTCGAGGCCGCCCTCAAGTTCGCGAAGGTCGCAATCGGCCGCAGTCGCATCCTCTCGACGATCGGTGCGTACCACGGCAAGACGCCCGGCGCGTTTGCCACGACTGGGCGCGAGAAGTACCGAACGCGTGCCGAGCCCCTCATGCCCGGCATCGAGTTCATCCCCTTCGGCGATACCGCCCCTGCCGGCGCCGCGATCGACGACCAGACCGCCGCCCTCCTCGTCGAGCCGATCCAGGGCGAGGGCGGCATCCACGTGCCGCCGGATGGCTACCTACGGGCGATCCGCGAGGCGTGCGACCGCTCTGGCGCGCTGATGATTGCCGATGAGGTGCAGACCTGCATCGGGCGCAGCGGAGCGATGTTCGGTTACGACCATGACGGCGTCGCCCCCGACCTCACGACCCTTGCGATCCAGCTCGGCGGATGCGTCATGCCGATCGGCGCGACGATGGGCACGGCGTCGGTGGGGGAGAAGTCGTTCGCGGAGAGCCCGCTGCTGCACACGGCCACGTTCGGTGGCGATCCCTTTGCGTGCGCCGCCGGCCTCGCGGCTGTCCGGGTGGTGCAGGAAGAAGACCTCGTGGCCCGGTCGCGCGACCGAGGTGCGCTCAGGCTGGAGCTCTTGCAGGAGATGCAGTCGAGGCATCCGGACCTCGTCACCCACGTGCGCGGCGAAGGTCTCATGATCGGTGTGGAGTTCGCGACCGAGGCAGTCAGCGAACTGACAGCCATGCAGGTGCTCCAGCGCGGCATGTGTGTGGCCTGCACGCTGAACGATCCGCGTGTGATCCGGCTGGAGCCACCGCTGATCATCAGCGAAGGCGAAGTGCGGAAGGCTGTTGCGATCCTGGACGCGTCGCTCTCGGAATCGAGCAGACTGCTGGCGATGCCGGCGTAGGCCCTCACGCCCTCGGTGCCGATCGTTGGGAGGTGGCTGCCTGGTCGACGTGCTCGCCGCGAGCGGTGCCCGTCCCGACGTGGCCCTCTGGGCCTTGTGCTCGAGCCGCCAGCGCAGGTACGCGTCCAGGCGTTGGATGCCGGGATTCCGCTCTGGTAGAGCTAGCGGGCCGTGCGACCCTCTCCCTCAGGCCGATCCTTCGGTGACGCCGATGACACGATGTCCGCGACCCGAGCTCGCGCGTGTGTCGCGACCGTCGTGCACCCCAAGCTGTGTGTCTGTCGATCTTGACGGCCGTTGCAGGTCGTGTGGGCTGCAGTGCGGTCGGCGACAGGGCTTTCCGCGATCCTGGGCGAGACCGATCCTGACAGCTCGGTTGACAGCCAACTCGTCGGGAACGCCCTGGACGGCGTTGGACCGTGGTGGACCGTTTCCCATGGTGAGAAGGCGTTTCGTGGACCGAGGTGGATGGTGCTGGACGCCGTGGCGCTGGTCGACACGCAAGAGGTCAGAGGTTCGAGTCCTCTACGCCCCACCCCCGTAGGCCCGGATATTCAGTCGGGGTCTGCTGTTTGACAGCTCGTCGATAGCCAACTCAGCTGTCAGGGGGCTCGTCCGTCTCCCTGAAGGACACCCCGAATCGATGTTGGGCGCCCGACCAAGGTCCATCTTCGCGGGGCGGAGCAGACCCCTGGCATCACTGCGGAGCCATTGTTCTGATCACTGTGGAGCCAGGGACGACCGGCATGACCAGCCGAGCCCCGTGGTGAGCGACAGATGCGATGCACCGCTCGGATGGGACCCGAACGCCCCCGGGCCGCGAGACGCTTGCCGAGGTCATCGGCACCGCCCCCACCGTGGTGATGATCCATGAGAGCGCCGCCTACCTGCGGACCTGCTCGCAGTCGGGTGACGAGGATGTCCGGCGCATGGCCCGACAGATCCCTGCGTTCCTCAAGACCTTGTCCGAGCATGCGATGTTGACCCCGAACCTGGTGGTCGTCATCGCTGCACACCGGCGGCGTCAGCTGGCACGATCAACCCTCCGCGAGGCTGCGGTGGCGCTGACCCCACTTGGCGGCGTAGAGCCCCTGAAGCGGGCCGCTGCCCTCGCGCCGGCGACTGCCCGGGCCCTCCGTGCCGCTAACCCAAGCTCAGCGGGCAACCCTCGGCCGACACCGGCTATGGCGACAGCAGGGACCCCGCTTGGGCGCCCAGTATCACGACGGCGCCGGTGAGGATGATGATGTGAGGCAAGCGGTACAGCGTCCTTGCATCTGCGGCGCTGCGCTCATCGTAGAGCTTCCATAACGTCCAACCCAGCAAGGAGAGCTTGGCCACGAAGAGCAGTACGTAGATGAGCGCCAGCATCGCCCTTTGCAGTCCGGAGACCTGACTGCCGGTGTAGGTGACGTAGAAGGTGAAGAAGCCAGCGGCTGACACCCCCAGAAGCACGGTGGCGGCGAGAAGGCGCCACCAAAGCTTGTCGTCCCTCCACCACGTGCTCATGCCTGATCCTCACTTCTCATGGCGCGCGCTTGAACTCCTCGACGGTGCAG
>SL_3KL_010_SEDDRAFT_10003405_pt1 | contig 14429 bp, 13 predicted proteins | sample SodLakKL_010_SED_2_FD_10381 | JGI IMG/M metagenome (IMG submission 10381)
TTCTCGTCACAGGTGGCTGGCATTATGATGGGAATGACGAATTTACCTACTTTAACGATGTCTGGCGGCTGGAGACAGCCAGCTCAATGATACAGAACCCTTCTCATCTCTATACGGTTCCGGGCAGCTATAGCGTCACACTCCGGGCATTCAATGAAGCAGGATTCTCCACCCTCACGAAAGAGGATTCTATTACCGTCACCGAGCCAGCCCCACCAGAAACACCGGCTCCTCCAGTCACTCCTGAGCCTGAAGAAACACCTGTTCTCATACCAACACCAGAGGAGTCCCCGGTTGTGTATGGACCAGTTCTGCTTCTGATCATTGGGTTGATTCTGCTCGCTATGCGAAAACAGGAATAATCTTTTTTTATCGATATAATAAAATCAGTGCCCATACTCATTTTCCCGACCAAAATGCCATATCTTCAAGTAACATCAATACGATACGGCCGGGGTTACAAATATATGCTTAAACGTTGGTTTTGTAAACGTAGTGTGTATTTTGCATCAGGATATAAGGGATTCGATCATGACAATTGGGGAACGTATCAGGGTACGGAGAAAGTGTCTCGGACTGTCCCTGCGCGATCTGGCACAGAAGATCGAGAGATCGCATACGACAGTGGATAAGTATGAAAAAGGTCTTCTTGTACCCGATTCGGGGGTAATGATCCGCATGAGTGAGGTGCTTGAGATACCACTTGCAACACTTCTCAGGCCTTCCCGCCATACATGTGAGATCCCCGAGGGCCAGATCAGTTTCCGGACAAAAAAGATCACCGGAAAAGAGAGAATACGAATTGAAGCAGAAACGAAAGACTGGCTGGAGCGCTATCTCACCATTGAGGAACTGAGCGGAATCCGCCGAAGATTTGAGATGCCCGATGGATTCCCAAGAGAAGTGTCATCCTATGATGAGGTTGAAATGGCAGCAGATGATCTTCGAAAAATCTGGGATCTTGGGGATCATCCAATTGATAATCTTACCTCATTGCTTGAAGATAAGGGCTTGAAGATTGGGATCATCAGAGGAATTACAAAATTCGATGCCCTCTGCACCAGTTTTGGTGATGATCTTGTCATTCTGATGCGATCCGGACTCACCTATGCACGGCAGAGATTTACCCTGGCTCATGAACTGGGACACTGTCTCCTGATAACAAAGGACGGTATGGATCATGAGAAGGTAATGCACCGGTTTGCAGGTGCATTTCTGGTCCCTTCCACACGAGCCTTCTTTGAACTCGGAAGAAGCCGCAGGCACATATCGATTCACGAACTTACCCTCTTGAAAGAGAAGTATGGACTCTCAATGAGTGCCTGGATATACCGGGCATCCGATCTTAAGATTCTTTCAGCAGACACCCATACCAGGATGAGGAAAGAGTTCTCAGTACTTGGATTGAATCGAAAAGAACCCGGTGATGAAAAAGCGGGTGATGATCCGGTTTCCCTCGAATCACTTGTCTATCGATCGCTTGCGGAAGGTATCATCTCAATCTCAAAGGCAGCAGAACTCCTGAACCAGAATATCGCTGACGTTTACAGCCTGAATGGAGAAGCATCGCGTGACGGCACCTCCCTTGTATGTCATTGATACGAACGCGATCATCGATCTGCTTGAAGCGGATCTGATAGCGGATCTCTTTTTGCTCCCCTGTTGATTCGTGGTTTCTGATTTCGTTCAGAAAGAGCTGTTGCGCCCCCCATTTACAGCGCTTGTTGATCTGGGCCTCTCTGTCCAGTCTTTGAGCCCGGATTCGGTCCATGAATTAATGGATCTGATTGACAGGTATCCACACCCCTCTTATGCCGATCTCTCTGTAATGGTTCTTGCAAAACAGGTAAAGAGACCACTCCTGACCGGAGACAGAGCGCTCATCCATGTAGCGGTTGCACATGGAGTTGAATGGTGTGGCACCTGCTGGTTACTGGATTACATGGTGAATTCAAGGGTGATCACCCCTGAAAGGGCTATCAGTGCATGGCATATGATGCGTTCACATGGGCGCAATCCACCGCAGGATGAATGTCGGCAGACAATCCTGCAATGGAAGAAATATCGGGGATTATTCTGACCTCCTCAAGAAGAGCCCTCAGGATTGGGTATCTCTCCCTTTCAGTTTCTGCCCAATTCTTATCCTTCACACCGATGCTTTCCTGAAGAGGAACGCCCCAACGACGATCATAACCACCGTGCTGGCACCAAGCGCCGCCAGGCATACGAGCGGGTGGATGGCCGAGGTGCCGAGCAACCCATAGCGGATCCCCTCGACGCCATAGGTGAGCGGGTTGATAAGTGTCAGGGGTATCACCCATTCGGGCAGGCTCGCGATAGGAAAGAGTGCGCCGGAGAGTCCGAAGATCGGGAAGATCACAAAGTTCATGATCAGCTGGAAGCCGTGCATATCCTCCATTTTTGATGCAATGGCAATACCAAAGGCGGCAAAGCAGATGCCGATGAGTGTCATAAAGAGGAATGCGATGAGAAATCCCTGGATTGTTGGTATGCTGATTCCGATGAGGAGTGATAATACGAGGATGAACGCCCCCTGGATGACAGCTGTCGTAGCACCTCCGGCGGTCTGGCCGAGCATTATCTCAAGCCGCGAGACCGGTGCGACAAGCGTCTCTTTCAGGAATCCAAACTGCTTGTCCCAGATGATCATTATCCCTGAGAAGACCGAGGTGAAGAGTACCGCCATTGCGATGATACCCGGCACCAGAAACTGGAGGTAATTCTCCCCGGTACTGCCCGGTAGCTGCACCACCTCATTCAGCCCGAACCCAAGAGCGAGGAGGAAGAAGATCGGCATCCCGAGGCTCCCGACGATCCGGCTCTTCGAACGGAGATAGCGCTTCATGCTCCTGAGCCAGAGGGTATAGACGATATCCATCCTCAGTTTCTCCTCGGCATCATCATCCGCATCCGATCTAGCGCACCTGCCTCTTCCTGCCGCATCTCCCTGCCTGTATAGTGGAGGAAGACATCCTCGAGGGTGGGCTTTCTGATCGAGATGGATGTAATCGTATAGCCGTCCCCTCCGAACATGCGGAGGAGTTCGAGCAGGTGATCTTCAGCAGATTGAAGCCGGATGATCACCTGCCCATCATACTGTTCCGCACCCATAATCCACGGGGCTGTGATCTCGTCGGTGATTCTGCCTGCATCGGGGGATGTGATGTAGACTACGTCCTCACCAACCCTGCTCTTCAGGTTTGCAGGTGTATCCATCGCAACGATCCTGCCCCGGTCGATGATCGCGATTCTATCGCAGAGCCGGTCCGCCTCGTCCATGTAATGGGTGGTGAGGATGATGGTGATCCCCTTTCTCCTGTTCAGGTTTTGGATATACTCCCAGAGATGGTTTCTGGTCTGGGGATCTAGACCCAGTGTCGGCTCATCCAGAAAGAGTACTGATGGTTCATGCAGGAGGCCCCGTGCAATCTCAAGCCGCCGCCTCATCCCGCCCGAATATGTCTTCACCAGACTCCCCTGCCGATCTTCCAGCTCGACGAGCCGGAGCATAGCACGTATCCGCTCCTCCCTGATCGCTTTTGGGATGCGGTAGAGCCTGCCATGGAAGTCCATATTCTCCCATGCGGTCAGCTCCTCATCAAGGCTCTGGTCCTGGAAGACAACCCCGATGGCTTTCCGGACGCCATCCTGATCTTTTTGGATATCAATACCATTGACAAGAGCCCGGCCGGAAGTGGGTAGAAGAAGCGTCGAGAGCATGGAGATAGCTGTCGTCTTTCCGGCACCATTCGGACCAAGGAGGCCGAAGATCTCACCCTTCTCTATCTCAAAGGAGATGGCGTCAACTGCCGTCAGATCACCGAATCGTTTGGTTAGCTTATCTACAAGAACTGCCGCCATATTCTATCTCCCTACCATTGTTCATTCCCCGGAGCCGCTTGAGCAGAATCTGATGAGTATCCTGATCACCAAAAGAACCTGCTGAACGATATGGCTTGCGATGTCGCAACAATCCGGTATTAGGAGGTTTGACACTCCCATATCGGATCTTGGGAACGTACCGCCCCTGTACTTTTATTACCCGGCCCCACATTCTATGGAACAGGTATGCCGGATGAATGGAAGGTGACGGTAACGGTAACCCTGAAGGTCGGCGGCGCATCAGCAAGGAAAGAGGCAGAGAAGGCCGCACTTGAACGGCTCTCTGACCTTCTGATGAGTGGCGCTGAGATCCCCTGGGATACAACAGTTGTACCGATGAGGGAGCACCGGGGCGATGAGCCAATATTCGGGGTCAGGTGGAAGTAGTTTCTTCTGATAGTTCCACTCATCCCGTGTAGGGATCACCCCTCTTATCACCTTATCCCCCCAAGATGGATCACCAATGTATGATATCATCGTCGTTGGGGGAGGGCCAGTCGGGGCAACCGCCGCCCGCCTCTCTGCCAGGGCTGGCCATAAAACCCTTCTTATCGAGGAACATGCCACAATAGGGGATCCCATTCAATGTGCAGGCCTCCTCAGCTCATCTGCCTTTGCCGAGTGCGAGGTCTCTGATCGGTCAGTGTACAACACCGTCTCCGGCGCCCGTATCGTCTCTGGAGCAGGTGATGAGCTCCTTTTCGATGCTGGTGTCACCAAGGCCTATGTCGTTGACCGCTCATCCCTCGACCGGGAGATGATGATGGCAGCAGGTGATGCCGGTGCTGAGATCAGGGTGAAGTCCTATGCACGATGGATACGGCCGGGCCTGATCAGCGTCCAGGGACCGTCAGGGAGTGAAGAGATTCCACACCGGATCTGCATCGCCGCTGACGGCCCACGAAGTTCCATCGCACGGGCGGCCGGGCTTGGACGACATCGGTATCTCCTCTCCGGCATCCAGGCAGATATCCCACTTGAGTGTGATCCACGGTATGTCGAGCTCCATCCGGCTGCATCCACGGACTTCTTCGGATGGATGATCCCGATCTCCCCGACACGTGCCAGGGTCGGCCTATGCGGACTCAAAGGCGTTCCGGAACGCTTCAACAGGTTCATCGGACGATACAATGATACATCCGTCCATCTCGCCACCGGAGCGATCCCGCTTGGCCCGCTCGGGCAGACGTATGCCGATCGCCTGATGATCTGCGGGGATGCTGCAGGCTTTCCCAAGCCGACCTCTGGCGGGGGTATTTATACGGGGATCCGATCTGCCCGCCATGCCGCTGCCACCGCTGTCAGAGCTCTCGAATCAGATGATACTGATGAGAGCAGACTCTCTGAGTACGAAGATCTCTGGAAAGCAGACTTCGGCCGGGAACTCTCCCTTGGCCTCCGCCTCTTTGAGATGCGGGGGAAGATGACTGAGGATGATATCAATCTCGCGATCCAGAAACTCTCCCAACCCGATATTCTCCGGATCATCGTCGAGGAGGGCGATATGGACAGGCCCGGCCGGCTCATCCGCCGGCTGATGCGAAGGCCTGATCTACTCTCACTCTTTGGGCGGATTGGGATGACAACCATCCTCAGGAGTTTGATCTGACCCCCCGATCGGACCATATCCTTCATCTCATCGAAGCGCCAGATGGTTAGTTATGGAAAGCAAATTCGGCCGTGGTTTCGTTGTGAACCTGGTCCTCCTGAGCAAACACTTCGCCCTTCCCCCTGAACAGGCCTTCTATGGCGCATCAGATCACCTCACCGAGATGCAGGTTCCCGCACGTTTGAAAGGCACCGAGGTCGAGGAGCTGATGATACGGCTCAAGAAGATTGTCATCTGGCATAAGATCGGGATCAATGACAAGCAGGATGCCGAGGCCGCGCAGAAGATCATCAACCGGCTCGTCATCGCAGTTGATCGGGAGCTTGGTATCGAGGATCCAGATATGGGATCATTTGACTAATTCCCGCCCGTTTTCACTGAATAGGGAACTATATCATCCCTGAGAGCCAATATATATACCAGAGCAGACGGCATCTCCCCGTCTGCAGATATAACGGCAGATATGCAGTTATTCAAAAAATAAACCTCATATCTGCCCTAATCGGAGCCATGCATGAATAGTTCATACAACGCAGAACAGATCACCGTTTTAGAGGGTCTCACTCCTGTACGAGAGAGGCCTGCGATGTATATCGGCAGCACGGACGGCCGGGGTCTGCACCATCTCATCTATGAGGTTGTGGATAACTCCATCGATGAAGCGCTAGCCGGATATTGCAGTAATATCAGCATCCAGATCAACACCGATGGATCCTGTACTATCGAGGATGACGGGCGTGGTATTCCAATCGATATCATGCCAAAGTACGGGAAGAGCGCACTCGAAGTGGTGATGACCATACTCCATGCCGGAGGAAAGTTCGACAAAGAGTCCTACCAGGTCTCCGGCGGTCTTCACGGTGTTGGTGTCTCTGTCGTCAACGCCCTCTCTGAATGGCTCGTCGCCGAGGTCTTCAGGGCCGGGATGATCTACTCGATACGGTTTGAACGGGGTATCGTCATATCCCCCATATCTTCTGTCGAGGAGTCAGAGGAGGAGCAGAGACGGCGACTGAGAGATCGATATGGGCCTGCCGCTGCATCAATGGATACGAGTAAGTCCTCTCTCCTGAGCGGAACCCGGATCACCTTCAAACCGGATGCTTCAATCTTTGAGACGACTCATTTTGACTTTGATGTCATCAGTTCACGGCTTAGAGAGCTTTCCTTCTTAAACAGTGGTCTGAAGATCCGGATTTTGGACAAGCGGAGCGGAGACGGGGAGACCTTCCACTATGAAGGTGGACTCATCGAGTTTGTCAGATATCTCAATGATGGAAAAGAGGCGATCTACCCTGAAGTTATCTACTTTGATAAAAAGGATTTGGATAATAAGATCGAGGTCGGTGTTGCCATCCAGTACAACACCGGCTACAGTGAGTCGGTCTTCGCCTTTGTAAACAGTGTTAACACTCGTGAAGGCGGGACACATCTCGAAGGATTCCGATCCGCACTCACGCGTGCGATCAACAACTCAGCAAAGAAGAAGAACCTCTTAAAAGGCGACTTCACCCTCAAAGGTGACGATGTCCGTGAAGGTCTCTGTGCCGTTATCAGTCTGAAGATAGCAAACCCCCAGTTTGAAGGGCAGACGAAGATGCGGCTTGGAAACTCAAATGTCAAGGGTATCGTCGACTCTCTCGTCTACCAGTGCCTCTCTGAGTACTTTGAGGAACACCCAAAGGTCATCTCGATCATCACCGAGAAGGCATCCGCCGCGGCACGGGCGCGTGAGGCTGCACGAAATGCCCGTGAACTTGCCAGAAGAAAGAGCACGCTTGAGTCTTCAGGACTCCCCGGAAAACTGGCTGACTGTTCGGAACGGGACCCATCAAAGAGTGAAATCTATATCGTCGAGGGGGATTCGGCAGGTGGATCGGCCAAACAGGGGCGTAACAGGCGTTTCCAGGCGATCCTCCCCCTGAAGGGAAAGATCCTCAACGTCGAGAAGGCAACTGAGCATAAGATCTTAAAAAATGTTGAGATTAATGCCCTCATATCTGCCATAGGAACCGGAATCGGGACGAACTTTGATCCTCAGAGGGCACGGTACCATCAGATCATCATCATGACCGATGCAGATGTAGACGGTGCACATATCAGCACCCTCCTTCTCACATTCTTCTACCGGTATATGAAAGAGCTTATCGACCTTGGCTATATTTACATCGCTCAGCCCCCGCTCTACAGGATTGCCAGGGGGAAGAACGAACGGTATGTATTCCGTGAGGAAGAGATGCGAAAAGCCCTCAAGGAGATGGGGGAGACCGGGGTACATGTCCAGCGATACAAGGGTCTTGGTGAGATGAATGCAGATCAGCTCTGGGAGACGACGATGAATCCAGAGAAGCGTGTTCTCAAGCAGGTGATGATCGAGGATGCTATCCATGCAAACGACATCTTTGAGAAACTTATGGGCGAGAATGTTTCAGCAAGGAAAGATTTCATCAAACGTCATGCAGGGGAGGTGAAGAACCTTGACATCTGAGGAAGGAGTAGCACACGTCATCCCGGTCGCGATCGAGGATGAGATGAAGAAGAGTTACATCGATTATGCGATGAGTGTTATCATCGGTCGTGCCATTCCTGATGTCCGCGATGGGTTAAAGCCTGTCCACCGGAGGACACTCTATGCGATGTGGGGGTCTGGAAACACCTCGGATAAGCCCTTCAGGAAATCGGTCAAAGCCGTCGCAGCAACGATGGAGAACTACCACCCCCACGGTGACTCGGCGATCTACGATACCCTCGTCAAGATGGCTCAACCCTTCAGTTACCGCTATATGCTTGTTGAAGGGCAGGGAAACTTCGGCTCCATCGACGGCGACTCGGCTGCGGCTATGCGATATACCGAGGCACGCCTCACAAAGGTCGCAGAGTCTCTCCTCCTCGATATCGAGAAAGGAACCGTAAACTTCATCCCCAACTTTGATGGTTCGACGACTGAGCCCTCTGTCCTCCCGTCACGCATCCCAAACCTCCTCGTCAACGGGACGAGCGGAATCGCAGTTGGGATGGCGACGAATATGCCCCCTCACAACCTAGGGGAGGTCTGTACCCTCGTCGAGCGGTTCATCGAGGATAGCGATCTTCCACTTCAGGAGATCCTCTCGATCCTCCCTGGCCCGGACTTCCCAACAGGTGGGCAGATCATGGGCAGAGATGGTATCGTCAACGCCTATACCACAGGATATGGGCGTATCATCGTCCGTGGTGTCGCAGAGATCGAGATAGGGAAGCGCGAAACACAACATATCATCATTACTGAGATCCCCTATCAGGTCAATAAAGCACGGCTCATCGAGCATATTGCAGATCTCGTCCGTGAGAAGAAGATCGAGGGAATCAGCGATCTCCGTGACGAGTCTGATAAAGAAGGTATCCGGGTCGTCATCGATCTGAAGAAGGGGATCAACGCAGATGTGATCCTCAACCTGCTGTACAAGCATACCCACCTCCAGACGACCTTTGGCGTCATCAATCTCGCAATAGTTGATGGGCAGCCGAAGGTTCTCCCAATCACCGATCTCCTCCGCCACTTCCTTGCACACCGTGTCGAGGTGATCAGGCGGCGGTCTGAGTTTGAACTGAAGAAGGCGCGTGACAGGAACCATATCCTTACAGGCCTCTTAACAGCCCTGGATCGGATTGATGAGGTGATCGCAACCATCCGGGCATCACCATCCGCCGAGCAGGCCAGTCTCGCCCTCATCGACCGGTTCTCCCTCGATGAGATACAGGCTGATGCCATCCTGAAGATGCAGCTTCGCAGGCTTGCGGCGCTTGAGCGACAGAAGATCGAAGATGAAAAGAGGGTGCTTGAAGCAGAGATTGCACGCCTTCTTGAACTCCTCTCAAGCGAAGCCAATATCCTCAGGGTAGTAAAGGAAGAGACCGCTTCTGTCCGTGAACAGTTCTCTGATCCACGCCGGACCGAGATTGCGGAAAGTGCAGAGTTCCTTGATAAAGAAGCACTGATAGAGGAGAAGCAGGTCTTCGTTGCACTCACCGAACAAAACTACATCAAGAGAATGCCACTTGAGACCTATCGGCAGCAGCGGAGGGGTGGCCGGGGTATCATAGGGATGTCAACGAAGGAAGAGGATTGTATCGCCTCCGTCTTCGTCGCATCCACCCATGACTACCTCCTCTGTTTCTCAGATAAAGGGAAGGCCTATTGGCTGAAGGTCTATGATGTCCCTGAGGGATCACGGACCTCCCGTGGGAAGGCGATCGTCAACCTTCTCGAGCTGAACAACGAGACGATCCAGGCGATCATCCCGGTCTCCAGTTTCAGAAGCGATCACTTCCTCTTCTTTGCAACCAGGAATGGAACCGTCGTCAAGATTGGTCTCGACCAGTTTAAAAATCCCAGGCAGTCAGGGATTAATGCGATCAAGCTCCGGGAAAAAGATGAGCTCGTTGATGTGAAGTGGACCGATGGTACACGCGAACTTATCCTGACTACCCGGCATGGCCAGAGCCTGCGGTTCCATGAGGAGACGGTCAGGGCAGTCGGAAGAGGTGCTATGGGAGTCAAAGGGATCTCGCTGCGGCATGGCGACCATCTTCAGGCGGTCACCGTTATTGACTTCGACCACCTCATGACGATCACTGAGAAGGGGTATGGCAAGAGGACCGAGTTTGAAGAGTTCCGTGGACATGGAAGGGGAACGCTCGGGGTTCGAAACATCGTCACCGATGCCCGTTCCGGAATGGTCGTCGCCTCCCGTTCAGTCTCAGAAGCCGATGAGATCCTCGTGATGACAGCATCAGGGATTGTCATCAGGACACGGGTCGATGGGATCACCATCCAGAAGCGGAGTACACGCGGTGTCAGGATCATCCGGCTCGAAGATGGGGACCGGGTAACCGGGTTTGCGACCATTACCGCAGATATGCTTCCTCCTGAAGGAGAGGAAGAACCGGGTGACGAGCCCGAAGATGACCAGAAAGAATAGATTCATGGGAGGGAATATCCCTTTCCCATGTACCAGACGCAATTACACTTCAGGACCTCGGGTGAGGGGGATATCATCGATATCACCTCTGCTCTTTCTGATGCCGTTTTAGAAAGCGGTATCACCGCCGGGGTCCTTCATATCTTTGTGATCGGATCGACTGCCGCTCTGACAACAATTGAGTATGAACCCGGTGCACTCTCAGATCTCCGTGAAGCCCTCGGACGGATCGCTCCTATTGGAGCTTCATATGCGCATGATGCCCGATGGGGCGATGGAAACGGACGATCCCATGTCAGGGCAGCCATCCTCGGCCCATCGCTCTCTATTCCTGTTGCAGAAGGTAGACTCCTGCTTGGAACATGGCAGCAGGCAGTTCTTGTGGAACTTGATATCCGCCCGTCACGGGAGAGGATGGTCGTTCTGACAATCCTCCCTTAAAAAAATTAATCGATTGGTATTGACTCAAGCTGTGAGACGAGTTCCCAGATCCTGGTCCGTGCATGCACGGGCATGTTTGGATCATTACTGACCTCATCGATCTTTGAGATGGCTGTTGCCGCCCTGAGTCCGGGGGCATCTGATTCATTGAGAAGAATCACTCTGGTCTCATCTGCGACCCGGCGGATATTCCTCGGAATAGTATTATCCTCCATCATCATCTGTAAAATCTGTACACAATTTCGTATTGTATTGTCTGTTGGTACCAATGAAAGCCCTCCATCTTGCCCTCTACTATTCCTCTCAGGGGTTTATATAGTTTCATGACTCAACAGATGCATCTTTATCTCTCCTCCACAATAGTACTCCGGTTAATATGGCAGAAATTGAAGAGATAATGGCAGATTACCTTCTGAAGGGTGCAAAGATGCTTGCGAAGACCTGTCCGGTCTGCCATGCACCACTCTTTGAGTATAAAGGGGAGCGCCTCTGCGTTCTCTGCGCAAACACCCCTCAGGATGAAGATATGCAGGATATTCCGCCTGCGCACCTTCAGAGAGAGGTACAATCACGGTATCATGATGAACAGGTGAGAGAGAAAAAGCGTGAAGACGGGGTTTCACAGACCATTCCCCGGAGTTCTGCAGAAGAGGCGATCGAGGCTTCGATCTCCATGCTCACTCAGCGGATGGCAACAGAGCCGGATCCTGCCCGATGCCTCACCTATATGCAGGCGGTCAGAGAAGGGACTGAGGCGATTCGGATCCTTCGGGGAGAGTAGAATCCTCCCCCGGATCCATCTCACCGTCATCCAGCGTGGTCTGTTCCGACTCCTTCTTCGTCCGGTCCCGGAGCTTCTTCACTCCGCTTGCCATCGCCTTCTCCTTCCGGCTGCTCACCCAGCGGTTTGTCTCATCTGATGTCCCTTTGGTGACAAGGACTATAATACGTCCGGCACTGCTTCGCCCGGTTCTCCCTTTTCGCTGGATGCTCCGGATCTCAGATGGCACCGCCTCATAAAAGATGACGAGATCGGTGGATGGGATATCCAGACCCTCCTCTCCGATAGAGGTGGCAACAAGGACCGGATACTCCCCATCGCGGAACTTCTGGATCGCCTCGATCTGCTTCTTCTGCGAGAGCCCCTTCTCCTCTGCTCTTGATGCCTGGCCGACGAACCGGCAGGCTGCGATCCCCTCATCTGAGAGATGGTTGACGAGCATCGTAACGGTATCACGGTAGCTGGCAAAGACGATAGCCCTGCTCTCCGACTCATTGAGAAGGAGGTCATGGATGATATCTGCGGTGATCCCTGCCTTGGGATGGAGCTCTTCGGTGAAGCCGGAGACGATCCTCATGATCTCAGAGAATCTGAAATCCTTTATCATCCGCTGGCTCGCCTTGCTCCCCTTCTTCGAACGCCCTTCAGCATCGAGCTTCTCCATATATGAACGGAGAGCAGTTGAACCCTGCGACTCTGCAAGGATGACGGCATGCCGTAGTTTCATAATCTCGGCGGATAAGGAGGCAGCCTGGTATGCCGTCGGGTCTCCAGCGGCGATCCGCTCCTGAATAGTGGCGTTGAGCTGGGTGAGGGCCTTCATCGTGAGATTCTGTCGACCGGGGAGCGAGTAGTTCAGGGAAATGAGCGTGCCCAGACGGGTATCGATCATCCCTTCAATGAGGGTCACCACCCGCCTGAGTGGTTCGGGGAGGGGTACTGCGATATACTCCACCGTCCGCTCGTGGATATATGGGATGACATCGGCATCGTTCTCATCCCGGCTCTCGACCCTGCTTATTCCAAGATGCGTACAGATCTCAGCGACCCGAACCCTGTCGCTCCCGGGAGATGCAGTCATCCCGAGGATGAGGGGGTTTGTTCCGATCTGCATGTACTCCTCTGCAAGGTAGGTATATGCATACTCACCGGTTGTACGGTGGCACTCATCAACAATGAGGAGTGAAACATCCGAGAGGGAGTACCGGCCGGAGATGACATCATTTTTAATCACCTGCGGTGTTGCACAGCAGATTCTGCATCGCCTGAATATTTCGGCCCGCTTCTCCGGTTTTGTATCTCCGGTGAAGCTGACACAGGTATCATCATCCCCCTCAGGGAGAGCAATAGCATGCTGAAAGAACCGTAGGTGCTGATCCACGAGAGGCTTGGTGGGGGCAAGGAGGAGGACCTTCCCCTCGGTATTCAGGAGCCGTGAAGCGGCGACGAGGAGGGCGATGACAGTCTTGCCAAGACCAGTCGGGAGGACGACCAGCGTATTCTCCTCAAGTGCCTGCATCGCAATAGCAAGCTGGTACTGCCGTGACTCGACCGTTCCGGGTTTGATGAGCGGGTGCTGGATCGTATTCATCTAAAGGAAAAAATCAGGGTGCAGGGAAGGTCATCTCCCCACGTATCAGGCGCCTCATGGTCACCGGGATCTCCTGAATCGGGATCCTGATCTGCTGCATGCTGTCACGGTCCCGGAGCGTCACTGTCCCATCCTCTTTTGATTCATAATCGACGGTGATGGCAAATGGTGTGCCGATCTCATCCTGCCTCCGGTAACGCCTCCCGATTGCTCCTGAGTCATCATACTCTGCAAGGATTCCCTCTGTTTTGATGGCATCGGTTATCTGTCGGGCGATGATGTCGAGGCCGTCGCGGGTCATCAGCGGGAAGATCGCTACCTGAATCGGGGCGATGGACGGAGGAAGCCGGAGGACGCTTCGTGCCTCTCCCTCCACCTCGTCCTGATAGAATGAATGTTCAAGGACGGCGTAGAGGATCCGATCGATACCATAGGATGGCTCGATGACGTGCGGCCTGACCTCCTCACCCCGGACGAGGACCTCTTCGTCACGGACATCATAGAGTTCGGGATCGATATGGATAATCTCTTCATCCAGAGTGATCCTGAAGCCATCTTCCCCCGGAATTCCGGCTGCAATCTTCTCACTGACCTCCTTTGCCCGTCCTTTAAATCTCGGTCCAAGAAGCCCCATCTTTGGAACCACTGAAACTCTCCTCTCCATCCTCGGTTCAGGATACTGGATGAAGACGGTCATCTTCTCACCACTCACCTTCGCATGGGCAGTGAGATCATAGTCGGTCCGATCTGCAATTCCGACCGCCTCGACCCATCCAAACCGGGCCGAGAGATACTCTGCATCCCAACAGTCTGCCGCATAATGGGCTCTTTCATCAGGGAGGTGCTGGCGGAACCTGAGTTTCTCTCTATCGACACCGATCCGAACCATGAAGTCATGGGTCAGAGCGAGGTAATAGGCGACATACTCATTTGCCACAAGGCCGCACTCGACAGCTTCACGCATTGTTACACTGACAGGATCCAGACCTTCCTCCTGGTGATCCATGCCATAGAGCGGCATCTCATATTCTGCATATCGTGCAAAATTCGGATGATCCTTCTTCTCAGGGTGGACAAAGATCTCTGCTTCTGCCTGGGTAAACTCCCGAAGCCGGATCATCCCCTGTCTGGGTGATATCTCGT